>Ga0315280_10002416_pt1 | contig 30270 bp, 26 predicted proteins | sample YL17G06_40_MG_FD_203697 | JGI IMG/M metagenome (GOLD analysis project Ga0315280, IMG submission 203697) | Sediment microbial communities from Yellowstone Lake, YNP, Wyoming, USA - YL17G06_40 | ecosystem: Environmental > Aquatic > Freshwater > Lake > Sediment | place: USA: Wyoming | collected... | reverse complement strand
CGGATGCCGGTCACTTCGACCACTATGGTCTCGCCAGCGTCGCTTCGCTCCGATCGTGACCGGCATGGTGTCGGAACGAGTGACCGGGATCAAATCGGAATCACTGACCACCTTCATCGGAATCAGCCCCATTGCCGTCAATTGCCTCGTCTTACTCGTCGCGTTGCGCGTCAGCGTATTGAACGTCTCCCACTTGACCAAAAGACTCGGCCCGCTCTCTACACTCACGTCTTCTTCTAGCGCCTTTTGAATCTCCTTCAGGTGCTCGGTCCCAAAGTCACTGACGCCCTTTACCTGCGCCATGCCGGTCTCAAGGTTGCCGCACCACTCGTTTTTGAGTGCCACGGCTTTGGGATGGTCGGGGTTAATCTCGTACCACGTTTGCAGCTGCTCGGTCACGGCGACGTATCGTTTTAGGAAGCCAATCCCGCCGTCGAGTAGCTCATCAAACTCTTCCAATAATGCCGGTAATGCCTGCCCCTCGTCCGCCTTGGCTCTGGAGCGTGCCTTCTCCAGCCGCTCCGCAATCGCCTTGTCCATCCCCCCGAGAGCCTTCAGGATAGCCGCCCGCGAGTTATCCTCTTGCTCCGCCGGTACAATGCAATCAACCGCCGGCGCCTGCCACAAAGGTTTTGGCTCATTCCAGCTCTGATGAAAGCGGGCCTGTATCGCAGCATCTGCAAGCCATAGTAATACTCCTGCAGACTCTTCAGCGCTTCCCGGTCAGCTTGTGTGTTAGCCCTTTGCTTAGCGTTCTCGAACGCCGGAGCCACACGCGCGAGCACCAGCTTCCAGATTTTCGGTGCAGATGACTTCTCTCAGCCCCTCCAATTCAGCAAACGCGTCGGCTGCCGCTTGTTTGAATTCCTTGGATAGGCCAGATGGCAGCTGTTTTTTGGCTGCGGTTTTCGCTTTGGCCTCTGTGCTCGCCATCTGGTGTCCAGCGACGGTCATCGTTAGCGCCGTTGCGTTCAAGGAAAATCCTGCTATCGCCAACACAATCATCATTCTTTTCCCCATTCTCATCGCCGCCTCCTTCCTACAGGGCCTTGCGCAGCGGCGCTGGCCCCTTGAATTCCTCCGGTCCTTCGTCGGGCTCTTCACATTCGAAGGCGCCCCACTAGTCCTTGCGATAGGGAGCCATTACCACCGTGGTGACTTGCCCTGGAACATCCATTGTCATGCTGCTGCAGGGGGCCAGTTTTGTTTGTCCCCCCAGAAGCCAGCTCGGTGGGGGTTGCTTCTCGGGTTCCATCGGTTTGTGCTTGTCTTCTGTTGGAAAGGCTTGGAACTCCGAATCTGTAATTGAAAAGCTGGCGATGGCTTTCTCATTCCGAGCCGTTCGCGAAAGGCCGTTCCTGGATCGGCTTCTGGCCTCTTTATCGCGCATATCCAATTGGCGTAACAGTACCGACCCATCGGGTCTTAGCGGAAACCAGAACCAGGGTGCCTGATCCGAGTATGCCGAGAAGCTGCCTTGTGTTCATTTCCTCCCCTCCGTTAGTTCAAGACCTGGCCCAGGATTCCAACCAACTACCTAGCGACGTCATCCTGCCTGCGCTTCGAGACACCAAACTCTCTTGCCTCCGTGCTACCCTAATATGTTCAAAACATTCGGACTCCCCTTTGAGAAGTACAGATGAGCCCCCGCAGGTATGCTCCAACGCCCGACCTAGGGTGACCCTGAGGGCTTCTTCCCATGACATCTCTCCATCCCGGCTCGCGTCGAAGGTAGCCAAGACGGGTAGCTCCACAGGGTACAGAAGTTGGTCGCCGATTTTCTTGGGCGTACCTATCAAGAGCTTTGCCCAAGCCTCGAAGGACGCCGGGCGCAACGTTCCGGAGACCACCACCACCTTGTTCATCTCAATCTCAAGCGTCGCACGCCCATCGTAATTAGAGCGCACCGCTTCAATAAAGCCCCTTGCTTCGGTTGAGTTGTTCATTGCCGGAGTACCTCCGATGGTTTTGTTTGAATGTAGTCCAACAGAATCCATTTGTCAAACAATAGAGTCCATAGGGTGGTTTCGCGAATCGCGACCGTTTGCTATAAGTCCGCCATGGACGAGGTCCGGCTTCTCGGCGCAAGGATCAAGGAGTTGAGAAAGAAGCGAGGCCTAACCCAGGAAGGGCTGGCCGAGGTATGCGGTATTCATTACAAGTTTCTCGGTGGAATCGAAAGGGGTAATGCCAATCCGACTCTAACAGTGCTCCGCAAGATAGCCAAGGCTATGAACGTTTCGCTTGCAGAGCTGTTCAACTACGAGTTCCTTGGGCAAAGCCCTTCCCAAGTCAGAAAGCGGTTGGTTGACAGCATCAGACGGTGCGATGACGCTGAAGCACTGTTGCTTTACCGCATGTACCGTTCGCTTTAGCCCCCCATCACGTTTCTACCTGCCAGCCCGCTTGGTCGCGCGTCCCTCGGCCCCGCAACAATAAGGTCAGCCCTTTGTCTTTCACCATCCTCATGTAACCAAACCAGCAGACTGAGCAAGTAAGCAAACCGTGCTGAGACCAACCAAAGTAAGGTCAACTAACACCCCAGACATTTTGTTCTCCGAAATTCGCCAACACCCCCAAACTCAGAAACCATCGGAACATGTCCCCTCTTGTCAGTGTACGGTTCTCTGTCCTCGTTCAGAATGATTGGTGACACTCTGGGGTAGAGTGTTGCCATGCAGACGAGGTCTGTAAGATTACCCCGCTCCAAGTACCTGGAGCGGGGCGGGATTGATTTAAGTCAAAAGGCTCGCCAGCGGCTTCGCTGGTTGGATTACTACCTCAATGAGAAGGGGGGATACGATCTCCCTAGGCTTCCCTATGCTAGGATCGGTCAAGGACTAATAGGCCCGATCAGGTCCAAAACGCTGACCTAGGTGATGTGTCGGCCCATTCCAACCCGCAATCTGGATGGTAGGCCTAAGGCGACGATCTTAGAACTTTGCCAACAAACAACCTCGTGACCGATATTCCTATGATGAACTCTCTTCCTGTAGGCTGATTCCTGGTTTTGTCAACTTGGCTTGGCCCCCTTTGATCATCCGATTTGGCCCCACCTAAGTTGTTGATTCTCTGTGTCGCCTCTTCCTGCTTCCTTCTTTGTTCTCCCGGGGTTGATGGTTGTTCTTGGTGCTTTGCTCTTTCTTTCCGCTCCGGCTGTCGCTTCGCCCTAAACGATACGAGTCGGCTCCGGTCTCAATGATATGAGCCTGGTGCGTGACCCGGTCCAGCAGCGCCTTGCACAGCCGAGCGTTGGGGATTACCTGGGTCCATTCCGAGAACGGCAGATTCGTGGTCATGATCACCGCCGCTTTCTCGGCTCAGTCTGCGATCACTTGAAACAGAAACTCGGCTCCCAGATCGGCAAGCGGCACGTGCCCCACCTCGTCGATGGCGATCAGTTCATAGCGCGACCAGCGGGCCATCACTCTTCGGAGCTGCAGTTGATGCTTGGCCTCCACCAATCCCGCCGTTGCGGTAAACCGCACCCGCCGCTTCTGCCGGCAGGCGGCCACACACAACCCCGTCATCAGGTGCGTCTATCCCGTCCCGCAATCTCCCACCAACAGCATCGGCTCTGCCCGCTCGATGTATCCGCCCTCCGCTAGGTCCCGGATTTCGGCCGCCGAAATCTTCGGCGATTGCGAGAAGTCGAACTCCTCCAGGGTCTTCATCCGCGGCAAGTGTGCGTCCCGCAGCCGTCGCGCCACGGTATTGCGTTCGCGCTCCTCCAACTCGGCAGCCAGTAAAGCTTCCAGGTAATCGAGATGGCTCTGCTTCTCCTTCACGGCCTGTTCCGCCAGCCCGGCACACTGCGACCCTACGGCCGGCAGCCGCAGGAGCTTGCATTGCTGCTGGATCGCGCTGACCTGGAGTCCCACCTTCGGGCCGCACATGGCCCCACCTCCCCCTCCAGCAACTGGTCGTACTCCTTCATCACCGGCAACGGTCGCTCATAGCGCCCTAACCAGCCCACCTCCATCACCTCGCCGGGCGGCCGACCCTCTCCCTCCACCGTCAGCAGGTAACGCACCGGCACTTCGTCCGAGCATCCCAATGCCAGCGCCGACTCCACCGCTTCTTGCAGCCTCTCGTACCCCTTCGCCTTCCCGACCTGCAGCAGGCCGATCATCTGCCGTGTCCCTTCTTGCCGGCCATGCCGACGCTTCAACGCTTCCCAAAACCGGTCGTAGCTCGCCGGCCATCGCCCCAGCTTCCGCCACTGCTCCAGCGGCTTCGACCCCGCCAGCGCCCCCGGCTTCCGCTCCAGCACCTCCAGGTAATGTTCCAGGTCCAGGATCTGTTGTTGCCGGCGGTAGCAGCGTTCATGCCGTGCCACCTGCTCGCTCTCGTGCCACACTTCGACATAGGCCGAGTACACCTTGACCTGCACCTTCGTCCCCGCCTTCACCGGAACCGAGTAAGCGTTGGTTCGCACCCGGACACAGCCGGAGCCCTCCACGATGGGAAAGCTCACTTCCGCCAGATCGAATCCTTCGGACGGCAGAGGCAGGAGATGCTCTTCCTCCGCCTGCATCGCCATACCCACGCTCTCCCCTCGACCGGCAATCACCCGTTGCTGGTCCGCCCGGCAGGCGGCCAGTAGCTGCTCATTCACTTCAGCCAGATCACGAGCCTGGGGCACGGGCACCCAGTGGTTGCGGCGAAAATAACCCACCTCCCCTTCTACGCCTCCTTTCTCATGAGCGGCCGCCGGCGTACAGAACTCTGCTGCAAATCCCCAGTGCGACCGAAAGGCGATGAATCGCGCCGTCTCTTCTCGCTGGTATCCTCGCAGGATCTTCTTCACCGCCGAGGTCAGGTTGTCATAGCGCTGGCGATGGAAGACGCCGCCAAAGTACCGGAAGGCCAATTCGTGGGCTTCCAGGAAGGCCTGTTGCGCGGCCCGCAGATAGGCCCGATGAAACGCTCCTCCGCTGGCCATACTCCGCAGGGAAAAGACTTGCAGCTTCTGCCGCTCCCCGCCCAGGTCCGCGTAGGGTTCATACCAGTCCACCTGGGCCTCGCTGCCCCAGGCGTAGCTCTGCGGTACGAACGTCTCCCGGCGGATCAACCCCAACGCTCGCTTCCTCTCGCGCACATACTCCCGGACGGTAGACTCCGCGACCTCACACCCCGGCAACTCGGCCCGAATCCGTTGATGAATCCGCCGCGCTGTGTGCCGCTGCTTGCGCGGCGCCTTGCGGTCCGCTTCCAGAAGGGTGTCAATGAAGGGAATCGCTGCCGCCAGCTTCGGCCGCTTCCTCTCGGGCTTCTTTCGGTGCGCCGGCAGCGCGTTCGCCAGGGCCTCGCGCACCATGCGCCGGTGTACCCCGAACTTCCTGGACACGCCTTGGATCGTGCCGATCCCGAACTCGTATTCCCGTCGAATCTGCTCGAATAGCTCCACCTTGGCTCTCCAATCCACCGCGTCCTCCGCTCTGGGCTTACCCCAAAACAGAGTAAACGGCCTCCCTCCCAGGCTGGGCCAAATCAGACCATCAAGGTGGGCCAATTGACAGTATCGAAGTCAACCCTCTTTCATTCCCCTGGTGAGATATCCGGGCTAGGTCGATTGCCTGCTGCTCGACGTGATTCTTTGGTGAGTATTGCTTCACGCAGCTTCTGATGTCGCCGTTGAGGTGTTGAGCTAGGGAGGGTGAAACATCGTATCGAACCCGAAAAATCGGTGAATTTACGTCACAAAAGTCCCCACAGTTAGGCTTTAAGGGTGAGAGTAAGAATCCTCGTTAGTTATGCAAAAAAGGTGGTAGCGGGGGGGAGGATCGAACTCCCGACCTAGGATACGAGACCCTAGGGGTGGGTGGGGATGGACGGTTGGAGGAGGTTGCAACAGGTTGGAAATCAGCCAGTTAGCAGCACCCGACTGCCTCGAGGTTCTTAGACAAAAAGTCAGTTCGGAAGCTGAACTCGGCATTTTGTGTCACAGAAGTCCCCACAGTCACTCGCACATTTCCCTTGACAAACCGCATTAAATATGCGAGCCTAACCTCGCACATGGGACCGATTTCTACGAAGGAGGTCTGCGAACTCGTTGGGATACATCCCGCCACTCTTGAACGATGGCTGTCGTCGGGGAGACTTCGTCCTCCTCAACCAATCAAGATCGGGGGGCGGGTGTTTCGTTACTGGACTCAACGGGACGTGGGGCGGGTCCAGAGATTCAAAGAGAAGTTCTATCGTAAGGGACGAGGTAGAAAACCGAAGCAGAAGCCCGGATGAATTAACAAGCGGATGCGCCGGAGTTGAAGGCTCCGATGCACCCTAACCACACCAACCTGACCGGTTAAGGCAGAGGTTGCCATGGCTAGTCTCAATACTAGCGCACTTCCCTTTTTCCCACAATTCTTTGGCGAGCGGATGCCCGCCACCCTTCGCACTCGATGCTTGCGGAGGCTGCCATGAGCCTCTACAAGCGCGGTGGAGTGTGGTGGTACGACTTTCAAATGAAGGGTGTCCGCATCCGAGAGTCGACGGGCCTACCCTCTCGTTCTTCGGCAGCTCGCGAAGAGGCTTTGCGGAAGGCCGAGCTCATTCAGAACTCAGGCCGAGAGGAGTCGTGGGAACCAGCGCCCAAGTTCGGAGAATTCGCCCTCAAAGACTTCGCAGCCTGCTCCGAGAACCAACATCGTGAGCATCCGTCAACTCACGAGCGGTACATGCGGAGCGTGAAAGTGCTCATTCGGTTCTTTGGCCAGCACACATTGGACTCGATTTTCTCGGGCGACGTGGAGCGCTTCAAAATCATTCGCAGCCGCGAGCGCCGCAGGAACGCAAGAGACGGGAGAACGGTAACTCCCGCTGCCGTCAACCGCGACTTGGCCGTCCTGCGGATCCTCTTCAACTTGGCCATCCGGTTGAAAAAGGCCAGGACAAATCCGGTGTCGGGAGTCAAGCTCCTGCCAGAACACAACCTTCAAATGCGCGTCCTCTCGTGGGAGGAAGAGTCGGCGTACCTGGCAGCGGCTTCTCAGCCTCTTCGCGACGTGGCAGCGCTGATTCTGCAAACCGGTATGCGACCCGGGGAAGTGTTTCACCTGAAGAAAGAGGACGTCAGTCTCCAGCTAGGTTTCATTCACATTCCCTCGGGCAAAACCGATTTCGCTCGAAGAACGATTCCGCTCACGGCGCGCGCCCGAGAAGTGCTCGGTCGCCGCCTTCTGGAAATGAATTCCGAATGGCTTTTCCCCGCTGCGACGGATTCTTCGCGCCCGGTGGCCAGCGTAGCAGATGCCCACGAGGCAGCTATTCGTCGTTCGAAGATTGAGCGTCCGTTCAGGCTATACGACCTGCGCCACACTGCCCTCACCCGCGTGGCGATGGCTGGCATTGATCTGCCGACGCTCCGTGAACTCACCGGCCACGCCAACATCCAGATGACCATGCGATATGTCCATCCCACTCCGGAGCATAAGAGGCTCGCAGTCCTGAAGTTCGAAGAATCAACTGGATGCGTTGCAAAGATTGAAGAGAGGATAAGGAGCGGCTCGAACGGCGACAGGAGCTGTGAGTTCCAGGCGGCGTCGTGTGGTCGACCTCCAAGCCCCGCTCGACCAGCAGTTCTTGGACCTCACAATACGAAAGCGAGTATCGGAGGTACCCACGGACGGCACAGCGAATGATCTCGGGTGAGAAATGCCGCCATTTGAAGATCGCCCGTCGCTGCGATTCAGGCATAATCTCTCAAGCCTAGCACCCTACTCCCCCGTTTTTGCAGCACATCCGACCTAAGCGCGATGCGGAGCGGTTTGGCGAAAAGCCGGCCCGGGTCTCTCCCGTACAATTTAACGCTATTCAGCGCGGTCATACCATCATTCTTCACGCGGGCAAGGGTCACGTATCCTGGGGCAATGGAGTTGGGCATCGGCTCCAGCCGAGTGCCTCTGGTTCCGGCCCGCGACAACGATCTGGTATCCTTACGACAGATCCACTGATTGACGCCAATTCGCGGCGGACCTTTCGGCGAAAAATGTGCTGCCAGGCCTACGGCGCGTCCTTCGAATCAAGTTCCTGTTTCGTCACTTCTCGAGGTGAAAGGACCTCCTTGATCACTAATCTCTCCCGGCGTTCCTTTTCGCTTCGCAGGCGCTGGAACTCCGCTAGTGCCTTTTGCTGCTCTGCGACGTTGCCCAGCGCCTTGTGAACCTGGAAAAGGTGATAATAGCAAACCGCGTCCTCCGGGTTCAGGGAGATGGCCTTTCGGAGATGGGGCAACGCCAGGTCAGGTTTCCCCAGGGCAATCAGCACCCGGGCCAGTCCTACCTGAGCTTCCTCAAAATCAGGATAATATTTCAGAGCAATTTCAAAAAACTCCTCGGCTTTGTCGCGCTGTCCCGACTTGCGATAGATTTCTCCCAGCTCGTAAGCCGCGTTGGCATTGCTGTGATCTACCTTCAGCTCCTGGTCGAATTCCCTCAATGCTTCCGCTCTGTCCTCCGCTGAATTGGTTTGCCGCGAACGCGCCAGCAGCGTTCGCCCCAGCCGGAAATGGATACCCGGCCGGTGCGGCTCGAGCGCGAGGACCTGCCGGTATTCGCTGATTGCAAGATCGTTGGAGCCCTGACTTTCGTAGACATCGCCTGCGGTCAGACGCATCCAAACCGAAGCTGGCGCCACCTCTTGCAGTTTCTGCACCGTCAGGTAGGCGAAGTTCCCGAACAGCCGCCCCGTGTGGTATAGGACCTCCGGATCATCCGGATAAAGCCGGTTTAGTTCCAAGGCGACTTCAGCCGCCTTGCTGTCTCGCCGCAAGCCCGTGTAAGCCCTCTCGAGCTGAAGGCCGCACATGCGTTTTATGGCAGGATCAGTTGACCGGCGGAAGCCCTTCTCTAAACCGGGCAATGCCTCACTGTAACGGCCAAGCTCAGACAACGACATGGCCAGCAGAGTGTCCGCCTTCGACAAGTTGGGCTTGAGCTTTAGGGCCTGATGCAGGGCCGCCACAGCTTGCGTGAATTTTTTCTCCTGAAAGTAAATCAGGCCGAGATTGGCATGCACTTCGGCGGCTCCAGGGTCCAGCTCTCGCAGCTTTTCGTAGGCCTTTTCGGCCTCGTCATAGCGCTGCTCCCCCAGCGCTTTTTCCGCCTGTTGGGAGTATCGTTGAAGCAAACTAGTGTCAGGCTGCTGAGCCAGGAGGTGCGAGCCAGACAGACAAAGCAATACGAGCACTGTTCCCAGGACTTTTCTGCCAGCGTGGACCATCGGTGAGAGTGTACCGCAAAAAAAGGAACCGCCAGACCTAAACCGGCCTGGCGGTTCTCTTCAGAGGGTTCGTTAGAAAACTAACCTCCTCGGGTTTGTTAGAAAAGTACTTTCAACCCGACCTGGATGATGCGAGCATCACGCGCGCTCGAGACCACCGCGAAAGTCGGACTGGTCATGCTGTGGTCTGGAGTGTTGTACTGCGGATGGTTCATGGCATTGAACATCTCCCCGCGGAACTGCAGGCGCAACCTCTCCGTTAACGAGAAGCTCTTGCCAAAACCCAGGTCCCAGTTGTTAAGGCCGGGCCCCCGCATGGTGTTCCGGGAAAGGGTGCCGTAATGGGCCACCTCAGGCAGTTCAAATGCGTCCTTATTGAACCACTCGTTAAGACTCTTGGTGAATCCGCTGTTCGGATCGCCGACGAGATTGGCCCGGTTTCCCGAGCCAAAGGGCATAAGGAGACCGAAAAGATCTCGGCTGTAGATGGTGTAGGGGAATCCCTTCTGGAAGGTTACGATGCCGGTCACCTGCCACCCGCCAAGAGCGGCATCTACTACTTTGTTCACGCTGCTGAGATAGTGTTTGCCGCGGCCGAAAGGCAATTGGTAGACAAAGTTGGCGACGAAGCGATGGTTCACATCGAATTCCGACCGCCCGTAATCCAACCCCGGCCTGTGATTGTCCATAAATCCATCCCACCCGATGGCATCGCCGCCGATGCCGGCGGCGGCGGATTTATTGTCCAGGCTCTTCGCCCAAGTGTATACTGCCTGCAACGCCAGCGTGGAAGTACGCCGCTCGAACTTCACATTGGCCGAGTGGTAGTTGGAATCGCCCCACCATTCGCTGTTAATGTAACGTCCCGTAAAGTTGGGGTAGGGGTACCGCCCAGCCACTGGGCAATCACCGTTGTCTAGGTTGATGTAATTGCCGCTAGCATCCTTGGCGGAACAGAAGTCAGGATCGGAGGGCGCAAAGGTCTGCGCAATGTCGGTGCGCGTAAGTAAATGTAGGCCCCTGTTGCCGATGTAGTTCACCTCGAGCGTCGTATCCCTGAAGAGCTCGCGCTGAATGGACAAAGACCACTGCTGAACATAGGGGTTCCGTGGACGCTCCGAGATGATCACCGCGAGGAAGGTGAGTTTGTCGGGGGTCACTGGAGCAATAGTGGTGAAAGCGGGATACAGTTGGTCCGTCAACTTAGGCGCCGACGCCACCGGCTGCACCGTGGTATTTAGGCTTGAGCGGACCGAATAAGGATAGATGTCCCCAGAGTCATCGATCTCGCGGCCTTCCGCGGAGTCGAAGAAGACTCCGTAGCCGGCACGAATCACTGTCTTCTCCCCCCATGGCCGAAAGGCAAACCCGAAGCGAGGAGCGAAGACCTTTTTCGAGGCATCGGCGGGATTTCGCTGACCGCAATACCTGTACATGCTGCCGGCCGGGGCAATACCCCTGGTCAGTAACCCCTGGTCCGCAATACACAAGCCGCCGTCAGGGTTTTGCACGTCCAGCCAGCCCATCTTGTTATCCGCTTCGAAGGGCACGGTGCGGAAGTCCCACCGAAGCCCCATGTTCAATGTAAGGCGAGGGGACACCTTCCAGTCGTCCTGCACGAACGTGGCAAAAGACAGGAAGTGGTACCGGTTCGTATTGCCGATTTGGCCCGCCTTGCTGAACGGCCCCGGCTGATAAATGCCGGTGTCGAAGTAGTAGCCGAGCAGAAAGTCCGCTATGGCATTGCCGGTCCCGCAGTAAACAGTGGAACAGCCCTTTGGATCAGTCTGGCCGATGCCGCCATTACGGAGGATCAGATCGTTCCTGAAACTAGGTGTGCCGAGGTAGTCGGCGTTGAGATTTCGATTCTGCACCCAGTGGCGGTAGTCTGCACCCATTGCCAGAGTGTGTTTCCCCCGAACCGTCGAGAAGGAATCGGCGGCTTCCCACGTGGGTATGTTGCTGAGGGTGGTGTCATTGACCGGGCCCCCAACGCCTCCGTACCGGGAGAGCCCCACGGTTGGGTACGATCGTGCGCAGTCGTCCAGATTCTGGAAAACACCCGTCAACCCGAGGGCGTCAACGACGGACTGAGCCACCGGAGTACCACACTGATTTGAGGTCGCCTCCAGGCGGCCCAAACGGACATTATTCACACTGAGGGGCCCAAGGGTGACCGTATGGGAGACCATCCAGCTTGTCTCATCCTCAACAAAATTGTTATCTCCAAACGGTCGCCAGAGAGTTCCTAGAGTGGTAGTCGAGAAGTGCGATTTTGTCCCGCGGCCGAAGACCCTTCCCCAACGGCCCAGATCTTGATCGACCTTGTAGGTTTGCTGATTCATGGTGCTGGGAAGATTGACGAGCACTTTATAGTTGTTTCCCGAGCAAACAGCGGGATCGCAATTCGCGGCCGGGAACTGGTTCAACGCGAGGGTCTCTTTGGCCAGGCGCGAAAAACGGCCGGAGTCTATCTTGTTGCCCAGGAAAGGCAGTCCCGTTTCCGGGTCAATCGGCATGCAGGGGGCGTCGACCGCTAGTGCGTCCGTGCACGCCGCCGTCCCAAATGCGGGTAGCCCCGACGCGGAAAAGTCTCCGCTCAGTTGCGTGGGATCTGGAACGATACCTTGCAGAATGTCTCCCCGACGGATCCGCCAGCCTTCGAAGTTCGCCAGCCAGAAGGTCTTGTTACGCCCGTCGTAAACCTTCGGAATATACACCGGGCCGCTGGCGACATAGCCGAATTGATTTTGCCGTAGCACAGGAACACTACTCGCGAAGGTGTTTCTGGCGTCGAGCTTGTCGTTTCTGCCGAACCAGAATACGGAGCCGTGCAGGTCATTGGTGCCGCTCTTGCTGATAATGTTGATCTGATTGGCGCTGAAACCGTATTCCGCCGAGTAGGTCGCGGTTTGCTCTTTGAACTCCTGGATTGCGTCCTGCGACAAGATGACGGCTGGGGTGTTCAAAGCGGTGTCGGTATTGACTAAGCCGTCCAACATGTAGTTGAGAGATGTGGGCCGGGCACCGTTGATGCTGATGGCATCTCCCTTGCCTTGGCGCATCGCGCCCTGCTCGCCGCCGGTGGTGACCGCACCCGCGCCGAGCAACAGGAACGCCGTGAAGTTCCGGCCGTTAAGAGGCAGCTCATTGACTTGCCGCTGGCCGATGAGTTGCGACACGGCCGATGACTCGGTGTCCAGCAAAACCGCGGACGCGTGCACCTCGACGGTCTGGGTCACCTGCCCTACCGCCAGTTCCAGATCGATGCGTAGGACGTCAGCGACGTTGAGCTGAATGTCGGTGTGTTTGGCGAGCTGGAAGCCCTGCTTCTCCGCGGTTACGGAGTACACGCCGACGGGCAGAAGCGGAAACACATAGTTGCCGCTGTCGCTCGCTGTGGTCTCACGAGTCATACCCGTGAGTTGATTGCTAAGAGTGACCTTGACCCCGGGCATCACAGCACCGCTTGGGTCCTTCACGGTGCCAGTGATTTGGCCGGTGGCCGTCTGTGCCCTTAATGTGCCTGCCATGACGAGCAGAGAGGCAAGCACGGCGCTGAGTAATGCTAACTTTCTCGTTGCTTTCATGGTTCATCTCCTCCTTCGTGGAGTGCCGTAGGGAAACCGGTACATCCAGGCTGCGCATCCCTGCAGGTTCTGCTTTGTTCTGCTTTGCGACCCACACCCGACGGAAAGAGCACTACTTCAGATGGGTAAATGTCCAGAGGGTTAAACCTCACGGTGGGGCACGAAAACACCCCTCCCCCCACCGACTGATAGGACCCTCGTTTTCCCGACGCCGGATATCAAACAAACAACCAGCCGATTATCGCTGGCAGATTCTAGCTCCGACCATCCACCCGGTCAAGAGCCTCATGCAGGATCTTTACTGTTTCGCGCCGCGAAATAGGGGGTAGAACAGGGAAATCGACGATAAGCAATTGAAAACTAAGACGGTTACAAAACCAAACGCCAGGAACTCATGACCAATCGCGCCAAGGCGTGGGCCACCAAGCGTATTACCATGCAAAACGAGGTTATGGTCGAACGCTAATCTAGCCCAGACTAGAGTTTTCAATTGAAGAGTATCCTGGTGGTAGGGTCGGGGACTGGCGCCATTGCTCCGTAGAGCTGGTTTCCAGCCCCCGCCACGTCAAACCCGGCGTGCGAATTTCTCGCACTGGGCTTTCCTGTTAGCTTCCTGCCAAGGGTTATGAGGCCGATCGACGGCCTTCGCCTTGACGTATAGGCTCCAGCTCACGTCCTGCAAATTGCTGGGTGCCTTTATCATCTCACCCTTGCTTCCCTGTTTTGATAGAGCCATTACCAACAGCAGGGCGCCTTCGCTCCACGGACGTTACTCCGCTTCCCCGCTACTATGAGCCCCTCCGCCACCCTCTCGTCTTTCCACCGACTTCCTGGCTTCACCAGTTATACGGCTTCCCTTCTCCGCCGCTTTCGCGACGGGACGAGGAGGGCTTCTCCAGTTGCTCGACGTGCCCTTGCCACCGTGCTGTCCCTACCACCCCGCCGGAGTGTCATGCCGCCTCGGTCAGCCCGCGACCTGCCATGCTACCTTCGCCCCGAAGCAGAGGGCTCGGCCTCCGGATCTATTCTTTGTCGAGGCCACCTGTGGGTTCACTTGCGTTACGGCCCGGTGACTCGCTTACCATCCCGAAGATGGCTTTGTCGGTCGGCTTCATCCGTTTCGTTTCCTCCACGGATGCGACCCCAGCTACGGGGCTCCGGGCTTCTACCCCGGTGGGACTGTCTCCCACTGAACATGCCAGCCTTCGCTGGACACACTGCTCCGCAAAAAATCCATCCGCGTGCATCTTGAAGCCCCAATCTGATCAAGGGCACGGAGAAACCAAACTTTCCTGCTGCGTCCGAAATGTGCCATCCTGCAACGCATGCCGAGATTCGATGCCCTCCCGCGCGTCCTCTTGATCCTCCTCAACCTGTTGGTCGATACCCTCAGGCTGGCTAGCCTGGCGCTGCGGTCCCACACCGCCTTGACGGCCCAAAGCCTGTTTCAGCGGAATCAGTTGGCTTTGTTCCTGGAACGTCAGGTTAAACCTCGGCGGGCCGATGATGCCACTCGACTCACCCTCGTGTTCCTGAGGCGGCTGTTTGCGTGGAAGCAGGCCTTGATGATCGTTAAGCCCGAAACCCTGATCAGGTGGCATCGTCAGGCGTTCCGACTCTTTTGGCGCCTGAAATCGAGACCCCGAGGCCGACCGCACGTACCGATCAACCTTCAGAATCTGATCCGGGAGATGGCCACGAGGAATCCGACCTGGGGCGAGGAGCGCATCGCTGCGGAACTCTTGCTCAAGCTCGGGATCCGTATCTCCCCCCGTACGGTTAGGCACTACAGGCCGCTCAGACGCGCCCGTGTCCTTTCCGTTCTGGCACAGTAACGAGGTCCGTGGCGTGGCTAAGGGCGAGACTTCTTTGTGGATCGTTCGTCCGTAAAGCGGTGCTGGGGCCGGCTTGGCAAAAAACTTGTTACAGACCGCTTCAAAATACGTCAAAATTCACCAAAAACGACCAGGTGGCTACTGACCTTTATCCTCTTCTCTTTCACGCGGATTCAAAGAATTTCGAAATGGACAGGAATCACAGAGAAGGGACTTAAAATCGCTTGGGCCGCAAGGCCCGTGCCGGTTCGACTCCGGCCCTTCGCACCGATCTTTTCTTGAAGTTACAGTTGCTTGTACCAGCTCAGTTCCGATCCATCTGCCACTGCTTGGTAATGATTTTGGTAAAAGCGTCTCAAGCCTCTGCACGGCGGTGCTGAGGTTTTCCCGACTGAGATGGGCATATCTTTCAGTCGTCGTGACGGACTTGTGGCCCATCAGCGTCGTACCGTACACAAGCTGCGGAACCTGCTAGCCAAGGCTCCCGAGCATGCGCAGGAAGCGGTCCACGAAGACCATAACCGGATCATCTGCGCCCCCAATCGCACGGCGGCGGAAAGCGCGCGCGTAAGCTTCCTGGCCAAGTGGAAGAAGTTGTGCCCGTCCGTGGCCGCCAGCCTGGAAGAGGGTGGCGAGGAGTTGCTGACCTTCTATGGCTTCCCGGCCAGCCAGCACAAGTCGTTGCGGACCACGAATGCCATCGAACGGCTGCAGGAGGAATTCCGACGCTGAGTCAAGACGCAAGCTTCGCTGCCCTCGGAGAAGGCGGCCTTGCTGGTGTTTTTCGGCTTGTTCGCCAGCGGCCAGGTGAAGATGCGTCGGATCGAAGGATGGTTTGACTTGGTCGACGCCCCAGCCATGGCCGCTTAGAAGAAATCCATGGCTTCGCAGGTGAAAATGCGTTACTTACATTTCCACACAAATCGGGACAGCACCGGGTTCACTGTTACAGACCACACGCCATTGTCGCTTGGCTTGACTTCCTTACTGGAGAGCCAGTCGCCGGTGAACATCCATTCGCCTCGAACCGCCACGCTCTTCGCTTGCGGAGCGTAGATACGGAAAGTGACTCTCTTATCTGGCAGGACTTCCAGCGAGATCAAGGTGTCATTGAGTGTGGGAGTGAAAACTGGCAGTCCGTTCTTGCGGGGCTGGTGCGGTTGCTGGCCGAACGCAGCAGTGGTTAGACTCGCTGCAGGCAAGCTCCCTATTGCCAAAAGGGCGGAATACAGCTTGAGAGCATTCATTGTTCACTCACGTCCGAGACTGCAAATTTCGAGCTTTGCAGGTCGTGTAAAGTTCCTGAGAAGAACGCTGTGGAAGATCCACCGCCTAACCTAACTGCAGCAGAAACGCTCCGATTCGGACACGACTGTCTTGTGTCGATTAGAGAGCGCTCTCGGCCCTGTGGGATCTAAAGCACCTCACCATGGGAGCGAATGATCTCGCGATAGCGTGTTGCCGAGTCCTTCAGGATGCGTTTCTGCGTCGTGAAATCGACATAGATCAATCCGAAACGTTGTCCGTATTCCTCTTTCCACTTAAAGTTATCCAACAAAGACCAGTAGAAGTAGCCGTTGACCGGCACACCATCCCGTAAAGCGCGACTCAGGGACTTGAGATACACGTCCAGGTATGCACTGCGTTCCGAATCATGCACTTTACCATCTGCAGTGGGCTTGTCGTCACAGGACACGCCGTTTTCGGTAATCACAACGGGTTTCTTGTAGCGCTCGAAGAGGAATTTCGGACCCCAGGAGAGAATATCCGGCGTCTCAGGCCAACCGGAGTGTGTCATCTTCGTGCCGGAAGAAGGAGGAGCCGGCATAGCAGACCCGTCGGCGCCAGCCTTAACGGTCACGCCTGCATAGAGATTGACGCCACAAAAGTCGAGGGGCTGGCTGATCGTCTCGAGATCCTCGCGCCGTATGACCTGAGCGGCTTCGGGGTACAGGTGCATGCCGTCTTCGGGATACTTCCCGAGGAAGATCAGATCCAGCCACCAAGAGTTGCTGAGCATCGCAGAGCCCGGTATTCCAGGTATGAGACCTTGCTTCTTAACTTCGAATGAGGCCTTCCGCGCGGCATCTATGTCAGTCTGGTCATTGCTCGCTGGTATGGAAAAGAATCTTGCAAGCGGGAGTCCGACCTGAATTGGCCGTTTGGCTGCAACACAAAGAGCCTGAACGGCCATGCCATGCCCGAGAAGGATGTTGTTTGCACCGCGTACCAGATCAAAGCCCGACAGTTTCTGGTTCGGTGGGGTGAAGCCCAGATCAGCCCCGAAGGCCCAGGTGAGATTTGGTTCGTTGTGCGTGAGCCAGTGATCTACGCGGTCTGAGAGTCGCGACGACAGCAGGTGAGAGTAGTCAGCAAACCAAGCCGGGCTGTCCGGGTTGACCCAGCCACCCTGCTTCTGCAGCGCTTCTGGGTACTCACCGTGGTACACCGTAATGAACGGTGTGATGCGGGCACCGACGAGGGCATCGACAAGCTGATCGTAGTAGTCGAACCCTCGCGCATTGACGCGCCCCTTGCCGTCAGGGAGCACGCGAGACCATGAGATTGAAAAGCGGTACGCGTTAAGGCCGATCTGCTGCATGAGCTTCAGATCGTCACGCCAGCGGTGATACTCGTCACAAGCAACTAAGTTGTTGCTGCCGTCTTTCGTTGCGTTGGGAGTGCGGAGATACACATCCCAGATGCTTTCGCCACCGCCGTCAGCCGACGGCACACCTTCCACTTGCAGGGCTGAAGTCGCCGCTCCCCAGAAGAAACTGGACGGAAATCTTGTGGCGGTCTGATCATGAGCTACGGTTTGCCCCAGTGCCGACAGTGACCTCCGCATCGCTGCAAGGAGCGCGGCAGCACTTGAATTGATTAAGAACATGCGTCGATCGAGTCAGCCCATCGGTACTCCTCCAAGTTGGTGGCAGCAACCGAAAATCTGGCTTACTGCATGGTCACCGTAGACAGCCGGACCGGCCCGAGCAGACCCGATTCGAGCAGCGGAGAATCCTTCGTATAGGGTTTGTACACGGTGAACGTGTACTGCTTCGTCGCGGATGCTTGCTGATCACCGATAATCCGGTTGGGCCAGAGGTTCGTGATTCTGATCTCAAGGTGGTTCGTACCCGGCTTCAGGGCTCCGGTCACATCCGCCTCGAATGGCGGCTTCCAGAGGATCCCCAGCGGCTTGCCATTCACTGAAACCTCTGCGATCTCCTTCACCTTTCCGAGATCCAGCACAAGCTTTGCACCCGAACGGAACCAGTCCCCGGACGCCTCAAAATCCTTTGTGTAGGTAGCCGTCCCGGAGAAGTACTTCACCCCGGCATCGGAGGACGCGGTCCAAGAGATGAGGTTATCCAGCCGGATCGAGGGCGGCGCGCCCAAGTTCGGCGGGAAGCTCACTTCCCAGGGCCCCTGTACTGTGGTTAATACCGTGTTCACGGGGTGCGGCAGCGTCCGCGAGGGCGCCGTCGCCGGCTGGCGGAATACCACGAATACCGACCCAAATGGCTCCAGGTGCAGCGGGACTGTCGTTTGGCCGTTCTCGATCGTGTATTCGGCCGGCTCGATCACGCCCGTATCCGGATGCCAGAGCTCCGCCGCCTTCCCGTCCACCCGGAAGCGGGTTTCCACATCCTCCGTCCGCTCCTTCTGGTTCGCTACGAAGTAGATGTCCGCGTTGCCAAGCTGGCGATGGATCCACACCAGGAAGGTGTCTATCTTCGGCCGGTTGTACTCGAAGTCCGGTGGCGTGTTTTGCGCGGCCAGGACGTCCCCCAGCGGCTTGCCCCAGTACACCTTCCCTTTACCGTAGGCGTGTTCGGTAATGCTCCTGCCGTCGCAGGCGCCCCAAACCTCGTTCCCGACGGCCCGAACTTCGCTATCGGCCGAGGGGTAACCGGTCAGGCTCGGCGATTTCGTCGGCTTCGGTCCTACTACCGTCGCACCCGCCGCCACCAAATCGCGGATCTTGCGCAGCACGAGCGGCGTCATCCGGTTGAGGGTATCCGGCAGCACCAGCACCCGGTACCTCATGCCGTCGGGCAATACCAGCCACCCATCCTTCACCGACATGCGGTTCAGCAGCACTTCGGTGTTCAGCCAGTCATAGTCGTATCCCCCGGGTGGAGCCGGATTCACTTGCTTCCAGAAGGGCACCGTGATCGGGGCGCCCTCGCCGTAGTAGTAGGCGAGATCGCCCACGAACAGCCCCTGCTGCAGCATATACGAACTGCGCGACAAGTAGGAATTCCATGCGCTTGCCTGTTCGGCCCAGGTGATGTTCCGCGTATAATGCTGCCCAAACATCCATAGCGTGAACCCCGGCTTGCGGTCCTTGAACGGTTGGTGCACCGAGGTATGGAAAACGATCCGGTTAATGCCGCCGGCCATGTAGTAATCTGCCACCGACTTCAGGTAGAACGGTGGCTGGCCCCACCCTGGGATGTTCGGCATGGAAGTTAGGGATTCGGCCGCGGCCAATGTCTTGCCGTAGATGTGCGCTGCCGAGGCCGCTTCACGAACGTCTGCAGCGTACTGGGGACTCGGGGTCGCCCCCAGGAGCGGCGTCCAGAACTCACCCATCGGGATATCCACGCGGCCCTTGTACTCGAGACCGTCGCCAGTGGTCGGCAGGCCTACCCCCATGGCCTCCGCGTAGACCTGTATTCCCCGCCGGTGTAAGAAATCCGCAACTACCCCGTAATGGTTATCGGCGATTAGATCGGCGATCGTACGGCGGAAATCCCATAGGAAACGATCGCTCACGTCCGCGCTGTCCACCACTCGCCCGGTCAGCACCGGCAGGTACGGTCGCGGATCGTACCCGCGCCGCGCACGGAACTCGTTCAGCATGTCATCGGTCCAGTTCTGCAACCCGGCTTCCCAGCTATCCATCAGAAAATAGCGGAAGCTCTTGCCAAACAGCGGACCCAGTGCCTCGGCCAGCGGGTCGACGTAACCACGCAAATAGGATTCCACGTACTTGCTGCTCAGCTTGTCGACCTCGTACCCGGTCGCCTCCGGTGGCGCTGGTCCGTTCTTTTGCCCGGTCAGCGAATAGCCTATCCGCAGAATCACCCACTTGCCTGCGGGCACGTCCCAATTGAGACTGCCGTCCTTGCCCATCTTGGAAGTCAGATCGATGACGTCGCCGCGTGGAATAACGGCTGCTGCCGGCATGGCCGGCGTAGGAACCGAGTCGAATTCGAACATGCTGCCGTAGCCCGCCTTGTCCTCCCAGCGGTTCACACGCGCCCCGGATTGGAACTCCATCTCCGCGATGTCGTATTGGCGGGGCGGCGGGATGCGGAGGAATTCCCCGAAAGGGCTCCTCGTCGGCGCCGTGAACTCCACGCGATAAAACCTCGCCGTTGTCTCCGGGAACGAGTACGTGTGCACCGGGGGGCTGTTATGGGCGGCGCCCGGCAGGGTCAGCAGGGTAACGAAGTTCGTGCCGTCCTGGCTCACCTGGACCTCGCCGCTCGGCATTCCCCCGCCTCCAAAAGCCATTCCCTGGCCTCCAATAGCGATCGAGAATGCACGCGTCCGGAACGGTTGAGCAAACTCGAACTGAATCCAGGCTGGCTTGCCACCCTCCGGGATGGGCAGTGCCACCGTCTTGCTCAGGTCACCGTCCCAAAGGGTCGCCGTATCGATATCGCCCCCGCTCGTAGTCACCTTCGGATGCAGGTCCGCCATCCGCAATTCGCCGTCCGGCACGCGATATGCGATCACCGCGCTGTCACCGTAGTACGTGGGATCTGGTGGTGGCGGAGGCAGTACTGGCTGTGGCTTCGCGCCGGGGGAACCCTCCGGCGGCGGGGGTGAAAACCCCTTCGGACGCTCCAAATTCTGGAAAAGGCCGTTGACCGAAGGGGGAGTTGGGAGCGTACCCGTGAACCTCCGCGGGCCCTCCACTCGTGTCTCGCTCCAGACGACTTTCTTCATCGCCTGCTCGGGTTTCACCCATGGTCCTCCGGTCTCGCTCCAGCCGCCTGCGCTGTGCATCGTCATCTCCAGCCCCAGCCGATCGCACTCGGCCGCCGCGTGGTGGAGCGCATCCTTCCACTCCGGAGTCATGAACACGATCCGTTTGTCCACATATTGGGCTACGCCTATATTGGCATCGAACATTTGCACGCCGCCGATGCCGACGCGCTTCATCCACTCCAGGTCCAGCGTGATGCCTTCTTTCGTGACGTTGCCGTCCATCCAGTGCCACCAGACCCGCGGCTTAGCTGAATCCGGCGGCTCCTTGAAACCGCGCTCCAATGCGTCCCCCGAGCCTTGTCCCATGGCCCCGCCAGCCAGGCCTAGCAATAGTCCGGCGAGGGCTAAAATTCGAATCATTGCATCGCGAGTTTTGCTCATTTTACGGCACCTCTTTTCTTCAATTTTCAAAGCTATTGCTGAGGCTATCCTCATAACGTTGCGGGCATTTCTGCTCGCCCAGGTTTGTGCCGCAGTGACCAAGCGGCGACGGCGCCAGCCAGAGGCACAGGGCGGCTCAAAATGTGCTCTCCTGGAACAGCAGCGGGATGAAACTGGCCAGGTTCCGTCGCCAGACCATCCACGTGTGCGCACCCGGGGTTTCAATAGCGGTATGCTGGATTCCCTTGGACTTGAGCCAGTCACGGAATTTCCGGTTTGGCTCGATAAGACGGTCCTCCGTGCCGCAAGCGATCCAAAGCAGGCGTAATTGCGCGTTAGCCTTCGAGTCGAGGGCCGGGAAGTCTGCGTTGAAGTCCTCCGTTAGGCTACCTGAGCTGAAAGCGCCAATCCAGGCGAAGCGGTCCAGGGCATTCAGGCCCGTTAAGAGAGACTCAGAGCCACCCATGGAGAGCCCCGCGATCGCGCGGGAGTTACGGTCTTTTGACACCCGATAAGCCGTCTCGACCTGCGGGATGACTTCGGTGAGCAGGGCTTCACGAAACTTCTCGAAGTTCCGTTGGCGGAGGCTGGCATCGCGAAACGGCGCCATGCCGCGGGAGAGCATCTCCGGCGCGCCGTAGCCGAGGGGCATGACGACGATCATGGGTTTGGCCTTACCTTGCGCGATCAGGTTGTCGAGAATCACGTGCGCGCGCCCGACCGCGGTCCACGCGCTCGCATCGCTGCTGAAACCGTGTAGAAGGTAGAGGACAGGGTAAGTCGACTTCGCTCCGGGGTCGTAGCCGGGCGGGGTATAGACGTAAAAATCCCGATCATCGCCTACGACGCCCGACCTGTAGAAGTGATGGTGGATGGTGCCGTGTGGTACGTCGTTGATCTCCCACACCAGAGAAGCTGGTCCGGGCACATGCACGGCACTCTGGGTGTTGAGCAGGTTGGGCTTCATCAGGGGATTGGAGGGGTCGATCAGGCTGACACCGTCGGCCACGAACGCGTAACCGTAGAAATCCGGCTCCAGCGGATCGGTTGTGACGCTCCAGACACCTTGCTCGTCTTTCTGCATAGGCAGGCCGGACTGCGTGCCCTCGCGGGCGAGCGTGACCTCTTTGGCGTTCGGATCGCGGAACCGGAAGGTGACGCGGTTGTCAGGGTGTACCTCTGGCGAGATAAGCGGTTGAGGCGGCTGGGGCAACTGAGTGAGACCGGGAACAATCGACGCCGCGAGGAAAAGCAGGAAGAAAAGCAGTCGGGTGCGGTTCATGCCGCTTGTGATCCTTTCGAGATTCGGGCTTTCAACCAGGATTGCCTTCTTGATGATCCTTTCCAGGGGTCAGTATACGAGAGACCCATCCCAGTTCGACCGCTGCGCAAGGCCCCCGGGAGCGCGGCCGCCCAGGCCGCCATGGCGTTCTTGCGGAAATAACTCGGCACGGCGCTGCGCGAGCGCTCATGGGGCTTGAGGTCGATCCCTGTTCGCCACCGTGAGACGCCTTCCACAATGCCCGGCGTGGAATCGCAGAGAGAGATTCATCGAGACAGTCAGTTTTTCGCGGGCAATGATTCAAGTGTACTCCCGCGCGAAACGCACAAAGAGCGCGTCGTTAGGGTACAGGCAATTCACATTCTCAGGAGTTATCAGTTGGTGCGCGGTGAATGCTGCCGGTGAAACGTTCTTTCCCAACAGGACATCAGTCGCTACCCGGACGATTGCGTCTCCGTATCTTTCCGGGAAGTAGGCCACCGAGCCGATAAGGCGCGTTGCGGGCTGGCGCATCTCCGCGCGCGCTTCAGGTTCGGCATTCTGTCCGACCACTGTACAATTGGCGCCGCGTCCACTTTCTTGAAATGCTCGAAGTGCGCCCAATGCGCTTGGATCGTTGGCTGCACCAATCAGTATGTGCGTGGCTTTATTGCCACGAAGGTGCTGCCTAACGCGCTCCAGGGATGCCCTGAACTCCCCTTTTGCATCCAGCCGGACGACTCGACATTTCTCCGATGCCGGGAAAACTTCCTTGATACCATCCAGCATTCCATCCGTTCTCGTGCGGAGCAAAGGGCCCGCTCTGGCGATCTCCAGCAGGAGTATTTCGTCGACCGAACCCTGCCATTGTTGCTTTGCGTGCTGGCCCAAACAGCGACCGGCCAACAACCCTGCCAGGTGGTTATCAGCCCCGAAGTATGTCGCCCCTGGGTGTGGAATATCGATTGCGATAACTGGTATCCCCGCATTCTGAAATTTCGAGGACACCACCGGAGCTATACCCTCATCAATTTGGAACTCGACCGCCAAGTCCACATGCTCGCGGATTAACCGCTCGGCATTCCTCACCGCCACCTTCGGGTCGCGGCGGTTGTCAAGCATGATAAGTTCCACCTGCGCCTTCTGGCATGCTCGAACAAGCCCGTCGAAGACTTGCTGAGAAAATGAAGAACCCCGATCTTGGTCCGCGTAGCCGATACGGAATCTGCGATGTCCGCCCAGGGGGAACGAAACCCGGTATTGGTTCTCACCCACTTTGTCCAAAAGCCCACATTCGTGCAGTGTGTAAAGCAGTCGGAAGCACATTCCTTTCTTAAGTCCCGAACGGGAAACAATGTCTCGGAGTCGGAGGACCTCTCCCGGGGAACGGAACGACGCGAAGATGGCCGACGCATGCACGACGGACTTAACGATGTATCGGCTACGAAGCTCCGGGGACTCGGACCGCATTCACGACCTCCGGAAGATTGGCTCGGTTCCGACCATTTATGGGCCCTATTTCGCACAATAGTACTACTGGTGTCAAACTGTCGCTCGATAGTGACGAGATTCTTGGCGGTTGGTTTGTGTAGTCCCCTTAGATTTCAACTGCTTATCATCGATCTCCTGGTTTTATCGTGTGTTTCGCATAGCAGAACGCTAACGACTAGCACGAAACTTCTTGACGGCTTTTGGGGCTTCATGTAGCAAAAGGGCGGCGCGCACGTTCTGGGCGTCTTTAGTGACTTAATGACGTGACCACGAAGGGCAAATGCTCTAAGTGGAAATTACGGAAGCGTCGCCTTGCGTCATCACATTTTCGCGCACGTCGAACAAACGAACATGTATTCAAGCGCATCGGGTCATGGGGTTTGCTTTGCGGAGACATCGATAGGAGGCGCGGTATAAGCTACACGTTGTGATCAGCAAGCGCTTTACGAAGAAGCAGCAAATGCAACGGACGCAGCGTGGCGCTTAGCTCTTGCTGCAAACGCAAGCAGCAGGTATTGAACGCTGATTTAGAGCAACCGTTGCGCGGCTGTTACCCAGGCTTTAGGCCGCGGCCACAAGCAACGGAGGTAGTAGGCTCGGCCGCTTAGCCCCCGTTGCCAGCGCTCTGCTGCTATCTTGCTGTTCTACTGTATCACCATCGCCGTACACAGGAGGTTACAACAACATATGGCCTGGCATTCTTCCAAGTCATCGACTTCCATCAGCGAGACTGTCGCCGCGACACTGGACGGCCTCCAAATCGACCTGCCCTCATGGGGATTCGCCGACACCGGAACCCGGTTCGGCAAGTTCCTTCAACCGGCGGCCAGGACGATCGAGGAGAAATTTTCCGACGCCGGCCAGGTGCACAAATTCACCGGTGCCTGTCCCACTGTCGCGTTGCATGTGCTGTGGGATGTGCCGGAAGGAACAAAACCCTCGGACGTCAAGAAGGTCGCCGAGCGCTACGGGGTGCGGCCCGGTTCGATCAGCCCCAACGTGTTCCAAGACCAGATTTACAAGCACGGGTCGCTGTGCAACGAGCAGGAATCCGTACGCCAGCACGCACTGCAGCACATCCTGGACTCTGTGAGAATTGCGCGTGAGCTGGGCTCGCGCGACGTGACGCCCTGGTTCGCCGACGGCTCGAACTTTCCCGGCACCACTAATATTCGCGCCCGGAAGCATTGGATGGCGGAAGGGCTAAAGCACACACACGATGCGCTGGGTCCCGACCAGCGACTGCTTGTGGAATACAAACCGTTCGAGCCTGCGTTCTATCACACGGACATTGCCGACTGGGGGATGGCACTTGTGCTCGCCCGTTTCGCGGGGCCCAAGGCCCGCGTGCTGGTCGATACGGGACACCACTACCAAGCTCAAAACATCGAGCAAATTGTTGCCTGGCTGTTGGACGAGGACATGCTGGGCGGTTTCCACTTCAATGATCGGCGCTATGCCGACGACGATCTCACACTAGGGTCCATAGATCCCTATCAAGTGTTCCGCATCTTCGCCGAGATTCGGTTCTACGAATGGGAGACCGGACGGCGCGCCGATATCGCCTATATGGTCGATCAGAGTCATAACTTGAAAGGCAAAATCGAGGAAATGATCCAAACGGTGATGACGGCACAGGAGCTTTACACTAAAGCCGCCCTCATCGACTTCGCGGCCTTGACAAAGGCACAGAACGAGCAGCGGCTGATTGACGCGGAGAACATTTACAAGGACGCTTTTAGCACCGATGTACGTCCCGCCGTGCGGGAGTGGCGGCGCTCCAAGGGGCTTGCGGAAGACCCTCTGGCGGCATTCCGCGAGAGCGGATATATGGAGCGAATCACGCGCGAACGCGCCGGGCGCACTGCCGCGGTCAGCAGCTACGCTTAAAGGGCACGGGTCGGGAGACCCGATTACGGGCGCCCAGTTGCTGGAGGTTGCCGTTCACCCCAAGTCGGCCGGGCTGGAATGGGCATACGGCACAAGCTGCACCCGCAGCGGGGGCCGGCCGATTACTGAGCGTCTGAAGGCGGGCTGGCATCGTCATTTTGGCCCTGTGCTGCGGGAGATTTCTGGCATTCAGAGGTCCAGGTCGAGAATCCGAAAGGCTGCGAGCGAGGTGTGTCGTGGGTGGAGATGCATGGCCAGGGCGTGCGGGATGGCGTGATCCCGTTGCATCGGGCTTGGTCAAGCACCGGATCCTCGTGCGCATGGGGAAGCCGTAGCCAGCGGCTTGGGATGTCCCTCTTGACAACAGGGACTAGTAGGTTAATGTCTGGTTATGTACCCAGACGGAATAAGTCGAGACCTGCTCAAACCAACCCGCAGGTTCAATTATGCTTAGTGGGCTTCAGGAAACGATCCGAGTTCTTTTATGTACCGCTCAACAAAAGGTAAGGGTCCGGGTGCGGGTTTTGGTGAGTCTTCTGTTGTTGATAGTTGGAATCATGATCTTAACCGCGGGCCCGCTTGTACCAGTTCCAGATACGGAGGCCCGCCCTGGGGACATCCTGGCCATGCATGCCCCGCTTGGCCGGGAGGGCCGCGGTCACGTGGGCGTTGTCACGGGAACTCAGCCACTCAGTTTCATCGGGAGTCAAAGTAGGACAGGCCCCGCTGAAGTCGGACCCGGCCTCGGAAACCCCGGCTCCTATGAAGCGTCGCAAGAAGCAATCGTCTCGGACCACCAATTCTACCGAGTTTGTGTACCGGACAAACCAACAGCAGCTAGGACAGGTCAACCGGCAGGCGGTGGAGGCGGGACAGTGGGTCCCGGAGGGGAATGGATCTTTTTCGAACCGGTGTACTGGGGCCCGGAAGGCATTTCCTACGGCCCAAGCCAGTGGATTTGGTGGCCTGAACCACAACCGAGACCCATGAGTGTGCAGTAGGGTCGGTCTTAAGTCTGTCGCGCTGGACAGCCGCGCCCTGCCGCGCTGACCGATGCCCCAGAGGCGAGGTGGGAGTATATGCGGGTTTACTTACTGTTCGTTGGCTCTATCGTCCTCGCATCCTTGCTGCTCAATCCAGAGCAGACCGGCACATTGTGCGGGGTGCAGCGGCATGCCTGGGGGAGCGAGCCCCAGACTGATCATTGTCATCGTCGACTTACCGGGCCCGGCGCCGAGTGGGAACGACGCCGGAGGAGATGATACAGGACCTAGGTCGGGATGGTGCCCCGGTTGCCCGCCCCCTGTACTTAAGCGCCGTACCTGAACGTCTCCCCTCAGTGGAGATGGATCAGGTGGAACGGAGGGCCGACCGAGCCCCATGGAGGGTACATCCGCTCAGGACTGTGTCGGGGAATTCGACGCGAGGAGGATCATAACTTTGGATCCCTGGAGAGCAAAGGGATGGGGGTCGTCACTGGCCCGTGTGTCGCACTCGACGATAGTTGTCCGTAAGCTACTGGGCGCGGCGAGCCACCGAACCGAAATAGGGACAGGTAGGATGGAGGGCGCTTGATGTCTAAAGGTGCAAGCCTGTGGGGGGTGCCATTATTCACTCTGGCGGTGTCTTTCTCGGTCGCCGGTGCCACGAACCCGGCCAGGACGCAAGCCAGCCAGGCTGAATCGCTCTGCTACGCCTTCCTGCGCGATGGGGATCTTTTGCTAACTTGCGACGGCCGGACAGAACAGATCACGCACTTCGATGATGTGGAGGACTTTGCCGTAGCTCCTCGGCAGGGCACGCTCGTTCTCATTCGCCACCGACGAACTCCGCAAGGCCAGGCGGTAGATTGGGTCCTGGGTGGTAAACCACATTACTTTGTGAGCTACTCTGCAATGCAAGCGATTGAGCTAACAACCGGCAAGGGGAGTCCTTTGTCACCCCTCCAATCGCCGACAAGATTGGAGACGTCATGCGGGACAGTGCTTTCGATCACATGGGATCCCACCATCGGAAATCGCCTAGGTCTGGCTCATGATGCGTTGACAGGGGAACGGGTAAGATTCGACCCATACAAGAACTTCCGCTGCAGTTCCGACCGCAGGACCATAGTAGGTTGGAGCGATCCCGAGCACAGCGTATTGATGGCAGGCCTGCCCCCGCAACGCGAACTCCTCAAGAACAGTCGGTCGGACGAACTTCGTTACGACGTGAGTCCAGACGGTAGATTTGTCGTCTACAACACCCGCGGAAAGTTGTGCTTGACCTCAGAGGCGGGGGAGACCGAATGCATCGAGGAAGGGTTCGACCAAGGTCGCATCTCAATTTCAGACTCGAAGGGCGTATTAATCGAAAGCGGGTCAGACCGCGCTTGCCATTACAGAGATTACTACCACTTCTCCGTCGAGCCTCACCCAGGACACACAGAAGACGACTTCTGCGCCGCAATTGCCTACTGGCACCCCGGTGAGAAGCGATCGACCATTGTCCAACCGCTAGGAAGGAGCCCGCAGTGGGTAAGCCCCGAAGCGGCGTCGGCGCTACGTGCTTGGGGCACACACCCCCGCGCTTCTCAGAAGGCTGGTCCGTGAAGTCAGCTTTTCCCCACTCGAAAGAACTCACGATGAGCTCTCGCAATCCGCTGGCCGGCGACATCCTGAATCCCCAATCCCTCGACTGCTACGCCTACGTGCTCAACAACCCGACGAACCTCATCGACCCCCTGGGGCTGCAGCAGAGTTTTTGCCAACCGGAGAGCAACATCTGCTACACCTAGCCCCTTCCCGGAGCGTACTCCCCCACCTCCGTGTATGCCGCAGGGATCGGGGTGATTTCAACCGGCTCCACCATCGGCAGCATGTCACCCGATATGGCAGCAGCCGAGGCGAATTACGCTTCGCACGTGCAGGCGGTATTTGATTCGCTTTATCTCCAAGGCGCGGTCCAGCAGTACGGTGTTGAATCGGACGAGGTGCAGGCGTTCCTTTCAACGCGCCCCGACATTAAGCTGACCTTCGGCGTGTTGGCCAGCGCCTCGTTTTGGGGGTTAACAGCCTGGGGGTTCATGGCTTGAACGAGTACGACCTATACGGATATTCCATTGTCGAGAATCCCCTTGAACTTGCTGGCATGATGGCCTCGCCCGTGGCGAACTCGTGGGCTCCGGTCGTTTGGTACGGCGGGTCGGCGGCAGTCGCGCTCCTCCCCGAGGCCCCCGAAGGCTACTATGCGTTAAAGATGCTCGCAATGACCCACCCATCTGAGACTATTTGGGTGATGAATCTTGCCAGGTCTTTCCTCCTCGGTGGAGTGCCCACAACCTGGCCGGCCGTTGCTGGTCGCGCGGTAAAGACCGCTTGGAATTGGTGGAAAGATAGAGATTGACGGCACAACCTGCATGATTTAAGCGCAAAGGAGCGCACAAGATGGTCACGTGCCCGATCTGCGACTGGAAGATGCGGAGGGGCGATATCCGCCGTGGGCGTTTTGCCTGTCCAGGATGCAAGGAGCGACTCCGAGTGCAGGAATCTCGTGAGGGCGGTCTTATGATGGTAGGGAGTGGCCTGATGGCCATCCTGATTCCCTACCTAGCGGGGGCCCAAGGTTACGATTTTCTGTGGGAGGCGATCATCGTTTTTCTTGTGGTCTTCTTTGGAACTGCTGTCCTACGGGGTCTCCTTTTCCTGGCGAAACTGGAAAGGGACCCTGGCGCGGAGGATGGTACGATTCTGCACCTTACGGGTCCTCCTGATTCGTCGAACAAGTCGTAGCGATTCTGGCCAGCGCGCTCAGTGCAAACTCCAACTGGCGGGTGGCGCATCGATGAACGGAGCGGGGCGTACGTCGAGAGCATCCTACCCTATGCTTGGGGGCAGAGTGGGGTGAATAATGGCAAGGTGTGGGACCCGCGCTTCGCCTCGATGGAAATCAACACGCAGGATGTGGGCTTGTAGCCGACTGCCCTCCGCCAGTATTCGCCCACCCAGGGCCGCTGGCTCTCCCCCGACCCCCTGCAACCGTCCGATGGCCCGATGGCTCAGTGACTCATTCTAATAGAGCAGCTTGAGAGAGAACTGAATCTGCCGGGAGGTTCCCGCAGTGCGGGTGATGATTCCGAAACCCGACCCGCGGAGAATGTTGTTGGGAAGACCGAAGTTGACCAGATTGAAGACGTTGAAAAACTCGGCCCGGAACTGCAGTGTGGCGGCTTCAGCATTTCCCCGGCGGCCGAACGTGGTGTCTTTGATCAGCGAAATATCGAAGTCATGGAAGGCCGGTCCGCGAAAGGTGCTGCGTCCAAGGGTTCCGAGACGCCCCTGATTCGGCCCGGTCCCGCCTGGAACACCGATCGGGATGATGAAGAACTGCCCGTTATCAGTCCCCTGCCCGAAGTAGTCTTCTCGAACCTTCCGGCTCGTTGAAAAGGCGGGCCGACCGATCTGGTCGGGCCGGTCGCCACCGCCGGAACCGATCCCCGTCTGTTGAATGCCCGAAAAGACCGTAAAGGGCGGTCCGCTAAGCAAAGTGGAGATGTTCAGGATTTGCCAGCCCGAGGTGAGCTTTCGGCCCAGAGGACGAAGAGCTGAAACGCGGTCAA
>Ga0315280_10002415_pt1 | contig 30277 bp, 28 predicted proteins | sample YL17G06_40_MG_FD_203697 | JGI IMG/M metagenome (GOLD analysis project Ga0315280, IMG submission 203697) | Sediment microbial communities from Yellowstone Lake, YNP, Wyoming, USA - YL17G06_40 | ecosystem: Environmental > Aquatic > Freshwater > Lake > Sediment | place: USA: Wyoming | collected... | reverse complement strand
GTTTTGCGGAAGTCATCGCTCGGAAGCGTCCGATGGCCTTTGTCTTCGAGAACGTTGAAGGCTTTCTCACGGCCGAAGGAGGAAAACGCGTTCTCGACTTGCTTACGCCGTTGACCGCAGCCGGTTACAGGATCCACATGCGCAAGGTCAATGCGGCTAACTACGGAGTGCCGCAGCACCGAAAGCGGGTGATAGCCATCGGGGGCCTAGGGTGGGACCCCTCATTTCCTGAGCCGACACATTCGGCCCATGGCGCACCGGGGGCTCGGCTGGCCGGCACACGCCTGCCACGTACGCCCACGCTTGAGGAGGCGCTGGCAGGTCTACCTACGCCCGGTACAATCGAACCCGGCGATCCGCCCGGCCATTTCTACCGGCCTCTCGTCGGTGTGGACCTGGAACGCGCACGGAGGTTGAAACCCGGCCAGACTATGCGAGATTTGCCAAACGACCTCTGGCACGAGAGCTACCGGCGCCGCGCCTACCGGCGGGTCGTGGACGGCACTCCGACGGAAAGACGCGGCGGGGCGCCGGCGGGGCTTCGGCGTCTGACGCCGGACGCGCCGTCCAAGGCAATCACCGGCGGGGCTCCCTCAGAGTTCATCCACCCTTACGAGGATCGAAACCTGACGCTTCGGGAGTGTGCGAGAATCCAGACTTTCTCCGACGACTTCACGTTCTGCGGTACCTGCTCGGAGCAGGCGCAATTGATTGGGAACGCCGTACCGCCCCTTCTAGCGACCATCATTGCCCGTGCTCTCGCTGCGGATCTCCTCGTTGCCCAACCGACTCATGGCAACGGCAAGTTGCTGAGCTTCGTGCCGACGCTGTCGAACGGAATGAGCCCCGTACTTGAGCGAGTAACGGAGTTGGTCGTATCTACCTTCCGCTTGGTGCCTTTCGGTCAGAAGGAGTTGTTTGCGTGGGACTGACACAGTCGCAGCTTGCCATCGTGGCGAAGGCTCGATCGGTCGGCGGTGGCGAGCAAGGTGTCGCCCTCACTGACGAAACTTGTGCGTACCTGGTCGCTGTCATTGCCAGAGACCTCGACTTTCTGCCCCAGTTCCCCGAGATCAAGGAAGAGCCGCCCGCTTTCTTCGGGTCGCGACCGTTGGACGCACTTCGGCTGCCCGGCCTGGACTTCCTTGCGATCTTTGAGCGGCTCCTCACGTTCGATCCGAATACGGACACTTACTTCGCGTGCCTCGCAGCACTCCACAAGGCACGATTGAAGTACGAGAAGATTCTACAGACTCAGCCCGTGCCGACAGTCGATCAGGTTGGTCCAAGAGGGCTTCTCCAGTATGGGAGTCTGCGGCCGAGGGCCTTGACGCCCTTCCTCCTTTGGCGGAAGTGGATCTATGACATTGACAACCGCGCCGGCCAGGAAACGGGCTACCTTTTCGAGCCGATCATTGCCTATGCAATTGGAGGTGTGCCCGTTGGCGCGAGGAAGAGCCCGGTGCGCCGCCAAAGTGACAAGAGCAAAGGGCGACAAGTTGACTGCATTCGGGAAAAGCGGGCGCACGAAATCAAGATCCGCGTGACGATAGCAGCCTCCGGACAAGGGCGTTGGAGAGAGGAGTTGGAATTCCCCGCTGACTGCAAAGCCAGCGGCTTCGTACCGGTTCTCGTGGTACTGGACCCGACGGCAAACCCAAAGGTGGAGGAACTCAAGGAGAAGTTCTTTCAAGAAAGCGGCGAGGTCCACATCGGTCCCGAGGCATGGGGATACCTTGAATCACTCGCGGGAAGGACGATGAGTCGTTTCCTTGAGCGGTACGTCCAAAGACCAATTGAAGCGATCCTCGCAGGGACACCGGCGGCACCGAACGAACTGCCGGAGATGAAGGTGAAGATGGACGAGGGCCAATTCATCGCCTCGCTAATGGACGAGACACTCGTCGTGGAGCGCGCGCCCGAGCCCGCGGAAGAGTCAGAGTCTGAGCAACTGCCCGACGGGGTTGACGATGAGGTTCCGGGGCCATGAAGGTGAAGAAGTGCATTCGGTCCAGGGCGCCACCCGCGTCGTCCGCCGTCGTACGTCGGGTGATGCAGGCGAACCTCCCCAGGGACACCGGACCCGAGGTGCTTCTCCGGCAATCGCTTCATGCGGCCGGATTGAGGTTCCGGAAAGACTGCCGTCCTGACCCATCGCTACGGTGCAAAGCAGATGTTGTGTTTCCGCGGCAGAAGCTCTGCATATTCGTGGATGGGTGTTTCTGGCACCGATGCCCTGTTCACTTCGAGCTTCCGAGGACAAACTCCGCGTGGTGGGACGAGAAAACCGACGCGACCGTCGAACGAGACAAGCGGCAGACACACTTCCTCGCCTCGAAGGGATGGACGGTTATCCGCGTTTGGGAACACGATGTGCTCGGCCCTGCCCTTCGGCGAGTTGTTACGATGGTGGGGAAACGTATTCGCCGGTTGACTAGGCCGAGACGCCACGAATTGCGACGCTCTTCCACGCGGAGACAACGACGCGGCTTGACGCGGGTACACTGACGCGGACGGCTGGCATCTACCAGTGACTGAAAGCGGCGATTGCCGCGGCGGCCAAGGAAATGCATGAGTTGCGCAACCGCTGGCTCAATCCGCCGGAGTGGACCAAGACCGAGGTGCTGGAGTTCCCCGGCTCGGTGGACGGCCCTTGGGCCCGGTACATCGAGCCGGCGACGGTGCGTTCAAGGGTTCAGGGGGCACGGGCCAGGGGACCAGAGCCCTTCATCCTTCATCCCTCATCCTTCATCCTTTCCACGGATTGGCACGGTGCGTTGGCCGCGGATCGTGCCCGAGGACCCGGACTGCGCGGAGAGCCTCAAGAAGCGGACGCTGACGAACCTCTACAACGAGCGCCCGGCGTGGCTCGACCTGGCCCACAAGCGGCTCGACGAGGCGGTCTTCGCCGCCTACGGTTGGGTACCGAGCATGGCTGATGAGGAGTTGCTGGAGAGGCTGTTGGAGTTGAATCTGGCGCGGGCGGGAGGGGAGGCGTAGGAGCCCAGCCGAACTCGGCGTAAACGCCGGGCCGATGACAACTTAAGGGCGGTAAACCGCCCTGTTTCAGATCGGCGTCCCGCAGAGGCGTTGCCATTACCGGAGCTTGGCAACGAGCAGCCTGCCAACAAGGACTTCGTGTTTTCCCACGCAGCGCGCCCTCATCCCTCAGCCTTCATCACTGCTTCCGGATGCAGTAGAGGTGCGTGTCGGTCCGAAGGTAGAGGGCGCTGCCGACCGCGGCGGGCGTGGCGGCTAGGGGGCCTTCGAGCTGGTTTTGGGCCAGACGGGTGAACTTCCGGCCGGGCGCCAGCACGGTGGTCTTGCCTTCCCAATTGGAGAAGTAGAGCTTCCCGTCGGCGTAGAGCGGCGAGGCGAGGTAATTGCCGCCGATCCGCTCGCGCCAGTGGAGCTTGCCGCTGGCGGCATCGAAGCAGGAGACGATGCCGGCGTCGGAGACGCAGTAGAGTTCCCCGCCCACCAGGATCGGCGAGGACATGAGCGGGATCTGGCCCTTGGCCTTCCAGGCGACGTGCGTCCGGCTCACGTCGCCATGCCCGTCCACGCGGATCGCCCAGAGTTCGGCGACGTTGCAGCCGGTGCAGACGTAGACCATGCCGTGGCCGTAGACCGGCATCGGCGCCAACGAGAATCCCTTGCCGTGACGGACCCGCCAGAGTTCGCGTCCCGTGGCGGGATCGTAGGAGCAGACCCACTGGGCGCCGGGGACGACGATCTGCGCGCGGCCGCCGGACTGGACCACGAGCGGCGTCGAGTAGGCTTTCTTTTCGTAGCGGGTCTCGGTCTGCACCGGGGGGCGATCGGTTTTCCACACCGTCTTGCCGCTCGTCTTGTCGAGGCCGGCGACATACTGTGCGTCGCTGCCGTCGCGGACCACGATGAGCCAGTCCTTGAAGAGGACCGGAGAGCTGCCCGCCCCCAGCAGGTTCTCCGCCGGCATAAGGCTCTTCCAAAGCACCCGGCCGCCGGCGGCATCGACACACGCCGTGCCGTTGGCTCCGAAATCGCAATAGACGCGGCCCGGCTCCGCGACGGGCGTCGGCGTGGCGTAGCTATTGAGCCGGTGGACGGGCTCGGGGTCGTCCACGCGAAACAGCTCGACGTCGTGGAGCAGCTTGCCGTCGGTGCGGTCCAGGCCGATCACCCGCAGCGAAACGCGTCGCGCGACATAGACCTGACCGGGATCGGGATGATCGGCGAGCTTGAGCATGATCTGCTCGGGCGAGGCGGGGGTTTCATCGGCGGCGGTCAACCACACGCGATCGCCCAGCACCACCGGCGACGATCGGCCGCGCCCGGGGGTGCGGACCTTCCAGGCGACGTTGCGGGTCTCGCTCCACTCGGCGGGCAGGCCGGTGGCGGTGGAGAGGCCGTCGCCGCGGGGGCCGCGGAACTGGGGCCAATCCTCGGCGGCGTCTGCCGGCCCGACGGCAAGGGTCGCCAGCAAGAAGGTGGCAAGAAGTGGTCTCATGCTCATCCTCTGGTACGACGGGCCGCTCCCGGCGGGCAAGGAGATGGATAGACAAAGGGGTCGGGAGACGTTTCCGGCGAAACGGTGAAAAGCGGGCCAATCACTCGGCCTGGAAACGACGCCCGACCCCTTCTTGCCCCAAGATCAAGCCGGGGCCGCGGCGGTCGCTTCTTCGAGCGTGTCCACCAGGGACTTGCTCGGCTTGGCGAGCTTCAGCACCGGGGCGAAATCGGCAAATTCGTCGTCGATCTGGCGGAGCAGGTCCGCCAGCTTGGGCCCGCCCTGGGGACGGATCTTTGCGTAGAAGGTCTCGAGCTGGGAGTGTTCGTACCACATCGGGTCGGTCACGGCGGGCAAGAAAGCCGATAACGAGACGGCGACATTGGCGCGCTCCCGGTGCGGCTCGGCGAGCCAGCGTTCGGCGTCGAGATGGTTCTCGATCAGGGCGGCGAATTCCTCGGGGAGATTCCACTGCCGCGCCATCATTGCGGCGGCCTCGGCGTGCGTCCAACCGAACGTGTGACGCTCGAGGACCGACAGCCGCAAGTGACTTTGATCGCGGGTCTCCAGCAGCTTCTTGTAGGCTTCCGTCGCTTCTCTGGCCAGGAGCGGCACCGCCATGTCCTGGAGCAGGGCAGCAGAGAAGGCTTCCTCCGGCTCCCTCAGCCCCAACATGGTGCCCACGGCCCGAGCGAACAGCGCGCGGCGGAGGGAGTCCTGCCAGAGGCTCTTGAGGTCGAAGGGTCCGCACCTGGGATTCGGCATCAGGCTGAAGACCGCGCTCCAGAGGGCGAAGTTCTTGATGGTGCGGATGCCGACCAGGGTGATCGCCAGCTTGACGCTGGAGATTTCCTTGGAGAACCCGAAGTAGGACGAATTCACGAAGCGCAGCACCTGTCCGGCCAGCCCCGGGTCCGACTCGATGGGAACGGCAAACTCGACGGGGCCGTTGGCAGGGTCTTGCGACAGCTCCAGGAGCCGAATCGCGCTTTGGGGCAATGCTGGCAACTGGGCATGGGCGAGAATCTTCTTCAAGTCCACCGAAAGCAGCGGTTTATGGGGCATAGGTTGATCTACCCGACAGCGCGCAGGTCCCTTCGTCGCCAAACCGGGAGGACACTCCACGCCGGTTCTGCGATCCTTGATCCTGTCCAAGGTTAGACCACAACCGTGGCCCTGGCAAACCGACATGGCACTTTCTCCCCGACCCGGCTAACGAGAAACGCCCTCGGAAGGGGATGGTCGCAAAGCGACGATCAATTCGCCTGGACGTTGCCCAAAGACAACACACTGTCGGCCGGCTCGCGGCGGGAGAGATCATCCTAAATCATTTGCCGAAAAGGGTTACTCGCACGTATCGCGATCCAGGGCGACTCCCGGCCCGGCAGTTGCAGTCTTGCACTCCCTTCGGTGCTCGATCGACTTTCCGTGCTATGCAGAGGTCCCAGATGCGGTGGGTTGGCTGGCTCTTGGCGATCTTGCTGTGCGGGCTATGGTTTGCGAGCGAGAGACCGTTCGGTGGAACACAATCCGGCAAATCGCCGGGAAAATGCCCCCCAGAGTGGCGGAACACGGAGACCGTAGTCCGCGTTTCGCCGGCCCGGGAACCATCGCTTCATCCGTGGGTCGTTGCCGCGGAACAGGCGCTCCTCTCGCTTCTGGCACTTGCCGCGTTCCCGGCCCACCGTGCGACCCGGCCCGACTAGCCCGCATTTCCCTCGGAATCTTGTACGGGTTCTCCTCTCGGGAAGCACTAATACGGGTAGACGGCGCCGGACCGGGCGCGGTGTTCGGCCCTGGCGCCACCTGATCCACGGAGCTTCCCCGCCATGCGACTTACGCTGCGTACTCTGCTTGCGTACATGGATGACATCCTGGAACCCGATGACGCCCAGGAGATTGCCAAGAAGATCGCCGACAGCCCGGTGGCTACCGAACTGATGCACCGCATCCGCGACGTGATGCGACGTTTGCGGTTAGGGGCTCCGAGCGTTCTGGATCGGGTGGCGGGCTTGGACCCCAACACCGTCGCCGAGTATCTGGACAACACCCTTTCGGACGCCCAAGTGCCGGATTTCGAGAAGATCTGCCTGGAATCGGACGTCCATCTGGCCGAAGTGGCCTCGTGCCACCGCATCCTTGCCCTCGTGCTGGGGGAACCAGCGGAAGTCGATCCGTTGAGCCGGGAAAAGGCCTACCAGTTGCCGGGTCTCGCCGGTGCGGAGCCCGAGGAAAAGACTCAGCTTGGTCGTTCCGTCGGGAATGGGGAGGCGGACGGAGTTGACCACGGTGCCGCAGAGCCGGTGGCGACAACCGAGAAGCCTCGGATTCCGGATTATCTCCGCGAGCCACCGCCGGTCCGGGGGTCATGGCGGGCGCTGGCGGGCTTGGGAGCGGTGATTCTGGTGGCGGTCGTTGTGTTGGCTCTTACGGGACGCTTTGGCGGAGAGAGTCTCCTGGCAAGGCTTCTGGGCACGGAGCGGCCCCCGGCTGAGGAGGGAGGCGTCCTCGGGACCGAGAGCCCTGAGACGACCGGCGGCCCTGGCACGTCAGTTCCTGCCAGCCCCGCCGAGCCGGCCGAAGGCGCCGCCTCCGGGCCGACTGGCGCGACTCCTGGGAAGACCACCCCGGCTGCGGCACAGGCGGTGCCGAGCGGACCGCCGCGGGAGAAAGAGACTCGACCGAGTGGCGCTGAATCGAAGGCCGCGACCGCGGCGGCGCCGGGCGAGTCGCTGCCACCCAAGGTGGCGTCCGGGGCACCAAAAGCAGGCACCGCGCCGCAGGGCCCCGGATCTGAGGTGCCCCCGGCGCCCAGCGGACTATCCCCGGACGTTCCCGTAGGCCCCGGTCTCAAACAACTCGGCCCTCGCGAGACGGACCTTGCGAAATCGCTGCCGCGGGAGGGCGCTGTTGGCGGGCCGACGCCGGTGCGCCCCTTTGGGGCTGTCGGCGCCGATGCCCGGCGCCAACCTCCGGCCGGACAGAAAAGCCCACTTCCTGCCGAGAAGCCGAAGCCGATTGGCCACGTAGTCTCTGCCAAGGAAGTCCTCCTGGCACGCGACCCGCAGTCGCGGATTTGGCGATCCTTGGCGGGGCAGGCGGACCTGTTTCCCGGCGACAAGCTGCTGGCACTCCCCGCCTTTCGGCCAGTGATTGCCCTCGGCGGGCGGTTCAAGGTCCAGTTGATCGACGGTACCTTGGTGGGTCTCCTGCCGCCGGATGCCCAAGGCTCTGCGGGGCTGGCGATCGAGTATGGGCGGATCATGGTGAAGGCGGAAGAAGCCGGCGGGGCCCGGATGAGGCTGCAACTAGGGGAGCGGACCGGACTGGTGAGCTTCCCGGACGCTGAATCCACGCTAGCCATCGAGGCTCGGCGGGAGCGAGTCCCGGGCGCCGATCCGGAGACACAGCCTGGTCCGCTGGTCGCCGACCTCTATGCCGCCAGCGGCAAGATCAGTTGGCAGGAGGGGGCGGGGCAAGAACCCGTGATCCTCGATGCGCCGGCGCGCCGCACGTGGGGCGAACGGGCGACGGAGCCCAATCCCGCGCAGCAGTTCCCGAAATGGGTTTACAGCGACACGACCAGTCCCCTCGATCAGCGGGGGGCCCCGACCCTGGAACGGGATCTGAGCAGCCGTAGACCGGCCAATCAGGTCTTGTGGGAGCTGGTCGATTTCCGCCTCAAAGAGGTCCGCTCGCTGGCGGTGCGCAGCCTGGCGCTGCTCGGAGATTTTGAGCCCTTGCTGCGGGCGCTGGATGAGCCCGAACAGAAGCTCTACTGGGACGACTGTATCGAGCAACTCCGGGCCGGCGTGGCGCGATCGCCGGCGTCAGCCGCTGCGGTCCGTTCGACCATGGAACGGTTCTACGGGTCTCAGGGGGCCGGTTTGTACGCCATGCTGTGGAAGTACGGCCGCTCGTTGCAGGGCCCAGAGGCCCTGCAGTTGACCGATTACCTCGACCACCAGACCCTGGCCTTCCGGGTCCTCGCCCTGTGGAACCTGAAGAACGCTTACGGAAAAGTCCCCAACTATCGACCGGACGAACCCGCAGTCAAGCGCCAAGTCGCCCTCCAGAAATGGAGGGAGCGTCTGAAGGCGGTGCCAGGGCTCCGGGAGAATCCCCCAACGCGAGGAGGCACGCCGACCACGCGGGGATCGCCACCGGAGAAGGGGCCGTCGGCATCCGAGGAGATGCCCTAGGAGCGTCCCCGATCGCAGCGGGACGCCCTTCCTTCCACGCGCGTCTCTCGAACGGCGAGTCCGAAACCCGCCAAGAAACTGAGAAACGCAGGATCTCTACCCGATCAGGCAGATTTCGGCCACTGGTCGCAAACCGGAGCCCTGCCGTCGCCTGCCCAGACCGGTTTTCGAGCCTTGCGATGCAGGGGCGGGCGGCCGCGTTTGTTCGTAACCTCATACCTAACCGTCAGTTGCGTCTGAGCCGCGCGGTTGGCCCCCTTGGCGTTCGGCCCCCCGCACGCTACAGTTGGGAGGAACGGGAAAGACGCAGCAGCGCTTCGGTTTGCGCTTTCCGTTTGTCGAGGCTCGAAAGTTCCGATAGAATAGCTGGTTTTCTGGCCCGAGAGAGCGGGCCACTCCACGGTCGGCGCCAAGGAGTCGGGTGGGTGCAAATCAGGATTTCAGTACGGCACGGAACCTTAAGCGAGGAGGCCCAAGCGAGAATCACTGCCAAAGTGGAGAAGTTGGGTCGTCTTTTTGAGCGGCTTGTGGACATCGAGTTGATGGTGGATCTGGAGCGCCGGGACGAGCCGATCGTGGACCTGCGCGTCTCGGCCGAGCACAAGCACGATTTCGCGGCAACCCACCGCTCGAACGACCTGATGGGGGCAGTCGATCAGGTGGTCCACAAGCTGGAACAGCAGCTTCGCAGGTACAAGCAGAAGATTCAAGAACATCATCGCAGCGCCTGAATTTCGCGGGCGGAGGTTGGGGACGGGGCGAGCGGCCCCTATCCAGTACACGCGGGAGTGCCTTTCGGAGAGCCGAAAGCGGGCGGATCGGCTCGTTCGGCCGGGGCGTAGCCAGCAAGGAGAACCCGTGCATGAAGTTTGTGGACTTCATCAGTCCTGAGGCCATTCGGGCGGAACTGACCGCCGACGATAAAGAAGGGGTGATCCGCGAGATGGTCCAGGCCCTGCTGGACGCGGGAAGAATCCAGAAGGACCAAGTGGAGAGCATTGTGCGAGCGATCCTCAATCGTGAAGAGCTTGGCAGCACCGGGATCGGCCGCGGCGTGGCGGTCCCCCACACCAAGCATCCCAGCGTAGAGGACCTGGTGGGCACCGTGGGCGTCAGCACCGAGGGGGTCGATTTCAACAGCCTGGATGGGGAGCGGGTCTATGTGTTTTTCCTGTTGATCTCGCCCCCGGACCGCCCCGGCGATCACCTGCGGGCACTGGAGAACATCTCGCGGCAGCTCCGCAGCGACACCTTCTGTCGCTTCCTCAAGCAGTCCAAGACGGCGGACGAGATCCGCCAATTGCTGGATGAAGTGGACAACAATCAGCTCGGGTCTTGAGAACGGCCGGCGGCAACCCGGCCTGTGGATCGCCAGGAAACGATGGATGAGCTCAGGCAAACCCGGACCGTGACCGTGGCCAATCGCGCAGGATTGCACGCCCGGGCCGCCCTCCTGATTGCCAAGCTGGCCCGCGAGCATGACGTGGAGGTGGCGCTGGTGAAGGATTCGCAGTTGGCCGAGGCGTCGAACATGATCCAGATGCTGTCGCTGGGAGCCAAGCAGGGGGATGAACTCGTGCTGGAAGCCAAGGGGCCGAAGGCCCAGCAGGCTCTCAGCGCCTTGGAGCAATTGTTCGCTGCGAAGTTCTACGAGGAAGACGAAGACACGAAGGCCCAAGGATGAAAGGCCGCAGGCAGCCGCCGCGTCGCGAAGGCCGCGGCAGGCGGACGCCTCCCGCCGGCCGGTTTCTATGTACAAGCTTCAAGGCATCGCTGTTTCGCCCGGGGTGGCCATCGGGGAAGCGCTGGTGATGGGGAACGAAGGGTTCCGCATCCCCCGCCGCTTCGTCACCCGCGATTCGGTGGAGTATGAGCTGGACCGCCTCGACAAGGCCATCGACGACGCCAGCAAAGACATCGCTCGCAGCCGGGACGCCGTCCTGAAGGAACTCGGCGACAAGTACGCGGCGATCTTCGAGGCCCACCTCCAGATGCTCCAGGATGCCCGCTTCCGCAGTGACCTGGAGGAGATGATCAGCCAGCGGCATTACTCTCCCGAGTATGCCGTCAGCCGGAAAGTGCGGGAGTGTGCCCAGGTTTTCCAGAAGGTTCAAAGCCGGAACCTGGGCGACATCTTCGACATCGAGAAGCAATTGCTGAGGAAGCTTCTCGGACGCCGCCGCGAAGAGCTCTCCAAGCTCAGGTCCCCCGTCTTGGTCCTGGCTAACAACCTCACCCCCAGCGAAACGGCCCACCTCGACCGCCGCTTCGTCCGCGGTTTTGCCACCGAAGGCGGCGGCCCGGGGAGCCATACGGCGATCGTCGCGGCGGGGATGGCGATTCCGGCCGTGGTCGGAACGGGGCCCTTCTTGACCGAAGTCTCCGGCGGCGACCGGGTGATCATCGACGGCGACAAAGGCCTGGTCGTCCTTCGTCCCGACGAGGAGACCATCGCCCATTACCGCCACGAGGCCAAGGAGCACCGCCATCTGGCGGCCCGCTTGGAAATGCTCCGCGATCTGCCGGCGGAAACCTCCGACGGCGTGCGGATCGAGCTTATGGGCAACATCGAGTTCCCCTACGAGGTGGACGACTGCGTCGCCCGCGGGGCCGACGGCGTGGGCTTGTACCGCACCGAGTTTCTCTATCTCGGCCAAGAGCAAGAACCCAACGAAGAGGACCACTTCCAGGCTTACAGCCGCGTGGTCCAGACGATGGGCAACCGCCCGGTGACCATCCGCACCTTCGACCTCGGCGCCGACAAGGTCCCCCATCTTCCGGAGCCCGAGGACGAGCGCAACCCGGCCCTCGGCCAGCGGAGCATCCGGCTCTCGCTCCGAAACGTGCCGATGTTCCGCAGGCAGCTTCGCGCCGTCCTGCGGGCCAGCAGCCTGGGGGACGTGCGGATCATGTTTCCCTTGATCTCCACGCTCCTCGAGTTCCGCCAGGCGAAGATGATCCTCACCGACGTGATGGAGGATCTGACGGAGCACAAGATCCCCTTCCCCAAGGTGCCGGTGGGGATGATGGTCGAGGTCCCTTCCGTGGTGATGATGATGGACCATTTCGTCGACGAGGTGGATTTCCTCAGCATCGGCACCAACGACCTGATCCAGTACACCCTCGCGGTGGACCGCAACAACAAGGAGGTGGTTTGGCTTTACAACGCTTCCGAGCCGGCCGTGCTGAAGCTGATCGACATGACCATCCGGTCCGCCCGGCGGAAATCGGTGCCGGTGAACCTTTGCGGGCAGATGAGCGGAAGCTCGACGTATACGATGCTCCTGCTGGGCATGGGGCTGAGGCAGCTCAGTGTCCCGCCGGCCGTGATTCCGGAGATCAAGAAGGTCTGCCGCAGCGTGTCGATTCCGCAGTGCGAAGAAGTTGCCCGGCACGCCCTCACCCTGGAGCACGCCCGCGACGTGAGCAGTTACCTTCGTGAACGACTGAAACAGTGCGTGCCGGAGCTGGGCCAGTGACGCCCGCTGCCCCCGGCCACGGCACCTTGGAGAACGTGGGCCCGGCCCACGTGAAGAAAACCATCACTTTACCCCTCCCGTCACCAACGGCAGTGGCGGGAAAGCTCGAACCCATGGTTCGACAACGAGCACGCATTCGTTTTGCCAAACAGGAAGACTTGCGTCTGATCGGGCACAGGGACCTGGTGCGGACCCTCCAGCGGATGTTTCGCCGCGCCGGGATTCGCCTGGCCATGAGTCAGGGATTTCACCCCAAGCCGCGGATGAGTTTTCCTTCCGCCTTGGCGGTGGGCATCGCAGGACTCGACGAAGTCATGGAAGTGGAAATGGCCGAGCCGGACAGCGCGGAACAACTCCAAAAGAAGCTTGCTCCGCGCCTGGTGCCCGGCCTGACCCTCCGCGGCGTCGAAATCCTCCCTCCCGGGACCCCAAAGGCCCGGGTGCGAAGCACCACCTGGGAAATCCCCATCTCGCCCGAACGCCTCGCCCAAACCGCCTCGCGGATCAGCCGGCTGGCGGCCGATCCGGCCTCGCCCGCTCCGGCTCGCGAGCCGGAGCCGGCCGCCGACGGCTGCGGGGCGGTGGACCCGCGACGCTCTCTCGAAGCGTTGACACTCCGCGAGGGAGTGCTTCACATGCGGCTGCGGGCCAGTCCCCTGCGGAGCGCGGGACCACGCGACGTGCTGGCGGCGCTCGGCCTGGACGACCTGGAGCGGACGGGAGTGTACCTCACCCGCACGACCGTGGAGTTGGAGCCGTGAGCCATTGCCGCCCCAGCGATCCCGGTCCGTCCGCAGACGCCCGTCGATTGCGTGCCCGCCGACCTTGCCGGCTAAGAAAGCACAGTCATGAAGCAGGAAATGTTGATCAATGTCTCGCAACCGGAAGAATGCCGCATTGCCATCGTTGAGGACGGAGTTCTCGAAGAGCTGTACGTCGAGCGGGCCGGCCAGAACAACTATGTAGGGAACATCTACAAGGGAGTGGTCGTCAACCTGGAGCCGAGCATCCAGGCGGCCTTTGTCGATTTCGGCGTGGGCCGCAACGGCTTCCTCCACATCAGCGACGTCGAGCCGCAGTACTTCCGCCAAGGGGGCTACGACCCGGATCGTCCCATCAACGGCAACGGCCCGCAGCGTTCGCGATTCGAGGACGCGGACGAGCGCGACGAAGAAGCGGAAGAGCGCGGGCGGCGGCCCCGCGGCCGCGGCTTTCGCCCCGGCAGCCGGCCCCGCGTCAAGCCCCCGATCCAAGCCATTTTCCGCCGCGGCGACGAGGTCGTCGTCCAAGTGATTAAGGAAGGCATCGGCACCAAGGGCCCCACGCTCTCCACCTACATCAGCATCCCGGGGCGTTACGTGGTCCTCATGCCGGCCCTGGGCCGCGTGGGCGTCTCGCGGAAGATCGAGGACGACGAAATCCGCCGCCGGCTGCGCGACATCATGAACGAACTCAACCCGCCCAAGGGCCTCGGGTTCATCGTCCGCACCGCCGGGTCCGACCGCACGAAAAAGGAGCTCTCCCGCGACCTCGCCTATCTCTTGCGGCTCTGGAAGGTGATCGCCCGGCGGATCCGCAAGCTGCCCGCCGCGGTGGACATCTACCAGGAAAGCGACATGATCATCCGCACCATCCGCGACATCTTCACCGCGGAGGTGGACGCGATCCACATCGACGAGCCGGCTGCCTTCGAGCGGGCCAAGGAGTTCCTCCAACTCGTCATGCCTCGCTACGTCAACCGCCTGCACCTCTACGAAGGCAAAGACCCGCTCTTCCACAAATACCACCTCGAAGAGGAGATCGTCAAAATCCACCGCCGCGAGGTGCCGCTGAAGGCCGGCGGCTCGATCGTCATCGATCAGACCGAGGCCCTGGTGGCCATCGACGTCAACAGCGGCAGCTTCCGCGCCGACGACTCCGCCGAAGAGACGGCCTATCAAATGAACCTGCTGGCCGCCAAGGAGATCGCCCGGCAGATCCGCCTGCGCGACCTCGGCGGCGTGATCGTCAACGACTTCATTGACATGCGCAAGGAGAAGCACCGCCGCGCCGTCGAGCGGGCCTTGCGCGACGCATTGCGGCGGGACCGGGCCCGCACGAAGATCCTCCGGACCAGCCCCTTTGGCCTCATCGAGATGACCCGGCAGAGGATTCGGCCCAGCCTCAAGAGGAGCGTCTACCGGGACTGCCCGGCGTGCCACGGGACCGGGGTCATCAAGACGCCGGAGACCATGACCATCGAGGTCATTCGGATGTTACTCCTCGCGGCCCAGCGGCCGGACATCGCTCGAGTGACGGTCACCGTGGCGGAGGACGTGGCGGAGTTCGTCAACAACCGCAAGCGCCGCGATTTGACTCAACTGGAGGACCAGGGAAAGATGGTGGTCCAAGTGGTTGGCGCAAAAGGGGTCTCGCCGGAACACCTGCTCATCGAGTGCAGCGATTCGGAAGGTCGGCCCGTGAGGTTCCCGGAGACGTAGTCGGATCGATTTTCTGGCCGCAGTAGGACACTACGGCAATCTTGCGAAGGGCTCCCGCAGGGTGCGTGCGTCCCCGATCGAACCAGGTCCATGCGCCCACCTGGGGCCCGTCAGGCAAGGGTGGCCTATCGCGGCCTAGTCGGCCGATATTCTGTCGGCTGGTCTAGTTCTCGGAGGTCCTCGGTGAAGTCAAACGACGTCTGAATCTGGACTCCCTCTTGGTTGTTGTCGTTGAAGCTGTCCACGTCCGTCTTGAGTCTTCGGCAATCCCCAACGATTTGCTGTCTTCTCTGCTGGAATGACACCTCCATGTGCGCACCGGGCGCCGTCCTGATGTCAGCCCACAAAACGCGATCTCTATAAGAGTCACCGGCTCGGCGTTTCGCGGGATGATATGTGCGGACTGACCGGCCTTGCGGGTCCGTATGCGACTGTTGCCGCAACGCCCTGGCCAGATCTCTCCTGCACATTTGAAGGACCTTGCCAGGCTGGGGCTTCCAGTGCCCGTGGTTGACCGCAAACCTCGCCACTTCGTCGAGATCCAACGGCTCGGCTCCTCCCGCGTCCAGAAACTCGCGGACGATGTCCAGCATCGCACCGCTGTACGGCTTGGCGAATTGCGTCTGCACTATTGCGTCTCCGTCTCAGACCCCAGGAAAGTAACCCCATCCGTCGGTCACCGCGGAATCGACGATGATATGGCGGACCGGTTCAAGCATGTCTCGGCTGTGCGCATACGGTATTTCTTCGCGAAATTGCAGTTGCCCAACGACAATCCCTGGATGGACCTGATGCAGGTTGGCAAACTGAATGATCCTCTTCCTTGAGTACAGCGGCCGCACTCTCGTGATGAACGACTGCAATTCGGCCTGCGGCACCAGGAACTCGCACGCCTCCCGGTCCGCCCGCTGCTCCGATTCCGGCTTGTCTTCCGAACGCAAACGCTTAGTCCCAACCAAATCCCGATCAATCGAGAGCCCGTCGCCGTGCGTCACGTGGCTCAACTCATGGCTCAGAGTAAACCAGAACCAATCGAGCCGATCATATCTAACAGACATGGCGACCACCGGCGATACGTGGTCGATCCAGAGGGTCACGCCGTCCAGCCGCATCCTCGGCAGACGCTCGACAATGACGAAGCGAACTCCAAGGTCGGCAAGCACGCGGGGCACTTCTCTAATATCGTTACTCGTCGCCGTAAACCTCCGCAGATTGTGCAGCCCCTCCTGAAAACGAGTTGCGTCAAACGCCCCCGCGTCAACGCTTCGCGCGATTCTCAACGCCCGGAGGCACCAAGCCAGTTCCTCAGCAGTCGTATCCGCATAGCTCGTTGACTTGCGCGCAGCCAGCCCCAGAGACGGGTTGTCATCCAGTGTATTGATTTGGAAAAACTCGAGTACCTGTCGTTCGATCTCATCTACGTCGTCACACTGCCTGATCCACTGGCGTCTCATCATGTCGCTGATGGGCGCTTTCTCATACATACGAGCACGCCTCGCCACGTCGACGTGATCTCGGCGTTCTACCGCAAGCCGGTATGCACTCTCCAGGTTCAGCCAAAACTGGGCTGACGTTCCAAAGGCAGCCGCGAGTTCCTGCGCAGTCTTCGTTGTGATACCCGTCTTGGCGGACAAGATATGATTGACGGATTTCACCGGCCGTCCCAGGATGTTGGCCAAGTCCCTCTGCGTCCAGTTCCGAGCCTTCAACTCGTCGCGAATGAACTCCCCGGGGGGGAACAAATCGTCAGGAGCGCGAGCGGCCATTTGTAACCCCTATTGCCTAGTGGTAGTCTTCGATTGAAATCACAACGATTATGTTCTTCGGGTCCGACTCCCTTATCTCGACGATCAGGCGCCACCGGTCGGTCAGCCGAAGCGAATGCTGATTTGACCGACTGCCTTTCAGTTTCTCGAAGTGCAAGGACTTCATCGCGTACAGGTCACGCTCGTCGAGCGCGCTTCGAATGACCCGCATGACTTTTCTGAAAGCACGGACAATCGGGCGCGCAAAGCCGGCCGTGTATCCCTCCTCTGATTCGAGCCGCTCCAGGTCGTCAGTTCCAAAAAAAACATCCATGCTGTCGGGCCCGGCGTGGGTATGGGTGCTCTCCGCACCACCGTTATTCTAAGGCGGCGGCAGAGTATGTCAATACATTTTGTTTACATGTCGCGTAAATGTGTAAACTCGATGAGATACATACTATGGGCCATTGATGCCACCATAGTGGTCGATTGCTCCCGACTGCGTTGGGGCTGCCGCCCGCCATGTTTCCTACTGAGGGGGCCTTGAACTACGGCCGCCCATTCCGCTACACTAACGGGTTTACAGCGGTTAGTCACCACACAGAGCTATTCGCTACGGGTGCGGTTCATGTACGCGATCATCGAACACAGCGGCCAACAGTTCCAAGTCGAGGAGGGTCAGGAACTCCAGATCGACTATAGCGATCTCCCTGCCGGAGAACAACTTACGTTCGATCGCGTGCTGGCGGTCCGGGACGAAGCGGGGCTAAGGCTCGGGCAGCCGACCGTCCCGTCGGCCAGCGTCACCGCCGAGGTCCTCGGCGTCACCCAGGGCCCCAAGCTCGTGGTGCAGAAGTTCCGCCGCCGCAAGACGTTCCGCCGCAAGACCGGGCATCGGCAGCTCTTCACCCGGGTGAAGATCGCAAAGATCGCCGTCGAATAGCCGTTGCAAGAATTCGGGCAACGGATACACTTACGTACTGAGTTAGTGGGTACCGGCAAGTTGAGGTAGGGTCCCAGGAGAGAAGGTAGGAGGACGTGCTTCGGGAGAAGCACCGGAAGCCGGCTGGACTTGAGGAATTGTAGTAGCAGATGACTATCACCAAAGAGCGGAAAGGGAAGCTGATCACGCAGTTCAGGCGGGGCGAGCACGATACCGGCTCCGCCGAAGTGCAGATCGCCATCTTGACGAGTCGGATCAACCTGCTGACCGAGCATTTGCAGGCCCACAAGAAGGATTTTGCCGGGCGGCGTGGTCTTCTGATGCTGGTCAGTCGGCGTCGCAGCTTGTTGGATTACCTCAAGCGGGTCGATCCGCAACGTTATCTCGACGTGATCCGCCGGCTTGAGATCCGCAAGTAGTCTGCTAGTCTTCTTTTGCTCCCAGGTCCCGCCGGGGCATGGTGTGGCCCAAAGGATGCGCCGGCGCTCGATGCGTTTTCGGTCGCCGGCTCCGGTCGGTCAGCCCCGCGAGAAGGCAATTTGGTGCTGTTTCTCTGGGGAACATTCTCCGGGCGCCTCCCTTCCGGCTCGTCCGGGACTCGTAGCGCAGTTGAAGGTAGGGACGAAATTGAAAGTACGTGTTGAGAAGCGGTTTGGAGCAGATACTCTTTGGATTGAAGCCGGAGAGCTGGCAAAACAAGCAGCGGGCAGTTGCCTGGTGGGCTACGGGGAAACGGTCGTTCTGTGTGCCACCGCCACGGGTCCCCCGCGCGTCGGGATCGATTTCTTCCCTCTGACCTGTGATTATCGCGAGCGGGTGGCGGCCGCCGGACGCTTTCCCGGAGGCTTTCTGAAGCGGGAAGGGCGGCCCACCACCAAGGAAGTGCTCACTTCGCGGCTGATCGATCGGCCGATCCGCCCCCTGTTCCCCGAATGGTTCCACGACGAGGTCCAGGTCCAGGCGTTCGTCCTGGCCAGCGACCGGCAGCACGACGGCGACGTCTTGGCGATGAACGGGGCGTCCACGGCGCTTTGCGTCTCGCCGCTGCCGTTTCCGGGACCGATCGCGACCGTGCGGCTGGGCTGTCTTGGAGGGAAGTTCATTGTCTTTCCCACGCAGGACCAGTTGGAAGAAAGTAACCTGGACCTGATCGTCTCCGGCTCCAAGGACTCGATCCTCATGATTGAGGGTTTCGCCCGCGAAATGCCGGAGCCCCTGATGGCCGAGGCGATCGCCACCGCGCACCGGTTCGTGCGGGAGGTGTGCGAGTTGCAGCAGGAGCTGATCGATCGCTTCCAGCCGGTCAAGACAACCTACGAGGTCCCGCCGCCCGACCCGTTGCTCGATCAGTTGAAGCAGAAGTACTACGACGCGATCCGCGAGGTGAAGCAGACGCCGGGCAAGCAGGCGCGGATCGAGGCGAGCATCGCGCTGAAGGAGAAGGCCTTGGCGGAGACGATTCCCGACCCGGCCGCCGAAGGCGCGATTGCGACCGAGGCCTTTGACTGGGCGTACGAGCGACTGGAGCGGCGCGTGATCCGCGACTTGATCCTCTCGGGCACGCGCCCCGACGGCCGCGACTCCAAGCAGCTCCGCGACATCGTCTGCAAGGTGGACGTGCTCCCCCGGGTCCACGGCGCCGCCTTGTTCCAGCGGGGTGAGACCCAGGCCATGATCACCGTCACCCTGGGCACGCCGCGCGACGAGCAGCGCGTCGACGGCCTGATCGAGGAGTACACCAAGAAGTTCATGCTGGACTACTACTTCCCGCCGTTCTCGGTGGGCGAGGTCCGGCCCATCCGCGGCCCCGGCCGCCGCGAAATCGGCCACGGGGCCCTCGCCGAGCGGAGCATCCAGTCCGTCCTGCCCGACCCCGAGCAATTCCCCTATACCATCCGCATCATTTCCGACATCCTCGAGTCCAACGGTTCCAGCTCCATGGCCTCCGTCTGCGGGGCCACCCTCGGCCTGATGGCCGCCGGCGTCCCCATCAGCAATCCGGTGGCCGGAATCTCCATCGGCCTGGTCAAGGAAGGCGAGCGCTGGGTCCTCTTGACCGACATCATCGGCGACGAGGACCACTTCGGCGACATGGACTTCAAAGTCGCCGGCACGCAGAACGGCGTCACCGGCATCCAACTCGATCTGAAGACCCACGGAATCAGCGAGGAAATCGTCCAGGCCGCCCTCGATCAGGCCCGCCAAGCCCGCATCGAGATCCTCCGCCGCATGCTCACCGCCATCCCTCGCCCGCGGGCCGACATTTCCGACTGGGCGCCGCGGCTCTTGCGGACCAAGATCGACCCCGAGAAGATCGGACTGTTGATCGGCCCGGGCGGCAAGATGATCCGCTCGATCCAGGAGCAGACGGGGGCGACCATCGACGTCGAGGACGACGGCACCGTGACCGTCTCCTGCATGGAGATGGAAGGGGCCCGCGCGGCCATGGCCCAGGTCGAGGCCCTCACCGCTTCGGTGGAGGTCGGCAAGATCTACGAGGGCCGCGTCACCAGCGTCAAGGATTTCGGGGCCTTCATCGAGATCCTCCCCGGCAAGGACGGCCTGTGCCACATCAGCGAACTCTCCGACGAGTACGTCTCCAGCGTCTCCGACGTCTGCAAGGTGGGGGATCGCATGCAGGTCAAGGTCATCTCCATCGACGACCAGGACCGGGTCAAACTGAGCCGCCGCGTCCTCTTGAAGGAGCGCGCCCAAAAGGAGGGCAACAGCCCCCCGCGCGGCCGCAACTAAGCCATGGACGACGTCAACCGGAAGCTGGTCGATCAATACACCGAGATCGCCCGGCTTGCGGGTGGGCTCGCCCACGAGATCAAGAACCCTCTGTCCACGATCCGTCTGAACATGGAACTCCTGGCGGAGGACTTTGCCGCCGCGCCCGAGAATCCCCATTACCGGCGGGCGCTGCCGAAGGTGAAAGTCGTCGAGCGGGAGTGCCAGCGGCTTCAGGACCTCTTGGACGATTTCCTTAAGTTTGCCAAGGTCCGCAAGCCCAAGCTGGAGCCGAGCAACCTGAACGAGCAAGTCCGGCAGGTGCTCAGCTTCTTCCGGCCCAAGGCCCGGCAGTCGCGGATCGAGGTCATCGAGTTTCTGGCCGCCGATCTCCCCACGGTCCTGCTGGACCGCGAGGCCTTCCACGGGGCCCTCTTGAACTTCGTCATCAACGCCCAGGAGGCCATGCCCGACGGCGGCCAACTGGTCGTCCGCACCAACCACACCGCCGACGGCGTGGCCCTGGACCTGATCGACACCGGCTGCGGCATGGACAAGGACACCCTAGCCCAGATCTTCGACGCCTTCTTCTCCACCAAGCCCGCCGGCACCGGCCTCGGACTGCCCACCGCGCGCAAGATCATCGAGGCCCACGGCGGCGAGATCCTCGTCCAAAGCGAGCTCGGCCGCGGCACCCAGTTCACCATCAGGCTCCCCACGCCCGCCCGCATCTCGACCGACGGCAAGGAGAAGGATGAGGTCCCAGCGACAACGGGCGACGGATGAAGGATGAAGCCGCTTGCGGCTTTGCCTAAAGCTCACCCTGGCCTACCGCCCATTGCCTCTGCCCGCTGCCCACGGGCCTCTGCCCACGGCCATGAGGTCCAACATCAGGCCCGCGGCCCTTTTCTTGCGCCCTCGCCCCGGCCGGTAACCTGCCTTGAGGCTTGGATTTACGACGACGGCCGCTCTCACCCAATCGCCGCAACCCCTTGCCGGCCCATCACTTGCCTCCCCGCCCGCCGTTGCTCGATGGAGTTAGCTGTTGCACTAACGGCAATTGCGCTGGTGCCCCGTGACAATTGCATAGGGGTGAAACCCAGCAGCGTGGAACGCCCCCGTCTGTCGAAGACCCGCCGCCGAGAACAATCCCCCTCGCCCGCGCCAGGTTCAACTCCAACAGCTTCTCCAGCAACTCCTCATCCGACGTCGCTGCATCTCAGCCGTACGCCGCGAACCCCGCCTCGTCGAGCCGCTTGTGGGCCAAGTCCAGCCAGGCAGGGCGCTCGTTATAGAGGTTGGTGAGCGTGCGCTTCTTGAGGCTCGCCGCGCAATCGGGGTCCTTCGGCACAATCCGCGGCCAACGGACGGTGCCAATTCCTGTCCCCTCTCCCCCTGGGAGAGGGTTAGGGTGAGGGCGGCTCGCGCCGGGGGAGTCGCGACCAGTGTAGGACGACTTCGAAAGTCGTCCTACGGCCGGCCGCACCGTGGCCGGGTCGATGTAACGCCCCCACGGCCCGTCGGTCGAGCCGGGGAACTCCAGCACCTCGGTCTTGGTCCATTCCGGCGGATTCAGCCACCGATTGCGCAGATCATCCAACTCCTTGGCCGCCGCGGCAATCGCCGCCTCCTGCTCCACCATCGGCTCCGGCAAGGGAAACGTCTCAAAGCAACTCGTCGGAGTGTAGCGGAATGCGCTCTCCGCCTCGCGGACTTGCGTTCCGTGCGCCCGGGCCCATGATTCGGATACCGCGCTCACACCATTGGCGTGCCACCGAGCAACCTGAGTCTACGTGACTCATAGTCCGTGGACGCACAGTCATATCGCACTATGGTGAAGCCATGGCAGACAAAGCAGACTTAACCGCGAGGTTCGGCCGGCGCGTTCGCGAGCTTCGGACGCGGCTCGGGCTCTCCCAGGAGGCGTTCGCTGACCGGTGTGGCCTGGACCGCACGTACATGAGCGGCATTGAGCGCGGAAAGCGCAATCTATCGCTTCGGAACATTGAAATCATAGCTCGCGCATTGGACGTTTCGATTTCCGATCTGACCAAAGGACTGTAACACGCAGAGCTGAGGACCAACGTGGCACGCCGCGTGGTACATTCAATTCGTGCTTCGGGCCTTACGATATATGATTCGCTCGAAGGGCGACTGGATCTCCATATTCCAACGGCGGACCTGGAAGGAATCCTTGATGCTTCCCTGCGGGGCCTTCAACTCGACTATCCCTTAAGGACGCGCGCCAAAGTCCTGAAGCAGAAGGTTTGCGAATCACTGGGGTATCCAGTGCCCGGGTCGTTTCGCAGAACAAGGCCGCGATTCCCAGGTCAGGACTTCGACACCTGCATCCAGAAATCAAACAACCTTCAGATTTGGAACGAGGAGGTGTCTCCCTCCAGACGTTACGTGATCGTCCGCGTGGACGAGAATCTGGTTGTCAGAAGAGTGCGGGTCGTCACCGGGGATGTACTCGCTCTGTATGACACGACCGGGACTCTCACGCACAAGTTCCAGGCGAAAAGCCGGGAACCTGTAGAGGAATCCCGCCTCGTGTCGGCAACCGATACGCCGAACGTCCAACGCCTAATGCGGACGACCCACCGGCAGTTGCTGCCGATCCGCCTGGTCTTCGCAAGAGTTCGGTCGCTGCTTGGTTCAACGGTCAAAAGCAGTGGCACTGAGCAGGAGCGCAACCGCGGCGCGGCGTTGCACCGTGCCGTGGCTCAACGCCTCGGCGCAGTCACCCCAGACACCGGCCGGTTTCCCGATATCGTGGAACAGCTCGTGGAGGTGAAGCTCCAGACCGCCGGGACGATCGACCTGGGCCTTGTTTGCCCTGACAGTGCCGAACGCCTCGCTTTACTGCCGGATTTTCAGCACCGTGATATTCGCTATGCGGTCTTCTACGGAACGCTGTCCGGCAAGACCGTTGTACTAAAGCATGTGGTTGTCTCAAGCGGTGCCGACTTCTTCGGCTTCTTTCGGCGGTTTGAGGGCAGGATCAAGAACACCAAGATCCAGCTACACCTGCCTTCGGATTTCTTCTCGTAAGCCAAAGGCCTGCCAGACAAGCGCGTCCAGGGCACTTTCGTCGTTTCCCTCAGGGGAACCATCCACGAGCCTCGAGGCCAACGCGACTATCTGCCGGCCAACACGGGACTCCATCGTCGGCAGCGGGAACTCCTTCACATACTGCGTCATGAAACGGCGTCGTCCCGCGTAGAGCTTGTTGTGAAACAGAACATCATAGTACTTGGCAATAAACGAGGAATTCGCAACGGCCAGCATCATGAGAAGCCAGCCCTCCTCGATTCCGTTCTTGAGCGTGATCCAGTAACAGTCACCGTTGACGACTGCTCCGCTGCGATCCAAGAAACATCGCGGCACCTCGGCGATGTCCGGGAACACGATCTTGGGCCTTTGCCACTCGTCGGGGTTGTGGGGTACCCATATTTCATACCATTGACGGCCGGCGTCCATTACATACTTCCGGCGTTGTAGCCGCTGGCGGTGGGCGGTAAGATAGCTCGAGGCACGCGGGTAATCGTCCAACGCGATCGGCACACGCCTTCCATCTTTCACCACGTGCGGATACAGAACGCGCGCGGCTCCGGGAGGCCTGTCGGGACGCCACCGGCCCGCAATGGAATGCGTAATCAATGGGCGGAGCAAGGGATCCTCCGGCTGCTGCTCGACGGGAAGCGAGCTCCAGTCGTCCCGAAGGAACACTTTGTCGGCAGTCGTCTTGATTCCTACACGAACGAAAGATAGATCGCCGAACGAACACGCCCGGTTTGCCTCGACGACGCGAAGCCACTCGCGCGATTCCGGCGTCGTCAGCGACCACACGTCCTCGGGGCCCCCTGCGAGTAACGTGCCCCGTTCGACCGTGTACGTGCCTTTGGGGGTCCGCACTATCCCTTTCACTCGTCGATCCAGCAACGCATCGAGTGCCGAACGACAGGAGTGGTCTGCCAGAGGCGATGTCTGATCATTTCGGTATTCATAAACCCTGACAAATGTGCAGCGACTCGTTGCGGACGGACACTTCCTCCTGCAAACCACCACGACGGGCAAAACTGCGGCGTCGAACAGCTTCGTATCGCCCATGTCGTAGACCTCTTCGAGCTCAAACTCGGTTCGGAAGAGACGCCGTAACGCGGCACCCGATTTGACCGTCAGGAATCGATTCGATGTCAGCAAACCGAGGACACCGCCCGGTTTGAGCGTGGCTGCCATCGCTTTCACGAAGGCGTGGTACAGATCGACCCTGCCCGTAAGGTCAAATTGCCTCGCAAGCTGCCGGGACCTATGCGACCCAAGAACCTGCGTCCGTACATACGGCGGGTTCGCCACCACGGCATCAAACCTGACGAGATAGTCGGACTCTTCCCCGTCAAACAAGCCTCGCTGACGGCTGTTCCGGAAAACCGAACTGGTCCCTTCCAACGACAGGAAATCCAGCTCCTGCAACTGGATACTCCGCACCCGGCAATGTGACAACGCGCTCTCAGCCTGTTGGATTGCCTCCCGATCCGTCTCGAATCCGAAAAGGCACAAACGGCTGTGCACTGCGGAGGGCATCGCACCCACCATGGCTTGGAGCAGCGATCCCCCACCGCAAGCGGGGTCGAGTATTTCCACGATCCCACCGTCGCGGCAAATGTGCTTAGCCGTAACGCGCGCCAAGAAAGCAGCAAGCTCCGGCGGCGTATAGTGGATCCCATGTGTCTTCCGCTTGTCGTGCTTCATGACCGCGATCCACGTGGAGACCGGCAGCTATTCCATCTGTTGACTATAAGTAACATGCGAAACGTGTCAAGCAACCCCCCTTGCGCTCTATACGCGCCCCATCTTGTCTCCAAATCGTAGGCGCCGGTCGCACTGTGCCGTCAGCATGGGAGACCGGACAAGTGTTCGGCCCAGCGTCTCGTCCGTCCAGTGAACGGGTCGTAGGCGGCCTTCAGGTCCTTGTGCCGCCGCTTATACTCCCAGCCGAAGTGGCCCCGCTTCCAGACGTCGGCCCAGCCCTGGCTACCTTCGACCGTGCGCACGCCGCGCTCGAAGGTGAAGTGCGTCCCCTCGGGATCGGCCTCGGCCGGCTTGGGGTGGTCGAGCATCTCGCACAGGTCGCAAAAGCGCTGCTGGCACGCGCTCCGCTCGCTCAGCCGCACGTTCTGCCACTTGGCGACGAAATCCGCCGGAGTCATGGTCGATTCCCCGCTCTTGGATCGATGACCCACGCCCCGGCCGTATTCTACGGTAAGGGCGTACACGGCGATAGGGGCGAGGGATGAGGGGCGAGGGATGAAGGGTGAGGGATGGAAACCAGTCCCCATCTGCGCGAGCTAGCGCCCTCTGCCTGCTGCCTACTGCCTGCTGCCTGCTGCCTGCTGCCTGCTGCCTGCTGCCCGCTTTTCCGGGCCGACACGGCCCGGCTCTGCCGGCTGCCTTCTGCGCTCTGCCCTCCGCCCTCTCCCCTTTCAATCAGGGCGTTTCTGAATACAATAACACAGGGCAAGTCGGTCCTCGGGGAGCACCAGACCCGTGACGCTTCGCGACCAAATCCGTTTGAAGCACGTCGAGCGACAGGCCGAGGGATACCTCGAACTCGGCATGGCCCAGCATGCGCTCGACGCCCTGGCAAGGCTCGGGGACGAGGACAAGCTCAGCGATCACGCCTCGTACCTTCGGGGCGAGACCCTGCGGGCTTTGGAGCGCTACGAAGAAGCCTTGGTGCCTTTGGAGAGAATCGCCCGGGCTACCCCCGAAGACATGCACGTTTGGCTGGCACTCGGCTGGTGCTACAAGCGGATCGGCCGCCTGGATCGGGCCGTCCGCGCCGTGGAGCAGGCCCTGAAATTCGAGCCCAAGGAGGCGATCCTCCACTACAATCTGGCCTGTTATCTCAGTCTGGCCGGCGACAAAGGCCGCGCCTTGCGGCATCTGTCGAAGGCATTCACTTTCGACCCGGGCTATCGCGGCATGGTCGAGAGCGAGCCGGACTTCGATCCCATCCGTTCCGACCCGGGCTTCCAGGCGCTGTTGAGCACTGTTGCCTAGAAGGCAGAGGGCGGTAGGCAGAGGGCAGAAGACGCTAGCTCGCCCAGATGGGGACTGGTCTTCATTCCTCGCCCCTCATCCCTTTTCAGAACCGGAATTCCAGACCAGCGAATCCCCCGTGCAGCAGCAGGTTGCCGTTGCTCTTGATCCGCGAATACTCCGGGATGTCCACCACGTACGTGAGGAACTGGTGGTCGGCCAGCCCGATCCCCGTGGCTGCGATCAAGCGGTATCCGGCAAAGGCCCTCCACTGCGGGTGGAATTGCCAGTCCAGACCGGCGTCGATCTGGGCTAGGACGGCGAACTGGTCCTTGTCGGCCGTGACCGGAAACCCGCCCGGCACGCCGCTGGCCACCGTGGGAACGGCGTGGACGCCGTCGCTGCGGTAGGCGTCGAACGTGTTCTGGATGTGGTTGTCGTAGAGGCCCAGTTTCGGCGTGACGAAGGCCCGCCAGTTGTAGCCCAGCCGGCACCCGGCCTCCAAGCCGACCTGGGCGCCGATGAGGTTGTTTTGGATGCGGTCGCTCAAGAAGGCGAACGCCGGGTCCACGGTCTCGGTGCCGAAAATCAGGCTCTCGTCGAAGTTGAACCAGCGGACGCCCAACATCCAGTGCAAGTCCAAGAGGGAGCACTCCCCGCAAGCGTTGATCGGGCTGCGGATGAGGTTGATCTCCACGTTCTGAAACTCGTCGCGGCGCCAGATGCGGTGCGTCACGGCGCCGTCAAAGTAATGATCGCCCGTGATCCCCCCAAACTCGATCTCGTTGACGATCAGCGGCGTGCTCACCGTCCAACCGGGAATCGACGCGCTGGCGAAGCCGCTAAACCCGTCAATCCTCCAGTAATCCGCCTCGACGGCCCACTGACCGCAGGCGAAACGGCGGCCGACTTTGACCTCGAAGCCGCCGCGCCAATCGACGTCGGCATCGTTGAATCGCATGATCTGGTTCGGATTGTTGTCCGTCTCATAGGTCGTCCACAGGCAGTTGGCCTTGTCCCGCGTCATGATCAGCCCGGCCGCGGAAACATACCACTGCGCCTGGAAACAGGGCCCGCACGGCTCCCCGCACGGCTGCCCGGCACCGCCCCCGTATCCTGCCCCGGCATAGGCCGGCGCCGGCCCGGCGTAAGTGGACTCCTCGAGCATTTGGCTCATCACGCTCGGCTGAGGCACCGGGGTGAGCGGCTGAGAGGCCGCGGGGTTCGGGGGCGGAGGCACCGAGGGCCCACGGGTCGGTGTCGGCTCCCAGTTCCTGACCAGCCGGTCCGAATACCCCTGGTCGCCGGGCATCTGATACCCGGTCGCCGCCCTGATCGGATTGGCGGGCCGCAGCCCAGGATCATTGAGTTCCGGCCCCAGCCGGAGCAGTTCCGGTCCCCCGGACAGCCCATACTGAGCCCAAGCCCCGGTTGCCGTCCCGAAGACGGCCGCAAGACAAGCCAGCGCGCGAAGGCATTTCATCGTAAAGACTCCGTTCGACAGCAGGTCACATCCGTCCTGTCAATCCATCGTCCGGCCGCTACCGCGGGTTTGGGCAATTCGCCGCGGCGGCGCGCCTTTTGATGGACCGGCCCTGCCGCAAACCGCGCCTTCCGCGCGATCATCACAAGGCCACCTTAAATGGCGCCGCGTGATTTCGGCAGGTCGTGGCTCCTGGCGAGCCGGCGGAACCGCGGAAGACTTTGCCGCTTGCGGCAAGTTCGACGAATGATCCGGGCGAGTGGCTGGCGCAAATGGGCCGGGTGGCTGGGGCGAAGCGAAGCGTGCCCCAGTGTTCCGTGAGTCGTGCCTTGATGCGTGGCACAGCCGCCCTCGGCTGTGCGAACCGCCCTGCACAGCCGAGGGCGGCTGTGCCACGCGCCCTTCCTACCGGCCGCCGGCCGCGGCCAACACTTCCTGCGCCAGCGTGCGGTAGTCCTCGGCGCCGTTGGATTGCGGCGCATACTGCAAGATCGACTGCCCGAAGCTCGGGGCCTCGGCCAGCCGCACGTTGCGCCGGATCCGCGTGCGAAAGATCGACGCCCCGGCCCACGGGAGTTGCCGGTCCTGGGCGCGGCGGAAGAACTCGTCCACGTCCTGGCTCACTTCGACCGCCAACCGCGTGCCCGAGTCGTACATGCACAGGATCACGCCGCTCAGCTTCAACCGGCTGTTGAGCCGCCGCGACACCAGCTCGACGGTCTCCAGCAGCTTGCTCAGCCCGTGCAAGGCCAGAAAGTGCGGCTGCAACGGAATGAAAACCTCGTCCACCGCCGCCAAGGCATTGAGCGTCAGGATTCCCAGCGACGGCGGGCAATCGATGAACTGGAAGTCGAACTCGTCCGGGTCTTCCTCGAGCTTGTCCCGCAGGATCACTTCCCGGCCCACGACTCCGGCCAGCTCCAGTTCCGCCGCAGCCAGGTCCAAGTGGCTGGGCACGACCCAAAGGTTCTCGGCCACCTGCCGGCGCACGGCGGCCAGCGGGACGTTCCGAGTCAGAACGTCGTAGATCGAGGCCGTCCCCGGCTTGGGGTCCAACCCAAAGTGCAGCGAGGCATGGGCCTGGGGGTCCAGATCGATCAGCGAGACCCGCTGCCCGGTGGCGGACAACGCCGCACTCAGATTGACCGCGGTGGTCGTCTTCCCCACCCCGCCCTTTTGGTTCATGATCGCGATGGAACGCATCCGAACATCTCCGCAACCGCGCAATCCCCTCCTGCGGGGGAAATCCCTTGGCGCTTCATCGCCCGATTATAGGGGTCCGGCCCCGGAAATCCTAGACCGGATGGTCCTCGCGCAAGGTGAAATGGTGGCGCAATAAGGGGGTCGCGGTTTGACTGATTGAGGGCGTCGCGGGGGTGCGGGAGCCAGTGAAAAGTGAACATTGCAAAATGAAAAGTGCAAAATGGCGATCCCCCGGGGACTTTACGCGTCTCACTTCCCCGCCACCCGCCACCCGTCACCCCTCACGTCACCGACCGGTGAAAGTGGACGTGCTTCCACCCGCCCAGGCCCTTGTGCCAGACCCGGGTCTCCTCGCAGCGGCGGACCACCGGGCTCCCCTCGGCATCCAGTTTCTGCACCAGCCGGACGTAGCTGACAATCCCTACATCGCCAAGCACCCGCACGTGCGGGGATGAGATCGTAGTGTGGTGCGGCCGCTCGTCCTTGCCGAGTTGAAAGTAGAAACGGTGGAAAGCCATCCCTTGCACGAGGTGGCCCAAGGATTCCGGCTCAAACGCCGTGATCGTCGGGTCGCACAAAGCGGCGTACGTCTCCCAGTCGCCCCCCGCGATGCTCTCCAAGAGTCTCTCGGTCAACTGGATCAATTCCGCGGCGGTGGATTCGCTGGCACTCATCCCTCGTGATCCTCTCAATCTGCGATCAGAACGGTCAGGGATTCGGAGGCTGACAATCGGCGCGCTGTCCTGAACCCTGACCCCTCGTCCCTCGCCCCTAATCCCTCGTCCTTCGCCCCTCGATCTCCTTGACCAGATTGGCCACCAGCGGAGGGTTGTCGCTCCGTACGATGTGTTCAACCCGATCCGCCGGGATACCGAGGTTCTTCATCGCCCGGGCGGCACGATCCCAGAGGCGCGCCCGGGACTTCCCTTCGGCCAAGTACAGCTCGGAGACCAGTTCTCCAAGCCGCTGGACCATGATGGCGTCCTGGTTCTCGTAGTATCTGCTGATGATCCGCTCTTGGTAGGACGATCTCTTCGCCATCTCACCCGCGCTCCGCGCGTCTCTCGTTGACCCTGCGAACCGTATTGCCATAGAAGTGGCCCGGGCGGTTGGGCCGCTCCAGGAGCGGCGTGGCGCGGATCGCTTGACGGGTTGCACCTCGCTCCCGGGGTTCGGCGGGCGTGCGGATCGACTCGGCCCCCCACGCGCGGGTTGCCCAGCATCCCAGCCCCACCACTGCCACCAACAAACCAGCCTTCACGTACCGTCCGATCATAGGTCGTTTCTCCCAAGAGTGAAATGGGGTCCTTATGCTTCATCGGCCAAGTGCCAGCGATTGTAGGTCAGTTCGAGTCCAATTGATATGATGCTTCTTCAGTCGGGACGGCGAGTCTCCGGAGCGGTACCTGCGAGGCAAGTACCGGTGCCTCTTCTCTGTTCGTGCCCCTTTTTCCCGGACGAAACAGAGAAGAGGC
>Ga0315280_10002414_pt1 | contig 30281 bp, 26 predicted proteins | sample YL17G06_40_MG_FD_203697 | JGI IMG/M metagenome (GOLD analysis project Ga0315280, IMG submission 203697) | Sediment microbial communities from Yellowstone Lake, YNP, Wyoming, USA - YL17G06_40 | ecosystem: Environmental > Aquatic > Freshwater > Lake > Sediment | place: USA: Wyoming | collected... | reverse complement strand
CCGGAGCAAATTCCAAACAAGATCAAACGCTTGATCGCCCAGCCTGACTACCCAGCAAAACTAGTCACCATGGTCGCAAAAGTCGTGGCGTAGCGAAAATCCAACCGGATTTTGCGGCAATAGGTTCTTTTCGTCCTCGACCCGGCACCAGACCTCCATCCCCTTTTTGTGAAATACGAATACCGCGTCGACGCCCTGGCAGAGTTCTGCCTCGTGAAAGCGCAGCCAGCCCTCGCGCAACTGCAGCGGGACCTCACTGGCATGTGCGCTCGGAATCGAATCCGCGTAGTGGTCGAATGATGTTCCTTCGATCCCCACAACGAGTCTGCCGGATATTCCTGCAGCTAGTGCACAGGATAATGAGAAGAGCAGAAATCGACGCATTTCAGTAACCGCTTGCCCGGCTCTGAGCCTGACGCAATGGATCTTTCCCGACATGGCGTGTGCCACATAGGGCGTTATACAAATCGAATTATATCCCCCCGAAGAGGAGAATTTGGGAGACATCTCCTCGAACGGGACTTCAGGGGAGTTTGGGCCGTAGTTTCCGATTATGCCGTTACCCGCCCGCGGTAGGCACCGGGCTACCGGATCTTAGTCAGCGCACTGCCGACCCTGTCGCTGCCGCAATCGTAGACGATCACTTTGAGGGTTTGATTTGGCACTTTAAGAGGGATCATAGTGGAAAACGGAATCGATGATTGCGTAAGGTGTTGATACGTTTCCTCTTGCAGATTCAGATCCATGGTTTTCCAGTCCTGACCGAGGTATCGCGAATTGGAATCCGCGTAAAAGACGACGATGCGCAGCCTTGCAGCATGACGGCCGTCGCTGGTTTTGAATCCGATGGTTTTGGGATCAATCTCCAGGTCTACTTTTATCTGAGGTGACCCGGCGGCATCAGCTACCAATGCCGTGTCAACTTTAAAGTTAACATCCGACAATACCCGATCATAGGCGGCAGCACTCGATATGCGGTTGTAGGTGAGAAATTCCTCGCGGTCGTAAGGCTGCACCGTGTCGCTGGCAAAGTATCCGTGTCTGAAAGTTACCTTCACACCAGGCCGCTTGACCCTTACGCTGATCTGCCGGTATCGGCCGGACCAGTTATCATCCTTTGGATAATAGCCTAACAGATATTGCATTCGAGTAGCCTCGTTGACGCTGGCAAGTGTCTTGCCAACGTCCTGATAAATCCCAGCCTGACCACCCGTAAGGTCAGAAATATTTCGAATAGTCTGGATTGCAGAGACTTGGCCCCACCTAAGCTCTAAAGGAACACCGGCGGTTTGAAAGCAGTCAATAGTTACGCGTGCATCGTTGGCGATTCTTGCGAATTTTTCCTCGTTATCTGTATCACCCATAGAAATACCCTGGAGTGAAAAGAAGAGCAGGTGCTTTTCCCCTTCCATGTAGCGCAAATATTGAATGCAATCGACGAGTTCCTGGGCAACCACCAGGGCTGAGTCAAGTGTCTTGGCGAATTCATCAAAAGAAAGGTCTGTTATTGCATCTGACTCAAGCTTGTCGAATGGACTTATTTTGGACGCATCCTCCGCTCTGCTGGCTTCAGCTAGGACTTTCCGCGCATCTGCGCGAATCTTATCCTCTCGTGGCGATGGGACAGGCGGCGGTCGCCTGTAACCAAGTCCGTCCTGATTCGCAAAAATCCCGTCGATTTCAGATTGGACGGACTTGGACATATATTTGTCTCTGATTCCATAAACGGCGGCAAGCCCACTCATTTGCTGTTCCACCCAGGACTCGATCTTCTCATTCATCTTGCCGTATCGTTCCAGCACTCGTGCGATCAGCTCGTGTTCGGTCGTAAAGTCCGTGGCTCGATTGTATGCATACACCGCAATCCCGTCCTGGGGCAGGAGATCGTTTCGAACAAACTTGACCAAAGCGTCGACGACTCTGAATGGTGTCTGAAATCGCCCTCGCCCCATTAGAATCAAGAAGGTGCGGGAAGATTGCGGGGCCAACTCCAGCGTAGGAATCTTACGGAGGGTCAACGGTGGGGACACATCTGGAACAGCCTCAGTCAACTTCTGCATGGAGAAGTGTTTGATGTCTTGCTCCTTGCCATCCTCAAAAATCTGGAAATCCTCTTGCTTCAAATCAGGCACCGGCTTGCCATCCTTATCGGTGACGGTCACATCTACGGGCACCAGGCGGACGCGAACACGTATGGTCCCCGGCGCGCTTACTTTCTTTTTTTGCGACGCATCCTGCAGGGCCAAATCCAAAGGGCTAGACCTGGATTTGGCTAGAAGAACCAAGCTACTAAGTATCAAAACACTGACCAGAGCGATGGATCTGGTTTTCATAGGCCCTCACCTTGCGATTGATGCGAGCACGCCTGATTCTCCTGTGAGTACGGTCACTCAATTATTAGAACATGAAAATCATGAATATGTTCATAATTCCATTCCGTAAGGCATTGATTTCTGGGCTGTTCTCCAAGGTACAAAGGGGGCTATCCGGCATTGCGGGCGATAAGTGGCGTATACGGACAAGTGACCCATCCCGCTTAGCTCCTCCGAAACGGCGTTCTGTCCCCGAACGCGACTTGAACTGAGCCGCTGTGCGGCTGACGCTTCGCGTGCGTGTCCGATCGGTAGCGGTGAAGCCGCGATATTTTCAGGTCATCAGGAGGTTTCTCACGTTTCGCATGTGCTATGATGAAGAGGCCATGGGCGGAAAGGTTGCGTCAGGGCAATTTGGGTATTGCAGCATCGCACCGCAAATGGCTCCACTGCAACAACTTCCAATTCAATTTCCATAGGTCCCCGCATCCGGCGCAAACGTCAGCGGCCCCCTTCAAGTCGTTGTATCGAGAGCGCACCGCGCTGCTGGGTCTCGTCTTCCAAGCTTATTCTGTTGGTGCGCTCCCGGTACAACTCTAGGACTTCGGGGGAGCGTGGGCTCAATAAGCTCCAGAACCGCTGTGCGGCTCGGACCTCCTGGTAAGACGCAGATCGTGCATTGCCTACTTACCTCTTTCCGGTGGGGACGAGGCGCTTGAATTCCTCGAACCAATTGCATTACCTTGATGGCAACCAGCCGATCGAAGTTCGTATCTTCGGCGCGGTAGACTTCGCCGATGCCTCCGGCGCCAAGTTTTCCTGTGATGCGGTAGTGGGATGGTCTTGTGCCAATCATTGCTGTGCCCGTCATTTTTCGGGAAAGTTCATCTTGCGCAGCAGCGCCTGGAAGCGCGGGTCACTGCGCAGCGGATCCATTCGCGGGTCGCTGTATATATAGGTCAGGGTGTAGGAACGTTCACTGGCAGCCCTATCAAGCCAGGTGAAAGCCGCATATGCATCTCTTAGGCCCACATGGACGGCTGCAACATCATATGTCTGTCCGGCCATTCCCTTGGACCCTTCGGCAAGTTCCCCGAGTATCTTCCGGGCGGCATCCGTCTTGCCGGTCACGGCGTAAGCGTGCGCCAGCGCCGCCCTCGGCGAGGCGGTGCGCGCCAGCCGGTCTACCGATCTGGCCGCCTTCCGAGCCGTGCTCGACCAGGTCGACCCGTCGGTGCCGATGGCGGGTTTCGGATCGATGGGCGACGACCTTGCGCGGTCGTGCTCCCGGGAACGGATGCTGGCGTGGCTCGCCGGCTGCTTCGCACTTCTGGAAGGCGATTGTGGCGATCGCGCGGGGCACCGTGAAGAGCAGACGATCGAGGTTGGCAGGATCAACTCCTCTTCTTGCGCGGCAGAAGCACGAAAAGGATCCCCAGCATCGTGGCATCAACCGCCAGGAGGCCGTAGAGGGTCGTCTGTTCGCGTGCGTTCGTCGCGAAGAACTCGGTGAAGAACAAGATCGGAATCGCCTGTAGGAGCAATAGCCCCGCCACCAAGCCGACCACCCCCCAGAATCTTGTCCGCCACAGTCCCCAGGCGACCACCAGGTTGTAGGGCAGTAACACCATGTCAGCGACTCGGAACTGCAGGGGCCTGGCTACCCAGGAGGTGCCATAGACGCTCATGATGCTCGCAAGGTGGGACGAAGCACCCAAGAGCAGAAAGACTGCCACGACCTTCAGGTAGATGGCTACGCGACGATGTGCAATCCCGTCTCGAATCCGCTTGGCAAAGCTCATTGTCGGTGTCCTCCAACGGTACACGGGTGCCACCCGCGATTGCTCCTGGATCACAGGACCCGTTCTTCGGTCCCAGCGACCCGATCCGTGGGGAGGAACGGCGATCTCCACGACCGGTCTCCCGGTCCGGGCAGCAGGATCACCACTGCGTGCGTACCCTCACCTTCGGAGACCGTAGTTGTCGACCACGGCTGTGCGCTACGCTTGTAGCGCCACAGGGAGCTTATGGCGGATCGCGCTGGCCTGTCAAGCGGTCAGGCATTCGGGGCAGACATTCGCGGGGTCCATGTGTTCTGTTCGCTGCTTGCGGCTGGGGTCGCCTCGGCCGCCACCGGTGCCGCGTGTCCGCATGGCAATGAACCAGAAGGGGGCCGGCCTATCCTCTCCCTGGCGGATCGTGTGGAACAGTCTCCCTTCCTCTTCTTCTCTGGGTTCATGGTGTCGATGCAGGCTGCAAGCGGTCCAGCCGCTTCCAGAACCACAGAGCGGCGACGGTGTAGGCGAGGGCCAGGCCGAGCCCGAATTCCCCCGAGAAGAAGTGGGTATTCCCGGTATCGATGGTGAAGTGATCGAATATGCCCTGAATCGCCAAGTTGTGGCTGGCGTGGAAGATCGCCCCGGTCCACAGGCTTCCTGATCTCATGCGGATCCAGAACATGATCACGGAGGCACTGACGGCCATGATCGAGAAGAAGACCACCGACTTCGGCCGCGAATCGCTGTAGTAGTTCAGAAAGAGCAGGCCCGGCAGGTGATAGGCGGCCCAGATGACGGGGAGAAACTTCAAGGCGACAGAGCGGCCCAGGGAAGTGTCCTCCGCCTTGTAGACAACACCCATTCCTCCGCTGCCCAGCTTCTCGGTCATCCGGTAGTGCGAGATGGTGTTGCCGATCATGGAGAATTCCTCCACAGGCAATTTGCGCACCGCAATTACGAGGAAGTAAATTTGCTGTCATTACAGTCGGCTGGCGCGGCCCTGGGTAGCTGAATCCGTAGTACTTGTGGGGACTTCAGGCAGTCGCAAACGGGTCAGTTGGCAAGATACGGCGTTCTGGGAAATTGGCAGGGCAGGGGATCGGCGTGAATCGGGCGTGCAACGCATTGCATTGTCGGGAACAGTACATCAAGCTGTCTATTTGGTTCCCATTGATTCTGGCAAACTCGGTCTCCCCAGCCGTCCGAGGTTTTCCTGTCAATCCCTGTCGAGCTTCACGCCTCGTTGCGTGAGATTTCTCTCTGCATTCCCGAAGTTGCGGAACTCCTCCCATTCAATCCGTTCTTCGGGGAAGACGCGCTTGAGCGCGCTCGAATCCACAGCGCCTTCCATGGCGGCAATGCTGCAGTCTCCTCCCCTCTTGTGGAGTTCATTCAGAGCCTCTACCTGAAATCGGAGTGCGGCACCGGTTGCGCCCGTGATCTCTTCGAACCGCTCGGGGCAGTCTCCCTTTATCGTGAGGCGGATGTACCGATTGTGAGGCAGGAGAAGGTCGAGTAGATCAGGGCTGTATCCGAGGATGATCCCGTTCGTTTCCACGATGAATCTTCCGGGGAACGCGCTCAACACCTCGGCAAGGTGCCTTGCAGACCTTTCCCCGAGAATGGGCTCGGCCCCAGAAATGCGGAAGCTGCCAATGCCGCTCCTGCCCGCTTCCGTCCTCAGTTTCAGAACCACCTCAGCCGCTGAGCAGAACTCACCCTGGGTGGGGTTTTCGTTCTTCCTGTAGTTCCAGCAATAGGCGCAAAATAGGTTGCAGCCGACCGTATCAGCGGTCACCACACCGCCGTAGTGCCCTGAAGAGCGAAACCTGTAATAGAGGCGCCGGTCTCCGCGCATTACCAGGGATTCGATTTCCTCTGAGCGCTTGATAGGATCGAAGGGGAATGCGGGAACCATTGTGTTCTCCCTTCAGCTTGCCTTCGAGTATCCCACGAATTCAGGAGAAAAGCACCTCGCGCTCGTTCTCTTGTTGCCTCTTCATCTGCTTGTCTGATCCGGCATACAATGTCCCCGGAAGAGAACCCTAATGACGCTTTGTTGACCTCTATCGTGACAGGTCTGGAAAGACTGTCCTGCGCCTGAGGTCGTAAGTGCAATGCCGAGCGAGATCTTGCTGATTCCCTTGGGAGAAGTGGCGGCGCCGTTGCTTGCGCATCTCTGCGAGGTGCTGGCGATGACGTTCGGCTGCCGGTGCAGCATTGGCGAAGCGCTGCCGTTGCCGGTGTCGGCCTTCAGTGCACGCCGCAATCAGTATTCAGCACGCGCCACTCTGAACCGTTTGGATCACCGCGAAGGGACGCTGACGCTCGGCATTGTGGACGTCGACTTGTACGTGCCTGAGCTGAATTTCGTCTTCGGGCTGGCCGACCCGACGATCCAAAGAGCAGTCATCGCGCTGCCGCGACTCCGCCAGGAGTGCTACAATTTGCCCAAGGATGAAAGATTATTCCTGGCGCGCGCCGCGAAGGAAGCGATACACGAGCTGGGTCATACCGCTGGACTCGGGCACTGCAATAACCGATCCTGCGTCATGGCATTTTCTAATTCGCTCTTGGACACCGATTACGAGGATATTTATGCCCTCTTCGAGTTTGCAAGAAACCTGGGATATGAGGAGGCGCAAGGGGGCTATCTCTCGAAATGCCACCTCTGCATGGATGCCAGGCGCTACCTTGCACTGAAAGGAGGCTTCGAGGAGTCGACCCCGAGAGAGTTTTACAACCACCTCGCGGATTGAAAGAGCGACGTAGCGCAACGGATGCCCCTTCCAGGTGGAAGACATCAGGATGTGGCAGCACAAAACCGCAGGCGGCTAGACATGCCGGCACGCTTCCATCGACGTTCCTCTGCGATGGCATTGTTGCGAGCCTTGCTCGCGCATGCTTGACTGATCGTGTTATTTTTATATTGGGGGAGCCGGGTAATGTGCTCTCTTCCCTGGATCGTCTGCACGGACTTGCCCGAAGCTCACCGGGCAGCTTACAGTTGGGCGGTGTCGTTGAAAGGGGGGATAGAAGATGAATCGCCCGCGCGTGTTATTGGCTGACGACCATACCATGATTCTTGCTGGATTGCGCAGTCTGATGGAATCGGACTTTGATCTGGTGGGAACTGTGGAGGACGGACGAGCCTTGCTCGAAGCAGCTGCGCAGCTCAAGCCCGATGTCATCATGTTGGATATTTCCATGCCTTTGCTGAACGGGATCGAAGCAGCGCGCCAGCTGAGGAGAATCGTTCCTCAATCCAAGATCATTTTCCTTACCATGCACGGAGACGTCGGCTATGTCAAAGAAGCATTTCGAGTGGGAGCTTCCGGATATTTGCTCAAGCGCTCCGCGGCCTCAGAGTTGGCCACTGCGATTCATGAGGTGATGAAGGGCCACACCTATGTGACTCCGCTGGTCACCAGAGACATGATGGAGTCCTTCCTCGAGCCCAGCGATCAGCCCGAGAAGCTGCCCAACCGCCTGACGCCGCGGCAGCGCGAAGTGCTTCAGCTTGTGGCCGAGGGTCACTCGAACAAAGAGATCGCCGCGATCCTCAAGGTCTCAACTAAGACAGTGGAGTTTCACAAATACAATCTCATGCAGGCGCTCGGCATCCATACCACGGCCGAACTCACGCAGTATGCGATGCGGCATGGATATATTTGAGACTGAGCTCCTTGAAGAAAGAGACATTCCCTTTTTCAGCCATGGCTTTCAGCATGGCTAAAAGGATTCCGCAAGAGCGGCACGTCGTCGCCTCCGCTGTGAAGCGGCCCTGGGGGCGTCCCGCGAAAGCGGGACGCCTCTTGATGCAGCTCTGAACTCCGCGAGAGCAGGTTCTGCGCCTTCAGAACATCTTGTCGAACCAGACATCCTCGAGAATGTAGGTATCCTTGGTAAACGTCTTGCCGGCCGCCTTGACGACGATGGTGTACTCGCCCGGGTTGGCCGCAAGGGAGCCGCCGAAAGTGGCAATTGCCGGCCCGCCCCCGCGCCCACCGCGTCCGCCGCCTCCAAAGCCACCCATGCCGCGCCCACCCTGCTGTGTCTGCGGAGTGAGCGTTGTCGGTGTCACGCGCAAGTTCCACAGCACCCGGTTGAGGCCGGGAGCGTTCGGGCCCTTCGTCTCTGCGACGACGCGCGATCCCTGGAGGACTTGGACCACGACGTCGCCGTCGACCTGAGCTTTCTGGTAATAGTGGATCAAGGTTCCGTTCGGCGCGCTGGGCGCATTGAAGTTGATGGATGCCGACACGTTGCCGCGGCGCGCCGCCCACTTCACTGCGGGCTTGACATCGAACAGGTAGAAATCCTGGCCGAGCACCTGCTGGTCGAGTTCCTCGAGCGGTGAGATGTCGGCGATGAAAAAGCCGCGGCCATGCGTGCCGACGATCAGATCGTGCTCGCGCGGATGAATCTGCAGATCGTGTACGGGCTGCGTCGGCATGCCCTTCATCTCGGTCCAGGTCTTGCCGCCGTCAATCGAGACATAAATGCCGAAATCGACCCCTACGAACAACAGGTTTGGGTTTTTCGGATCTTCTCGGATGACGTTGATCGACTTGTTGGGCAGGTTGCCGGCGATCGATGTCCAGGTTTGCCCGAAGTCTGTTGTCTTGTAAACGAATGGCCGGAAGTCGTCATTGCGTAACCCGGTAAAGGCAACATATGCCGTCCCAGGCTGGTAATTCGAGGCCGTCACGCGGCTGACCCAATACCCTGGATTTCCCTTGATGTTGTCGTTGAGTTTGGTCCAGTTCTTGCCGTCGTCCTTGGTCACCCAGACGTTGCCGTCATCCGTTCCTGCCCAGAGCAAGCCCCTGACGATCGGGGACTCGTCGACCGAGGAAATGATGCAAGCCTGAATGTTCCCATCGCCACCCTTGCCGTCGGCAACCAGTTTGCTCGGATCATTGGTCGACAAATCCGGGCTGACCTCGGCCCACGTATCCCCGCGGGTCGTCGATTTGAGCAGCTTGTTGCCGGCATGATAGATCGTGTTGGGATCGTGCGGCGACAGGAGAATGGGCGCCGTCCAGGCGAACCGCATGTTTCTGTCCCCAGTATACCGGATGCTCTTTCCTTCGCCGGTCAGCAGGTCGGAGCGCTGGATGGCCCCAAACTGCGACTCGTTGTAAAGGTAGCGGTTCGTGACTGTGTCCATTACGTTGTACATGCCGTCCCCGCCGCCCACGGTCTGCCAGTCCTCGAAAACGATCGCCCCGCTGCCGCGCTTCGAGCTCGGCCCGCGCACAGAGCCGTTGTCCTGCAGTCCGCCGTAGATGTTGTAGGGCACCTGCATGTCGTAGCCGATTGCGTAGAGCTGGGCAAGGGGCAACTCGTCGGGATGATGCCAGTTGCTGCCGCCGTCCCAGGTGATCCCCATGCCGTGGTCGTAGCCGAGCAGCATGTGATTTGAGTTGGTCGGATCGATCCACAGGCCGTGGTTGTCACCGCCGAAGCGGAAGGGGGAACTCCAGGTTTTGCCGCCGTCGGTGGAGTGCGTCACGCCAACGCTCAGCACATACACATGATTCACATCGTTCGGGTCGACGCGAATTTGTGAGTAGTAATAGCCGGGATCGCCGCCAAAAGGATTGGACCCGGTCCAGCCGTTGGGTGGCCTCTCGGGGCCCACCCTCTGCCACGTCTTTCCAGCGTCATCGCTTCGGTATACCTCCTGGTCGATCATCCCTTGGCTCGACTTGCCCGCGAACAGTTCCTTCTCGCGGTCGGCGTGGGACATGCCGGGCTTGTTGGCATTCTCGATGTTGGCGTAGACGACGGTCGGATTCAAGCGGGCAATGTCAAGACCGATGCGGCCGATCATGCCGCCGGGGAGACCGTTGGTCAGCTTCGTCCATGTAGTGCCGGAATCAGTGGTCTTGTAGATGCCGCTTCCAGGTCCGCCAAGTCTGAACATCCAGAATTTGCGGTCTTTGTCGTAGGTCGCAGCATACAGCACCTTCGGATCCCTCGGATCCATGGCGACGTCGCAGACTCCAATGGCGCGGCTGCCCACCCTGGCGCCGAGCGACTTCGTCCAGGTCTTGCCGCCATCGATCGTCTTATAGAGCCCTCGCTCTTCATTCTCGGAGTAGAGGTGGCCGAGCGCTGCTACATAGACGATGTCGGGGTTGGTTGGATTTACTACAATGCGCCCGATATGCTGGCTGTCCTTGAGACCCATGTTCGTCCAGGTTTTGCCGGCGTCGGTGGACTTGTACACGCCGTCGCCCCAGTAAGTGCTGCGCGAAGACGTAGCCTCGCCGGTTCCTACCCAGACGACGTTGGGATCTGACGGGGCAACTGCGATGTCGCCGATCGAGATAACCGGCTGATTGTCAAAGATCGATTCCCATGTGGTGCCGTTGTTCACCGACTTCCACAGGCCTCCTGAGCCTGTAGCTGCATAGATCGTGGCCGGCTCAAGCGGAGGAACAGCGAAGTCGACGAACCGCCCTCCTTGACGGGTCGGCCCGATGTTGCGAAAAGCAAAGGCCTTCAAGACGTCGGGCGCGACTGCCTGCGCGCCGAGGTCGGAGGCGAGAAGGATTGCCGCCAGCGTAATCAACACCACGCTGCCGATGACTTTCGTCGGTCGTGCCTTTCTCATATGCGATGGCTCCTTTAACAGATGCGTTGATGTCGCAGCCCTGCCCGAAGAACTTAGCTCGCTTCGCTCGCTAACTCAAGGGGTGAAGGGGCAAGGGGGTCAAGGAACAAAGGGAAGGGAATCATTTCGGGCCCTTTGCCCCTATGCCCCTTGACTCCTTGAAACAATTTGAAAGGGCGTGACGCGAACCGATTTAGTTTCAATTAGTTGTGCAAGCTCCGAGACGTTAAGTTAGAGGCATAGTATCGCGGGTTTCCTCTGAGGTGCATGTTTGCCCGCCCCCTGCCCAAGTCCATGTCAATGTAGGAACATTTGTAGCTCGGCTCCGCCCACAGAAGCAAGCCGGATTTTCATGGGACAGGCTACTTTACTCGTTGCCCGCACGAAAAAAGACTACGACGCTCCGAGAGATACGAAGAAGTGATTATTGGCTTCCTACGCTCGATTCGCTTGCAGAGGTTCCGGATCTCAGGGCAGGAGTCGCAACTCGAACAGCGAAGCAACTTCGCGCAGCCGAGCGTCAGTCGCGACCATAAGTCTGGCGCCTGCCGCCTTCGCGGAAGCAAGGTGGATCATGTCTAGACTGCGAACGAGAATACGACGCTTCCTGCCAAAAGCAAGGCTGATCAGTTTCCTCGCTTCCTCGAGCACATCGCCCCCAAGAGGAATCTCTACGACCCGGCCGCGGCGGATGTCCTCGCGATAGCACTCAATTGCTGCAGCTGCGCCTCCTGGCTTCAAGTCGCCAAGATGCTCCTTGCGGTGAAGCGCGCACTGAATCTCAACAGCCGCAACTGAAGCCGTGATGATCTGTTCGTCTGTCCGAGCGAGGAGTTGAAGGAAATAGAGGGAGTCCGGCTCGGGCGCGTAGAGCTTGAGAAGGGCTGAAGTGTCCCAGTAGTGCATGGCCTACTGTCGCTCCTCTCGAATTTCAGACAAAATGTCGTCGCTCTTGGTCTGCAACCTTCGCTTGCCGATAGTTTTTTGCAGGGCACGGAGATTTTCCACCCAGGCAGCGCGATCCTGCGAGTCGCGGCGAGCTTCTGCGCCTGTGAGACGGGCCTTGATTCGCCCTCGAACCGTGATCAGGACTTCCTCTCCATGGCTGGCCCGGTCAACCAGCTCGGAAAGCCTGGCTTTGCTGTCGCGCAAGGTTTTTATCATGTGACCATTGTAGTCTCCTGAACCTCCACGGTCAACCATGGAACAGGAGTAGAGTTACTTCGGGTTTGGGCCGAGAGTGATCTGGACAAAATCATCCGGGCGGAGCCACTCTGCAAATGCTGCTTTTTGCTGCACGACTTTGAATGCCGGCTCGGGTAACGCCGGTTGCAGCAGGTTGGACGCCGTTTTTCAGATAGGCGGCAATGATGTCTTTCATTGCCCCGCAGCTTTTCCTCGTTGAGCAGATTAGCCATGCGGACCGGCTCGATATGCAGTGCGATGCGCAAGCCCTGTCAGGGTTGCATCCAAATCACCCGCAGCGCAATAGCTGCAACTGAAAGAATCTCAACCGATCTGCGGTTTCAGGGGTTGTGCTAGAATGAGCTCAATCATATGAGCGAATTCTGGAAACGCTCGAGCGTTGTTCGCTTGGCATCGAGAGGATTAAGGGATGGCTGCGGAGGAAGCAATTCGCCTGATCGATGATTTTCTGGGTAGCGCCCACGTATTCGCGTCAGCGGTAGCGGATGTGATTGAAGAGGAGCTGCTCCGGGAAGTGGCGGACAGCCAGATCACCGTATCCCAGTTGAAGCTGCTCAAACTCGTGAGCATGATTGAGGCCCAAACGATCGGCGATGTTGCCGCGTTCCTCGGGGTCAGCAACGCAGCAGCAAGCAAGGCAGTGGATCGGCTGGTACGAATGATGCTGCTGCGGCGCAGCGAAGGAGAAACCGACCGCCGTGCGATCCACCTCTCCCTTACCCAGCCGAGCCGGCGCTTGCTTGCCGCCTATGACGCCGCGCGCAAGCGCAAGCTCCAACAGGTTTTTGCAAAATTCAATGTTGAGGAACTCGAGCAGGCCGCGGTGCTGCTGGACCGGCTCTCCGCATCTATTGTCGACCAGAGCGCCAAGACGGAAGAGATGTGCCTCCAGTGCGGCATCTATTTCCGCGAAAAGTGCGTGCTGCGCAAGCTTCTCAGCCGCCGATGCCTGTATCAGCATCATCGAAAGGGAGAAGGGAAGGGCGATCAGTGAGTCATTCGTCACTCATCCCTTGAATTCCAATTGGCGTTTACAATCGCCGGACATTTACCTATCATTCTTAGGCGCGCCAGGTCCAAGTCTGACATTCTCGGACAAGGCCCGCTGCAACGCATAACCCGCAACGGCTCCCCCGGAAGCTCAGGGCGAACAGCACCGTTTCCCCTCAGAGATTCTCAAGCGAGGTGCAGGCGGATCACTCACCGGCCCAGGCCGGTTTTCGAGAGCGGTTAGACACATGAAGAAAGAGGATATCGGCCGCCGCGATTTCCTGAAAAGATCTTCCCGTGTGGGGGTGGCGGCAGCCGTCGCGTGCGGCCTCGGCTTTTGGCTGCACTCGCGCAGCCGGCAGCCGGGCCGGGAATTGACGACGTCCCAGGTGAGAAACTATGGCGTCGACATTGGAAACGATCTGCCCAAGATGGCGGTGGTAACAGGCGGCACGCCGGCAGGGCTCGCAGCCGCGGCGCTGGCGGCCCTGGGCGGGATGTCGAAGTTTGTCTCCCGGGGCGACGTCGTAGTTCTGAAGCCCAACATTGGTTGGGACCGTGTTCCGCAGCAGGCGGCCAACACGAATCCTGAGCTGGTGAAGGCTGTCGCGCAGCTGTGTTTTGATGCCGGCGCCAAAAAGGTGGTTGTGACGGATGTGTCGTGCAACGATCCCAGGCGCTGCTTTATGCGCAGCGGCATCGCCAAGGCAGGCGAGTCGGTGGGGGCCACCGTGCTGTTGCCCGAGGAGCGCAAGTTTCGCGACTATCGCATCAATGGTGAGCTGCTGACGGTATGGCCCGTTTTCACACCAATCCTCGAGGCGGACAAAGTCATCAACCTCCCGATTGTGAAGCACCACAATCTCGCGCGCGCCACCATGGGGATGAAGAATTGGTATGGCATCCTCGGGGGCAGAAGGAACCAGCTACACCAGAATATCGATGTCAGCATTGCGGATTTGGCGACGTTCGTGAGGCCCACTCTGACAATCCTGGACGCCTATAGGGTCTTGATGACGAACGGGCCCCAGGGGGGAAATCTTGACGACGTCAAGCTTTGCAAGACTGTTGTGGCCGGCGTGGACCCGGTGGCGATCGACGCGTACGGCGCCACATTTCTGGGCTTGCAGGCAGAACAGATCCCCTATGTCTTGATCGGCCACGAGCGCGGACTGGGGAACAAGAATTATTCCGAATTGCAGGTGAAGTATGTCAACCTCGAATGATGGGGTAACGTGCTCCGCTTCCGCAATCTCCGGCACACCCGCAGAGCGGAAACCCCGAATGTGGCTCCGCTGGCTGCGGCGGATCTCGCAGATTGTCTTTTTGGGGTTGTTCCTGTTCCTTTTGTTCCAAACCGAATTTCGGGGCACGTTCACACAGGGGGCGACCGACGCGGTTCGCCTCGACTATCCGGTAAGCATCTTCCTGGAAATGGATCCGCTGGTCGCCTTTTCCACGGCTCTTTCGACGCATGCTCTCTACGGCAATGTGATCTGGGCGCTCGTCATCATTGCGGGAACGATTGTGATCGGAAGATTCTTCTGCGGGTGGGTCTGCCCCCTGGGCACGCTCAACCACTTTTTCTCGAGCTACAAGCCTGAACGCAAGGGCAAAAAGCGCGTCGATGCCAACCACTACAAAAAATGGATGTCGACCAAGTACTACCTGTTGTTCGCTCTGATCGCGTTGTCGGTTTTTACTTCGCTCCAGACGGGCATTCTTGATCCCATCCCCTTCCTCGTGCGCTCGCTCGCGACCTCGATTCTTCCCGGGCTCAACTTCGCGTTGAGAAGCGGACTTGATTTTTTGTACGGGACCAACATAACGGCGCTCCAGTGGATCGCCGACACCGCATACAGCTTTCTTGGCTCGAGTATTCTGAGCTTCAAGCCGCAGTACTATCATTTCGGGTTTTTGATAGGGGCCATCTTCCTGACTGTGGCAGTGCTCAACCGTGTGATCACCCGATTCTGGTGCCGGGGCATCTGCCCGCTGGGCGCCCTCATGGGACTGCTCTCACGCTTTTCGATCTTCGGCATGGAGAAGAACCACAGCAAATGCGACGACTGCAACCAATGCCTTCTTCATTGCCAGGGTGCGTGCGACCCGCAGGGAAAGGTGCCGTGGAGGCAGGCCGAGTGCCATCTTTGCTTTAACTGCGAGGTGACGTGCCCGGAGGATGTGATTCGTTTCAAGTTCTTCCCCAAGATCGAAGCCATCAATCCCTTGCCTGATCTGAAAAGGCGGCGCGCGTTGGAGAGCGTGGCGGCCGGCATTGTGGTACTGCCGATCCTGCGTGCCAGCGCCGGCCTGGCCAAGGATTACAACTCCGGCGCCATACGCCCGCCGGGTTCCTTGGAAGAGACCGAGTTCCTGGCTCGCTGCATTCGCTGCGGCGAGTGCATGAAGGTGTGCCCGACCAATGCCATTCAACCTGCCCTTTTCGAAGCCAGCATAGAAGGGCTGTGGACGCCGATTCTGAAAATGAGGATCGGCTACTGCGAGTATAGTTGCGTTCTGTGCGGCCAGGTCTGTCCTACGGGCGCGATCTGGAAACTGACCGAGGCCGAGAAGCTGGGAAAGACGGACGCTGGAGGTGCGGTGGCAGGCAAGAAGGGCTCCGGCCCGGTAAAAATCGGCACTGCGTTTTACGATCAGGGAAGGTGCCTGCCGTGGGCCATGGCCACGCCGTGCATCGTGTGCGAGGAGTTCTGCCCGACCTCGCCCAAGGCTATATGGGTTCAGGCCGAAACGGTCCTTCGTCACGATGGCGCCACGGTTGCGGTCCAGCGGCCGCGAGTGGATGTCGATCGCTGTGTCGGCTGCGGTATCTGTGAGCACGTGTGTCCGGTCCAGGATCGTCCGGCAGTTTATGTTACCAACATCGGGGAAACCCGTTCGCGCAGCAATCAGATACGCCTGGAGAGCGGTGCATATCAGTGACTCGGACCCGGCCAAATTGACTGCTATCGGGTCGAATGTTTTTCCCTATTATCCGAGAGGTCGATCATGAAAAGGATTCGCCTGTTCATTCTGCTCGTTGCGGGCTTCAGCCTCTGTTCCTGCGCCAGGAAGGAAAGTGGCAGCAAGAATGAAGCACAGACGCCCGCAGCAGCAGGGTCTTCCGAAGCGTCGCAGCAATTGATGTCCCTTCTTCCTGCCAAAAACGAAGTGCCGGGGTGGGCGATGATCCAGAAACCCCGCTCTTTCAAACCGGAGAACCTCTGGGAGCTCATCGACGGCGCGGCGGACGGCTATCTGGCATACGGCTTTGAGGAAGTTGTGAGCGCCGACTACGCCCAGGCGTCGATGGGCCACCAGGCCGTGATCGACATTTACCGGATGAAAGATCCGCTCAACGCCTACGGCATCTACACGCAGGAGCGCAATCCCGAGTATCAATTCCTGACGATCGGCAACGAAGGGTACTCAGGAGGCAGCTCGCTGAACTTCTGGTCCGGTCCCTACTATGTGAAGATCACGACGTTTGCAGAACAAGAGGAGCTCAAGCAAGAGAGGAGCAAACTTGCGACTGCGATCGCCGGCAAAGTGCCGGCTCCGGGAGCAGAGCCCCTCGAGGCTTCCTATTTCCCCAAGGAAAATCAGCTGCCGCACACGATCGTCTATATTTCGAAGGACGTGCTCGCGCAGAGCTACTTCACAAACGGGTTCCAGGCGAAGTACAAAGCGGCCGGCAAAGAATACAAAATGGTTCTCGTGATCCTGGAGAGCCCATCTGCCGCGCAGAATGGGCTGGCGCGCTATCGGCAGTACATCTCGACCGGAGGCAAGGCGGTAAAAGACCTGAAGGCACCGGGAGAGGGGGGCTTTTCAGGCGTGGACGGCTTCTACGGCAACATGGCTGTAATCCGCGCCGGGAAGAACATTGCGGTTGCCCTTGGTGTTCCCTCCGAGGACGCCGGGATCAAAATGATCGCCGAGCTGCTGCGACACATCAAGTAGCCGTCGCAGGCCGGCACCCAGACCGAACCCCCACGAATCAAATCTTCGAAGCCGACCCTCTGGTGTGCGCCTGTGGCGCCCGGATGCGGATCGTCTCCTTATTGCTGAGCCACGCGTTGTCGCGCTTCCTGCCGCTCAAGAACCGTTTCCCCACGGGCAATGCGCTGCCTGCCCCGAGTCTTCTCCCCTTGCTCTCCCTATCTTTCTGGTTTTCCCCTTGCGATCCCGAATAGAACTGCTTATTTATAGGCATGGGACACGGCGGCCCTTGGTGGGCTGCCTTTCATGCAATAGTCTCAAAGCAGCCTGGGGCATTTAGCCGAAAGGCGACGTTGTTTTGACTGCCGTGTGGTCATGAGCAAGGATGGGGATCATGGAACGACGGAGGGCACAATGAAACAGAACTCTATCGAGAAGGTGTGGCAGTCGAAGCCGGACGAACAAATCATAGAAGCTTCCATGCATCTAGAGGACTACACCCTGGAAGGCAAAGAGATCATCCGGGCGGAATTGACCAGGAGGGGCCTATCGGAACAGTCGCCTGTTTTTGCAGACAATCGGCGAGAAGCCCAATCAAAGAAAGAGCTGCGGCCAAAGGTGGGCCAACGGAACGTTCGTCGGATCCTAGCGACGATGGGAATAGTCATCTCCGTTGTCATTCTGTACATTTTCGCCTCCTTCATTGGCAACTGGTACATGCCGAGATCGGAAAAGGAGCGACCAATCCCCCCGCCCAAGTATTCCATACTCAAGGAAGAGGTTAAGGACTTGCCAGCTTTTACCTCGATCACCTTGCGTATTCTGGTCCCACAAGATGCCACGGAGACAGAGCTACGGACACTGCTAAACGATTTATATTCTTCACAAGTAAGGCGGACCGGCTTCAAGTCTGAGGGACCTCCAGACGACATTCTCATCTTTGCCTACACTTCGAAGGAAAGAGCCGACGGCTTTCAGGACATTGCGCATCTGCTGAAGCAAGGAAAGGGCTTGGTTCCGTCCATCAACATCAATGAGGGGGAGATTGCAGAGCGCACGGCCATACCGGAACAGAAATTCGGTCTCTCAGAGGCAAGGCGGAGAGAAATATGGAACGATTATAACAAGGTGTTGAATAGGGCCGCAGAGGAGGCCGATCAAAGGTATCCTCTCGCAGATGTCTCGCGGGCCATGGCCAGCGGAATATCGCCGTCAGAGTGCGGGGCAGAAATCAACAAGCGCAACAAGCTATATGAAAACCTCGTTGACAACTACACAGCTGAACTATCGAGAAGGCATGGCATTACACTCGAGCAGCTTAAAGCCATCGATGCCGAAGCTTTCAGAAGGGACTGGACCCCCAAAAAGTGAAACTCTTGCTTAGGGTCGCAAGTGCTTGCAGTCACCTAGACGGGACGGCCATCTAGACAAATGGCGTACAACCAAACAAGCACAAGGTGGAAGCGCTTTTGAAATGGGAAGCTATCCAAGAGGAGCTTCCGGAAACTCACTGTTTTTGTCTCGCAGATAGTCGTCGGAGAAGGGGGAAAATGTGGGCGCGTACGGAGGAGGCGGTCGCGGACCGCGAAAATTGGTGGCGGCGCCCCCAAGATTGAAGCGAGGGCATGCATCCAAGAAACAGATGCGGCGCTTTGACGGGATCGAGTTCCAGTTCCTTAGTTTGGATGCTGCTGTGACCGAAGCCGGCAGCGTGGCGATTCGCGATGACATCATGGTGATTGACATACCTCAACAGCGGGGCGGTGAAGCATGCCTTGTGGAAGGTCGCCTGTCGGGACACGTTTATGTCGGGGAAAATATCTTGCGGCACGAAGTTCCTTTGCGAATCGAGGCAAGATGGATTGACGTTGGAGGAATTTACGCAGGCACATGGCTTGAGGAAGGAACTGAGCTGTTCTTCAGCTTCCGACTTCCACGAGTGACATCCCGAAATACTCTTCGCAGTCCAAGGGAATAGATAGCATGAAATCAGACATCGAGAAATTGGAGTGGCTTGTCAGTCACATTCAAGTTAGCCCAGCGCGGACGTTTCTGAGCGGGCCTCTGCTGAATGCATACGACCCAATGTGGTACTGCGGTGGAAAGCGGGAGAGATTCCTATGTGGGGAATTTCGCTCCATTTTCCAAGATATCTGGGGCCTGCTGACCTTGATTCATCGGATCGAGTGGATGAGAAGGCTGGCGCTAAAGGACGAAAACGCCCGCGAGCTTTGGAGAAGTTATACTGCCGCCGACATCAATTCATTTCACACAGAGACCAGATCCATTTTTGACTACTCTGCGAGAATCATAGGCTGTTCGGGCAAGAAGCCCAATCAGGCCCGCGCTGAATCATTCAGTGAACTTGTAGGGTGGCTTGGCGAAAACCCGGGCAATGCGGAAAGGCTAGGGCCTGCCCTCTCGCAAATCGTTCAGTCCGCGGCCCCTTGGTTTTCTGAAATTCGAGCCATTCGAAATCAAATTGTCCACCACGGAGCATTCACGCTTGTGTTTGCAGAACCTGACAAAGGGATTCTCTTTCAAATCCATGGGCTTGACCCTAGCGAATACCTCAGTTTTAAACCCGTGATGTTCAATGAACACGTTGCCGACTTTCAGCTCTATTGCGCCTTAGTGATGGCCAGGTTGTTCCACTTTCTGAACCAAGTTGCTGTTGAAGTTAAACGGGTTTTTGGCAAAGGTGGATTCCCTGGCGACGGCACTATGGAGTCCATCGGATTGGACAATTTGAAGTGCTGGTCTGAGCGACTTCTTTTAGCCTTAAAAGCAATCGGCGAGCCTTGAGTCAGCCTACGCCAAATAGTCTTGTCGTGATCCTGGAGAGCCCATCTGCCGCGCAGGATGGGCTGGCGCGCTACCGGGAGTATATCTCGGCCGGAGGGGGCAAAGTGGCCAAGGACCTGAAGGCTCTGGGCGAGGGAGGTTTTTCAGGCATAGACGGTTTCTACGGCAACATGGTCGCGATCCGCGGCGGAAACAACATTGCCGTTGTCCTCGGAGTTCCCTCCGAAGACACTGGCATAAAAATGATCGCCGAGCTGCTGGAACACATCAAGTAGCCGCTGCAGGCCGGCGCCCAGACCGAACCCCCACGAATCAAATCTTCGAAGCCGACCCTCTGGTGTGCGCCTGTGGCGCCCGGATGCGGATCGTCTCCCCTTTGCCCTCCCTATCTCACCGATTTTCCCCTTGCGCACCCGAATAAAACGCTTATAAGCCACTTTGCCCGGTTGAATTCCGGCTCGCTTGCCCATGCAGGCGATTGATAATTTGCCCTGATTGTTCGTCAAGACCAGGCAGCATCCCCCGTCTTTGGAAATGGTCGCCAAGCGCCGAATCTTGGTTTGCCATGGTCTCGGCGCAGGCTTGACGAGGCTTCAACAGGTGTGTAGGCTATAGTTGCAGATACACAATGCCGTACTGGAGGAGTGAAGATGACTCGGGTACAGATTCTGCTCACCGAAAAGCAGGACCATCGGCTGGAGGCGTTAGCGCGTCGGCTCGGCACGTCGAAGGCCGCATTGGTCAGGGAAGGAGTTGAGGCGGTCCTCAACCGCCGAGAGGCAAAAAACGGCAATCCGCTCCTTGATTTGATCGGCCAGGCCGGTTCTGTCGGCCGTAAGGATATCTCGCGTCGTCACGATGCATATCTGCTCGGAGCCGAGCGGAGAAGAAATTCATGACTCTTGGCAGGGTGTTCGTGGACACAGGGGCGTGGTTCGCGATCCAGGTAACTGACGATACGCATCACAGGACGGCATCGGCCGCCCTGCCCATTCTCATAGACGCCAGCCAATCGCTGGTTACATCAAACCTGGTTATGGGCGAGACCTACACACTGCTGCGGATCTGCAGCGGCTACCGAGAAGCCAGGAGGTTTTTGGAAACGATCGGGAAAAGCTCAAGACTGGAGCGTTTATTCATCACGGAGGATCTGGAAAGACGCGCCTATGAAATCCTGCATCAATACGCAGACCATCCGTTCAGCTTCGTCGATGCCACCAGTTTCGCCCTCATGCGCCAACAGCGCATCCGTCACGCTTTCGCCTTTGACTCACACTTCGCAACAGCCGGTTTTCTCCGCATCCCGACTGACCTGCCGCTCGCCGATTGCGGATAGAAATGTTGAGGGCACTTCCTTCACCAATTCACTGGCAGCGATCGGGCAACTAGGCCGCTCCCCAAATGGGGGGAAATTGAGCAAAGCACCTATCGTGCGCAAATATTTATGCCGTCCTGTATAAACGTCTATCTGCGCTTCCCGGCGGTCTCCCCTTTTTAACGCTTGCGCGGCATGAACCGGCTTCAAGCGTAGATCGTCTTCAACTCCGCGATATTCTCGCCAATCCTGACATTGTACGCACAGCGGGCGGAGCAGCCGGAGCAGTCGATGCAGTTCTCCAAACCGGCGGTCCTGGGGATACTCTCAAGCGTGAATCGGGCCTGATCGAAATTTGAGTAGCACGCGGCGTACATATGGGTGCGCATGAGAGTGGGTATGTCGACGCCCTTGGGGCATGTCGGCGAGCATGCCTCGCACTGGCGGCAGAACTCGAGGGCGAGCTTGACGTTCTTGTCGGTCAGCCAGGCCTTCTCCTCGCTGGTGTAATCCAGGCCGTAGGCAACCGAAACACTCTCATTCACCTGGTCGACGTTTGTGTAGCCGGGCACGGCAGTGGTGACTTCCGGATGCTGGAGCACCCATTTGAGCATGGCAGTCTGGTTGAGAGCGCCTAAGTTTCGGCTGCGGCCGCCGGTCTGCGTCTTCATGGCGATGAGACCGATGCCTTTCGCTGCGGCGTTTTTCATCGCCTGGAGCAAGTCTTTGTCTTCGGCATTGAGGAAGTTGTATCGGAACTGGATGACGTCACAAAATCCGGATGCCGCTGCGGCGTTGAGCACTGCCGCTTCCTGATGCGTCGAAACGCCGATGAAGCGCGCAGTTTTTTGCCTCTTTGCCTCTTTGAGCGCCTCGATGACTCCCGGATCGTTTACTTGTTCGAGCGTGGCCTGATGGATCAGCATCGAATCGACGTAGTCCATCTTGAGTCGTTTCAGGCAGCCGGCGAAGTCTTCCAATATCTTGTCGCGAATCGAGCCGCCAGAGACGCGGGGATATGGGACCTTAGTTTGAATGAAAACCTTGTCTCGCACGCCCATCTGGGAGATGACGCTGCCGACCACCTCCTCGTTTTTTCCCTGCTGATAGGCCATCGCGGTGTCGAAGAGACGTACTCCTGCTTCGTAAGCCTGCTTGATTATTTCAGGGTTGTTGGTGTTCATCACACCCATGCTGACAATCGGCACTTTAATGCCGGTTCGGCCGAGTGTGCGGTAGATCATTTCCTTGCCCTTCACCGGGGCAGCGGGCGGCTGCTGCCTGATCGTCCAAGGACGCGGTATGCCTACCACGCCGGCGGAGGCCAGGGCGAATGATGCCTGCGACAAGAACCTTCTTCTCTTTATGTCTGGACTGCCTGATGCCATGTCTCGAACTCCTCTTCCAAAAGTCTCAGAACGATGTTGGATCGGTGAGGAGGACAGCGGAATAGCGCTCGGCTGTCTCTCCCCGGGAGGAGAACGTTTATTACAAGCCCGCTCCAAAGTCAAGAGAACCAAGAAATTCGGGGACAGTCACTAAATTCCCAAATTCATACCTTTTGAGAAATGTGGAATGTTATCCAGGGATTTTTGAATTTAGTGACTGTCCCCGAATTTCTTGATGTAAGATGGGCTGTCGTTTTCAGCCGTTTCATTCATTCCGGCATGCCCGGAATCCTTTACCCACATTCTAAAAAGGAGGAGTTTGCATGATGCTTTCAGGCATGCGGTTTCTGTCCCGCCGCGTAAGGTTGTGCCTGTTCATGATTGCCTGTCTGGCAGTCGTGCTTTCGGCAGCTGCAACCGTGGTGAGAACAGAAGAACCCCCGGTGTTTGCAATCACAAACGCCAAGATTATTCCCGTGGCCGGTTCGCCCATCGAGAAAGGTACGATTATTGTGCGTCGCGGCATCATAGAGTCCGTAGGCGCCAACGTGACGATCCCTACTGACGCGAGAACTATCGATGCCACCGGCCTGACGGTGTACCCCGGGCTTATCGATGCCTTCTCCGACATCGGACTGGAGGAACAAGCTCTCGCCCGGCAGACGACACCTGCTGCAACGACGCCCACGCCGGGACGTGGGCTGCAACAGGCGCAGCAACAACAACAGCAGCCCACAATCCCTCCGGACGAGAGGCAAGGCCTGACGCCCTACCGCCAGGCGTTCGAACAGATCAATCCGACCAATCGCAAGATCGAATCGGCACGGGCGGCTGGGATCACCACCACGTTGGTCGTGCCGCGCAGAGGGTTTTTCCCCGGCCAGAGCACCCTGGTAAATCTCGGTGGATCGGAGGTTGGCCAGATGGTGGTAAAGGCCCCCATGTCCTTCTTCATTAACACAGCCGGCAGAGGGGCCGGGGCCGGTGGTGGCGGGGGAGGCGGCTATCCAGGTTCGCTGATGGGCATTTTCGCTTTCGTAAAGCAAACGCTGCTCGATGCCGGCCAATATGCCACAGCATGGAGCATCTACAAGGCCAATCCCGGTGCCGCGCGACCGGAATACAGCCGTGCGCTTGAGGCCCTTCAGCCGGTTCTGAAGAGAGAGATGCCCGTGGTCATGCCTGCCAACACACCAGCGGAAATTCAACGCGCCCTGGATCTTGCTGATTCCTTCAAATTGAATCTCGTGCTTGAGGGGTGCGCGGAAGGCGGCAAGATCGCGTCGCTTTTGAAGAGCCGCAGCATACCGGTTCTGCTGGCAGTCAAGTACCCTGAACGCCCGACCAGCACGGATCCCGATTTCCGAGAGGAATTGGAGAGCCTGCGCCGCAGGGTTGAAGCTCCGGCGAACGCGGCCGCCTTGGCCAAAGCCGGAGTGCGCTTCGCTTTCGTGTCTGACGACATGGCCAATCCGCGCGACTTTATCCTCAACGTCAGCCGCGCCATCGAAGCAGGACTTGACAAAGATACTGCCCTTCGCGCCCTGACCTTAAATCCGGCTGAGCTCTTGGGCTTGTCGGATCGCCTCGGCACTATTGAGAAAAACAAGACTGCCAACCTGATTCTGGCCACTGGCGACATCTTTGACCAGAAAACCCGCGTGAAGTACGCATTTGTGGATGGGCGGAAGTACGACATCGTCGAACAGCCCGCACAACCTGCAGCACCGGGGCGCCAGACCCCAGGACGCTGATTCGGAAGTGAGGAGACAAATGCCAAACAATTGTGGAGTCGACATGAAAAAACTTCTGATTCTGACGGTCCTTGTGGTGTCGTGCGTCGCATGGGCACAGACGGGCGGCTCAGGCGTCGTGCTCATCAAGGATGCAACCATTCTGACCGTCTCGCACGGCAACATCCCGAAAGGGTCCATTTTGATCCGCGACGGCAAGATCGCCGAGGTCGGCCCCAGTGTCGCCGCTCCTGCGGGCGCCACGGTGATCGATGCAACGGGTCAGTTCGTCATGCCCGGGATTATTGACCCGCACTCGCACATCGCCATCTCTGGCGGCGTCAATGAAGGGACGCTCGCAGTCACGTCGATGGTGGCGATTGAAGATGTGCTGGATCCCACCGACATCAATATTTATCGCGAGCTCGCCGGCGGGGTCACCTGCACGCTCACGCTCCATGGCAGCGCCAACCCGATCGGCGGCACGAATGCTGTGATTAAACTCCGCTGGGGAAAGGATGCCAAGGGGCTTCTGTTCAAGGGCGCCAAACCCACCTTGAAGTTTGCCCTGGGTGAAAACGTCAAGCGCAGCGGAGCGAACGCGACACGCTATCCGGCCACTCGAATGGGAACCGAGGACGTGATCCGCACGGCCTTTATCGAAGCGCGCGATTACATGCGGCAGTGGGATGAATACAAAAAGCGCGCCGCGGCGGGCGACAAGACAGCGATCCCACCTAAAAAGGATCTAAAGCTGGAGCCGCTTGCCGAGGTGCTGCGTGGCGAACGTCTCACCAACGTCCACGGCTACCGCGCCGACGAGATGATGATGATGCTGCGCCTGGCAGACGAGTTCGGCTTCAAGGTCAACTCTTTCGAGCATGGCCTCGAAGCATACAAGATCGCAAAGGAGATTGTGGCCCACGGGGCCTTCGTTTCCGCCTTCGCGGACTCGTGGGGGTACAAGGTCGAGGCGTATGACGCCATCCCCTATAACGCTGCTATCGTGACCCGCAAGGGCGGCATGGCCTGCATCAACTCCGACAGCGCCGAGAGAGCACGCCGCCTGAACACGGACGCCGCAAAGTGCATGAAATACGGCGGGCTGAGTGAGCAGGAGGCACTGGCGTTGATTACCCTCAACCCGGCCAAGGAACTGAGAATCGACGACCGTGTCGGGACGATTGATCCCGGCAAGGATGCGGACCTCGTCATCTGGAATCACCATCCGCTGAGCATATATGCCGTTGCCCAGAAGACCATGATTGACGGGGAGATCTATTTTGACATCCAGAAGGACCAGGAGATGCGCAAGCACATGGAAGAGGAGCGCAAGACACTCGAGGCCCTCGACAAGAAGAACGTGCCGCAGGGGCGTGGCCGCGGGTCCGCCCCGGACATTTCCAATGACAAAGTTCCTCAGCATGAGGATTAAAGGGGGAAGCCATGGCCAATTTACTTAAGCGTTACACCATCATCCTCGCAAGCATGGCCGTGATCGCCGCAGCCTTTTTCGTTTCCGCGGCGGACAACCGCGCCTATGTGATCCAGAACGCCAAGGTCTACACCCTTTCTTCTGCAGGAACTTTGGATCGCGCATCCGTAGTCGTGGTGGACGGTAAGATTACCCAGGTAGGCAAGACCGTGAAGGTGCCCGCCGGCGCGCAGATCATCAAGGCAGATGGGCTCGAGGTATATCCGGGCATGGTCAACGCCTGGGGCAACATCGGGCTCACCGAAATCCCTTCCGTCGACGTCATGGTCGACTCGACAGATCTCGGTACCTATAAGCCTCAACTGCTGGCCTTCAGCGCCATTCATCCCGCCAGCGAACTCATCCCCGTTGCGCGGGTGAATGGCATTACTGCGGCCATCAGCGCCCCGTCGGGAGGCATTATCGCCGGACAGGCCGTCCTGCTGCATCTAGATGGCTGGACGGCAGATGAAATGGCGATTCTCAAGTCCGCCGGCATGGTCATTACACTTCCCAGCATGGGAGGCGGAAGAGGCGGACGAGGTGGTGGGGCAACTCCCGGCGCCCCGCAGCCGGCTGATGCAGCGCGCGCGCAGCAGCAACAAATCAACGAGCTGTCCGAATTGCTGGAAAAGGCTCGTCATTATGCCAAGGCACGAGAAGCAAATCCGGCAACCGAGCGCGACCGCCAGCTCGATGCGCTGGTTCCGGTCGTCAACGGCCAGATGACCGCTTTCATGCAAGCTCAAACCGCACGAGACATTCGCAATGCGGTTGAGTTTGCCAAAAAGGAAAAACTGAAGTTCGTCATCCAGGGCGGGCGCGACGCGAACAAAGTAGCGGATCTGCTGAAGAAGGAAAACGTGCCGGTCATCCTGGATTCGATCATCGCACTCCCAACCCGGCAGGACGATCCTTATGACGCACGGTTTACTTTGCCGAAGGAATTGGCCGCGGCGGGCGTGCAGTTTGCGCTCACTTCGCCCAGCGCCTCGGACGTGCGCAGTTTGCCCTACGCGGCGGGATTTGCCCAGGCCTACGGGCTCTCCCATGAAGAGGCCCTGAAGGCTGTTACCCTCTATCCGGCGCAGATCCTGGGCGTAGCGGATAAGATCGGCACCATCGAACCAGGCAAGATCGCCGATCTCGTAGTGACCGACGGAGACCTTCTGGAGATCAAGACTCAGGTGAAGAACCTGCTGATAGCCGGCAAGGAGGTGACCCTGGAAACCAAGCACACCCTGCTGTACAAGAAGTACATGGATAGGAAATAGGCTCAGAAATAACGAGGCTGCAAAAGGTCCTGATCCGCAACACTGCGGGGAAAGGCCTGCGATCTAAATCCCGTCCCCGCTCATGACACCAAGTGGGGACGGGCTTCAGCCCGTCATGCGAGTCCGTACGTTGGGCTGGATAAACCCCGCCCCACTGATCAACAAGTGGGGACGGGCTTCAGCCCGTCCGTTTCATCCTCTCCTGTTTGCATAACCCTCTTTTTGAATCCCTCGCAAGTATCGAACACCCTCAGAAATTGTGAAATGGAGCCCAGTGCTGATGAAACTCCACATCTGCAGGGATTTGGCTAGATACCTGATTTGCTGAAAGGAGGACCTCCGTGTTTATTAGCAAGGGTGGCTACGTTTATCGCCGCAGGCTGCCGCATTATCGTTCGCCCGGCTGCATATACCACAGCCGTTTCTCAGTCTACCCAGACTTCGAGCGGTTTACGCAGGACTGGATGTTTGAGGTGGTGGAATCTGCAATATTAAAGCATCACAAGAGAGAGTGCCTGATCTTGGCCTACATCATCATGGCCAATCACGCCCACGTCGTCATGCAGCCTCTGCCAATTGCGAACGATCCTCTTAAGTGGTGCGATTATCGGGCATTCTATCGTTTGGAGAACATAACAGGCAGGATCAAGGGAAGAAGTTCTCGCATCATCAACCAGCGCATCGGCCGGAAGGGACATATCTGGCAAGATGAATCATACGACCGCACAGTGAGAAATGAGCGTGATCTGGAAAATGTGATTGACTATGTGCAGCACAATCCCGTGCGCTGGAGGTTGGTTGAACGGCCTGAACAGTATCGTTGGTCGTCAGCGCACACGATATACTCGGGGAAGGAGAAGTATCGAGGCTGGTTCGATTTGCCCATGAAGGAAGTGGAGTTGACGAAGTCCGGTTAGCCAGATGTACGGGCTGAAGCCCGTACCCACTTGTTCTCATGATAGCGAACTCTAGTGGAGACGGGCTTCAGCCCGTCGGTTTGCGAATTGTACGGGGGCTGAAGCCCGTACCCACTTGTTTCACGTGCTGCCTAACAGATTACTCGCAGAGTCGTTGGCCAACGTCGCGATGGCTGCGCACAAGCCTTCCGTCACACGGGCAAGCGACTCGTAGTCAAGTCTGTCGGGGACATCCCAAGGAGTGTGATAGTACGGGTAACGGTAAAACGCGGTATCGGTCACCATAAACGCGCGATATCCCTGGCGCCAGAAGGATAAGTGATCGCTCCACGCAATACCCGGAATAACGGCCAACGCGGCAACATGCTCCAGCGGGAAGTCGGCGTGGTGACGAAAGAAGGTTGCTGCGCGCCGCATCTGCCTGCGTGAACGGAGATTGGACACGAACGCAATAAAGTTGGCGCAATCCGGATAGAAGAATCTGAAGAAGGGCGGGTAGTGCTGGCTCTTGGGGCGCTGGTCGTAATAGCCCAGCATCTCCAACGAGATCATCAGCCGAATGTCGTCGCCTCGTTTGCGTGCCGCACGGGCATAGACCATGCTTCCCATCTCCTTCCAGTAGAAAAACGGCGGCTCTTCATTGACGAATGCGACGAAACGCACGGTTCGCTCGGCCGTCACGGATGCGAGACGGCGGCTGATCTCCAGCATGGCGGCGACACCGCTGGCGTTGTCATCGGCGCCGGGGCTTCCTTTGACCGAGTCGTAATGCGCGCCGACAAGGATGATCTGCTGCCTCCTTGACTGGCCCCAGCGATTTATCTCGAGATTCACGCAAGGGACGCCTTTCGCCTCGTAGGATTGCAGCACCACGTCGTAGCCCTGTTCAGTCCATTCCCTCTCAATGTATTTTGCCGCCTCATCCAGCGCAGCGAATCGGAATACGTTGCGCTCGCCGATTTCGGCAGCAAGCTTCCGGACATGGATTTCGAGGTTTGATGCTGTGATTGTCATTTGTCAGTTTTCCGCGCAGCCGAAATGGATGGTCCTACAGTTTGCCGTGAAAAACCAGCAGAACGTCGACCCTGTCCTGGTCGAGCGCTTCGTTTGGCATGGTGCGGAAGGCAACATTTCGAGGCATTGACCCCCATGTATTCAAGGCATGTGGGACGGCGTCGCAGTCGATGATCAGGTCCTCGTTTGTCGGGATGATCCGACCCGTTTCAGCTCCAATTCCGGCGCCGACTGGCCCGCTCACCGGGTCGCGGGGGGAATTCAACTCACTCTGAGTGCCAATCCGTGATATTCTCTGCCCGCAGGGAAGAGCAATTGCCTATCGGTGCAATCGACCAGTGTGGAGAGCCGGTCTTGGCTCCGACGCTCACAAGGAGGAAACTGCTTGATTACCCTTATCGAGGCCCTCAACTTCCGTTGTCTGAGGTATGTGAGACAGCCCACTGGCGGGTTCCACGTCCTCGTGGGACCGAACGCCAGTGGTAAAACCACTTTCTTGGACGTAGCTGCTCTCCTGGGTCGGTTTGTTTCAGATGGGTTAGAGGTAGCCATTCATGAGCGCACCCAGAATTTCCAGGATTTGATATGGCGTCGGGAGGGCCGGAGTTTTGAACTGGCGATTGAAGCGGCAGTACCTGAAGATCGCAGACGGCTGCTTGCAAATCGCGAGCTGGACACTATTCGCTATGAAGTTTCCTTACGGCTGCATCCAAAGACGGATGAGATGTCGATCATGACCGAAAAGTGCGTGCTCAAGAGGGCACCGGCCAATGCCAACCAACAAAGGACCCTGTTTCCCTCCCAGCAGACACCCCCGAAGACAATTCTGTCTCCGAAGGCGTCGAAAGGGACAAAGACCGTTGTCAACAAGGTTATGGATGGGAACGACAACTTTTACGACGAGACTGGCAAGGGATGGGATCATTCCTTCAAGTTAGGCCCACTTAAGAGTGCTCTCGGCAATCTCCCCGAGGACGAGTCCAGGTTTCCGGTTTCAACCTGGCTGAAGAGCTTCCTTGTGAACGGGCTTCAGCAAATCGTCCTCAATAGCCTCCTGATTCGCAGGGCTAGCCCGCCAGGTCAGATTCGCGGCTTTAAGCCGGATGGCTCGAATCTTCCTTGGGTGATAGCGGATCTTGAAAAAAAGGAGCCCCATAAGCTAAAGGAGTGGATCGCTCATCTCCGAACAGCGCTACCGGATCTGGAAGGGATTCGCACGGTTGAACGACCTGATGACAAGCACCGTTATATGGTGCTGATTTATAAAGATGGTCTTGAGGTGCCTTCGTGGATGGCCTCAGACGGAACGCTCCGACTTCTAGCGCTGACTCTGCCCGCATATCTTTCTGATTTTAAGGGCGTTTACCTCATAGAGGAGCCAGAGAACGGAATACATCCACGGGCCGTCGAGACAATGTTCCAATCCCTGTCATCGGTTTACGATGCTCAAATTCTTCTCGCCACCCACTCGCCCGTCATTCTGAGCATTGTAAAGGCTGAGGATG
>Ga0315280_10002413_pt1 | contig 30288 bp, 18 predicted proteins | sample YL17G06_40_MG_FD_203697 | JGI IMG/M metagenome (GOLD analysis project Ga0315280, IMG submission 203697) | Sediment microbial communities from Yellowstone Lake, YNP, Wyoming, USA - YL17G06_40 | ecosystem: Environmental > Aquatic > Freshwater > Lake > Sediment | place: USA: Wyoming | collected... | reverse complement strand
TCTGCAAAGCCCTTGTCGAAATCATTCCCTAAGCCGCTGAACGGGTCAAAATCGCCAAAATCCTTATTCTCTTTCTTCTTCTTTTTCTCAAACCAGAAAGGCATAACAACCACTATCTTTTTCTCTTTTGTCCTTTAAATCATTTTCTAAACCTTAGGGCTGTAACCAAAACCAACAACAGGATTATGGCACCTATAATAATCTCCCGCATGTAATCCTTTTCATCCAGCTGCCCCTCAAACCCGCTGACATATCCCTCAAAATCGGCTTTGGTTATGTTAATCCCGCAGGCACCCACATTGAAATCCTTATTTATGTCCTCTCCAACCAGTTTCTCGAACCTGGCATGGCAGTTGGACTCGTCTTCCTTGGTTACTTGGTGCCAGAAAACGCGGGAATCAAGATAATAGTGAGAGGCCACCCCGATGTCATAGAACTTCTCGCAGCCAATAGCCTCTCGCGATTTCGTAAGCCACTCATCACTCTTTTCGAGAGCAGGGCAGTCAAACCTATCTGGACAAATCCAATCGCCATTAGGGCACTCCTGCGATGGGTCGTAACAGTGGTGGTTGATATTGTCTTTAAAGTCCCTGTCAGGCGCTATGCTGCCGTTTAGCATGTCCGGCAGGCAGTCACCGCAGCCGACATAGCTGCATATCTCCCTGGCCGCGTACTGGTGTGTGGTCCAGTCCCAGGATAGGCCAGAAGACAGCAGCAACAACAAGGATACAAAGACCAGAACCAGGTCCAGAACGGCTAGAGAGAAGGGTAAATCCCTGAGCAGAACGAGATCCATGAAACAGTTGGAAAAACATTCCTTAAATAATTTTTTTGAACTCTTCCAGTTAATTTCAGCTAGGAATGTATATTTCAGTAAGGTTCGACTTTTTCACCGTACAACTCAAAGGTCTTCTCCTTGTTCAGAACCAACACTTCCTTGCTCTCGACCTCTTTCCTGAAAGTGTCTGTATTTGGCAGCACTATTATGTAGAAGTTCCTTGACCTGTCTTTAGAATCTGGGCTGCTCCACGTGCCTTTCCCGTCAAAGAATATGAATTCACACCTGATCGGCTGGTTCTCTGTCTTTTCCCCCCTGATGAAATACAAATATTCCTTGTCGTCTGATTCGATGCAGTACTGGGAATCGGTCTTTAGGTAGACTATGTAATTCAGAATCTCTTTCCTGATCATGTCCCCGAACTCGTCAAGACCGACAAGAGCCAGTGCCTGTGGCGGGCTGCATTTTCCCAAGTTGACTAAACAGACGAGCCTCTCGCCGATTGCATCGTAGAAGTTCAATTGGCAGCCGGCGCTCATCAAGAACTGACGGAAGGACATGGTCTCTTTCTTCTCCCCAAACATCTGTTTTCTGACCGCATTGAGCCTCCTGAAGAACTGGAAAGATAGGTCCAGCATCACCAGTTTCTCGCCAGTGGTTATCTCATTGACCCTAATCAGCGTTTTGATGATGTCTGTTAAATCCTCCCTCTGGAGCAGCACTTTGTTGAAGATGTTCTTTGTCTTCAGCGTCATTAGGCCTTCAACAGAGAAGGTTACGATTGGAGCGCCCTCTGCTATAACATCGTAATCGTCCTTGAACTTGGCCTTGGCATATTCGACCGCATCGCTCTCCGATAGTATGGGCGAGTTAGGGTCAACCAAAGCACGCACGGTTACGCTTAGGCCGTTCTTCTTAGCCTTACCCGCAAGATATAGACTAACTATGAGCGAGTCAGGGCAGTCTACCAGTATTCTGTCTCCGTTCTGCACATTCAGTTTTCTATAGTAGTCTTCGAGTTTCATACCCACTTCAGCCACCTATGCCTTCTTTCCATCTCTGTTATTATCCTGTCCACATCGGTCGATTTCTGCTGGTATTCTAAAACGAGCTTCTTGAAGGTGTTCTCGTCTATGTGCCTCTTAAAGAACTCGAGATGGGTCCTCTTATCCATTGTCTCTAAATAGACCTTTTCCTTCTTAAGAGTCTTATAGTCTTTTGAGAGGTCTTTCCCCCAGGTGTACACGAAATAGGAACCAGTCGAGCCGAGAGCCACGAGCAAGAGAGCCACGAAATATATCGTATAATCTATTCTTTGCGCGTAGTATATGACCAAGATATTATTCAGGGTGTTGCCATAATTGTCCCTTCCAATAAATGTGATGTTTTTTGCCCCATAGCTCTCATCGGTGAGATTGAGGAAAGTGCGATACGCCTCTCCGGATAGAACGAGAGGGATAGTCTCATTACCGAATATCATACCAAAACTGCCGACCAGCACAGGACTGCCGTCAGGATATTTTATCTTGACTTCGACCGGCTGGCTCCCCGTGATGCTCTGGTTCTGCTGGGGTGTGATGAAATCTATGTCTAAAAACTTGTCCAAGGTTATAGAGAGGGATATCGTCTGCGAGAACTGCTCTTGGGAGTTTAGATAGCGTTTTGCCCTCAGATTGATAGTATACTCCTGGAAATATACGGTGGTGTTTGTCCTTGCCTGGTAGGTTACCTCGTACTGCCCATCGCCCATGAAGCTTGAGCTGTACTTTTCAGTCGTCGGATAGACGTTTACTGTAGCATTGTTGACCAGTCTCTTGTTCTCATCTTTCAATTCCAACACAAATCTGACGCTCTGCCCTGGTGAGAGGAAAATATTTGTCTGTTTCGGAGATATCAGGCTGAGCCCTATGTAAACGGCCGGCCCCGGCGGGAGATAGCAGATATCTGTAGTCCGATTGCAAAGCCTACCGTCGCTACAACCGCAGTCTCTGCAACAACTCATGTTTTCCCCGATTTCGCACAAGCCATTGCCGCATAAAGAAGCGTACGTACTAACATAGCAAGAGTTATTCGTGGTGCTGCAGTTCATACCGAAAGGACAGCCGCAGTTAGTACAATTGTCTATCAGAGTTCCATTAGCGCAGTATTTAGGCAGAGTGACAGAGCAATAGCCAAATGCAGTGCCATCTGGGCAGGTGTTGGCTGGCGCGTAACAGACTTGGCTGCTCGGATTACATAACAAACCGGTGGGACATGAGCATGAATCGACACACTTTTTGAAGAGGGCGCACCCATCCGCATGGCACACACAAAGGAATGATTGCGTAGTATTGCTGGCGCACTGCCCGCTGTTCACTGCATAGCCAAAGTCATTACAGCTTGAGTTTCCGACTACCTTGAACTTTCTGTCGGGGTCAGTGGTTCTTGAGAGGTTGGAAGTCCCTGTCGCAGTCGCGTTATACGGATAGAAAGCATATGTCCCGTTTTTGACGTTCGGATAAGAGCCATTGGTGCAGTTGTAGCTGTAAGAAGTAGGAGGGTCATTAAACTCTCTCTTGCAGGCATCGATTCTCGTCCCATTAATCATGACTTCTATCATGCTCAAGCCACTGGAATCGTTTGCGACAACGGTTAGATAGACTGTTTCATTGTTGCTATTGTAGTTTTTGACGGCGTTGATTGAGATATTCGGTGGCAGAACGGTTGTGACTGGAGCGCCAACCGTGAAAGACTTGGTGCCTGAATAAGGATCTCTCGAAACCCTCCCGCTATTGTCCGAGACGTTTGCGAAATATTCATATGTCCCCGGCGCCAGGTTATCCAAAGACCAAGTGATATTCTGCCCTATCGAGGAGTTTTTCAGTTCTCCCATAATGTACAAAGAGAGATTAGCGACGCCACTACCCGAATCGCTGGCATTCGCAGAGATAAAGACCATTTCCTTATGCTTGTAAGAGCTCTGATTGCTCGAAACAACCAACATCGGAGGGTACCTGTCTATGGTCGTGTTCGTTGTGTTCGACCAGTCGGTATACTCCGAAACGCCCCCGCCGTCCATCTCGCCGCCAGGAAGGTATTGCCGCACTCTGACTTTGTAGAAATATGTTCCCTCATCGTATCTATAGGGAAGAGAGGTATAGTTAATCCAGGAAAGGTTGGAATAATAAATGGCATTCGACTTTCCACTCTCGTTGACTTCGTAGTAATAAAAACAAGGATATTGATCACAATCGGGCGGAGTATGCCCATAATAGTTGTCGTTCATGGAGGAGTTGTCCCACTGCCATGACACAAAATTAAGATAGTTTGAATAGGTCGGCAAGGGGTTTATGTATGGCGAACTCCAACTGCCGGGGCTAGGAGCAAAGGCGATTCCAAAAACAAGCAGTCCAAGAACCACTGTCTTTAGCCTCATTGGATTTCCCCTTCCAGTTTTCCCAAGCTCTTCGGCTCTTCTTCTGAAATAGGTTCTTTCTCTTCAGCCCTCTGCGCCCTTGTCTTTTTGGTCGTTATCCCGTGTTTTTTCTCTATATTTTCTATCTGTTGGTCTAGCATCCGGATTTTTCCAGTATAATCCGCCAAGACGTTCCTCAGCGTGTCCTCGGTCAATCTCCTCTTGTAATAATCTAGCTGGACCTGCTTGCTCAGCTTTTCCATCCTGCCTCTCTCATCTAACAGCTCGGAGTACTTCTTGACCATCATTTTTTCTTTGAAGTATAGATAGATTACAATCGCAATTATAGCGGCCGCAATAACTAAAAGTATTTCCGTGCCCTGCATAAAACCCAAAACATATATGCAGCAAGGATTTATTAATATATGCTGCGTAAAACATAAAAGTGGTTTGATGGAAGACAGATACGATAGACTAATGGCCGTATGCCTTAAGAGAGGTATTTTCTATCCGTCCAGCGAGATACATAATGGACCGGCCGGCTTCTTCGATTACGGGAGCATTGGTACCAGAATCAAGAGGAACTGGGAGAATTGCTGGCGTTACTTTTTCCTGAAAGAGTTAGACGAGCCGTTCTTTGAAATAGATACGTCTAACATAATGCCCGAAGGCGTGTTTAAAGCGTCCGGTCATCTCACCGACTTTGTAGATCCTATAGCTAGGTGCGAAAAGTGCGGTTTTTCCGAGAAGGCAAACCAGATAGTTGAGGAGAACCTGAAGGAGAATTATGAAGGCATGACGCCGAAAGAGCTTGACGAGGTTATCAAAAAACACAACATCAAATGTCCAAAGTGCGGCGGAAAGTTCAAGGAGGTTGGAGTTCTGGGCATGATGTTCGGCTTTACTATTGGTGAGGAAAACCAAGGCTACCTGAGACCGGAGACTGCTCAAGGTTCCTATGTTTCGTTCAAGAGAGAATATTCAGTCAACAGAGAGAAACTACCATTTGGGTTGGCTATAATCGGAAGAGCTTATCGTAACGAGATATCGCCAAGACAAAGCCTGTTCCGGATGAGAGAATTTACCCAGGCAGAGCTCCAAGTCTTCTTCGACCACGCCAAGATAGACCAGCACCCGAAATTTGATGAGGTTTCCAAGAAAGAGGTTACTGTCGTCCTGGCCAAGGAAAGAAAGAAAGGAGAGCAGAAGTTGTCTATCGCCGAGCTCCACAAGAAGGACTATCCAAAAATGTATCTGTACTACATGGCTAGAATAAAGGAATTCTACGACTCGTTAGGGCTGGCAATCAGGTTTTTCGAGAAGAATGATGAGGAGAGAGCATTCTACAACAAGTACCAGTTCGACGGCGAGGTCCATTTCCCGAGTTTCCAGAAGCACGTAGAGGTGCTGGGCCTCCATTACAGGACGGACCACGACCTAAGCGGGCACCAGAAGATATCTAATCAGGATTTGACCGTGACCAAAGACGGGAAGAAGATTCTGGCACATGTCATAGAGCTGTCCTTTGGCGTGGACAGGAACGTTTTTGCTTTGCTGGATAATGGTTTCAAGAGCGATCCGAAGAGAGCCTATATCCATCTGCCGAAGAAGATAGCGCCCTACATCGCCGGAGTCTATCCGCTGGTCAACAAGGACGGGATAGATGATAAAGCCAAGACAATCCACGATATGCTCAAGAGGAGATTCGAGGTTTTCTACGACGATGGGGGCAGCATCGGCAGGCGCTATGCAAGGGCTGACGAGATTGGTATCTATTACGGCATGACGATAGACTACGACTCCTTGAAGGATGAGGACGTGACTATCCGCGATATAGAGACCACGAAACAGGTCAGGAAGAAGATAGAGGATTTGCCTGATTTCCTCTCAGGTATGTAACTCCACAATGTCCTTATCCTGCAGAACATGGTCTTTTTCCACCCGCTGGCCCGGGAACCTGGACGAGCCCCACACCCTGGCGAATTTCAGCTTATTGGCGAAGTCCTTATGTATCTCCTTTGCAGCGTCTAATATTGTTGATTTGCGCTTCAGTATGATAGGTCTTTCCATCTCCGGTCTCTCCCCCGGCTCCTTGGTATAGACCCTAATCAAGTCAAAGAACTCGAAGAGCTGTTTCGGGGTTATCCTGTCTCCCTTCGAGGTATAAAATATCAGCTTCTGTATCCCGAATCTGGTCATCTCGCCTACCAGCGTCTTTCTCTGATGCTCATCGTCGGCCATTAATATTATTCCGTCAGCGTTATGAAGTAGCGTAAGCATGTCCCGCTGTTTCTCAGAAGCGCCTTCAGCAAGGGCGGGTATCTCTACCAGCTGTATCTGACCGCCCTCGAACTCCATTATGCCAACTTCCGGCTCTTTCGTGGTGAAGGGATAGTCCGATATCTTTGGCCGTGCGTTAGTCAATTTGGCGAGCAGCGTGGATTTGCCGGCATTAGGGAATCCTATTATAGCGACCTGGAAACCCTCTTTCCTGACTATCGGAGCATGGCCGGCTCTCCTTCTCTTGGCTTCAGCCTGCTTTTTCCTGAGCTTCTTCATCCTCTCTCGTATCTGCATCTTGAGGACCTCGGTCCCCTTATGTTTAGGAAGAGTGGAAAGCATCTCCTGCAATGCCTCTATCTTCTCCTCGTTAGTCTTGGCCTTCTGATACTTGAGCTCGGCGTTCAGATACTCTCTCGTGACGTTGGTCGGCATGATACCACTTATGGCGTTTTTACTTTTTAAGACAACCCTTGGGTAAAGTTTTAAATACAACCTTCGTTTATATTAAAGTCTGCGAAAAAACGACCTTTTTTCCAGAATGCGTCACCGTTGTATTGGGGAGGGCTTGGCCCTCCCGTCTATTTTTTTAGGCCCTTCGGCTCAGCATTAACGATAGCCATTTATCCGAAAATCAGGTGGAATAGTCTCATCCAGATGCTCTCTCCATGCTCCAAATAGGGCTTGTCGCATAGCCATGCAGCAAGAGCCTTCAGCCTTATGCTGGCCTTACAATTAGGTGCGTAGAGGACAACGGGCGTCTTATAAGCTATACTAGCAGGGACATGCTCGTCATAAGGTATCTCAGCTATCACCGGATAATCAGTCACTCGCTCGATATGGTGCTTGTTGAGCTCGTACTTATTTCCAGTAATCTTATTCAGAGCGATTCCAAGTATGTGTTTGTTTCTCTGTTCCAGCACGCTTATGGTCTTTATAGCATCAGTGACAGCAGGAAGCTCGGGATTAGTCACAACAATGAAGCTATCGCAGGCGTCCATGACCACAAGGGCCTCTTTGCTGAGACCGGGCGCAGAATCTACAATTACATAGTCATAGTTCTTCTCCAGATACTTTATCGTCTCGCCCAAAGCAGACGCATCTATGCTCGCATCCACTGCCAGAGAAGACGGAATCACATTGAGACCGGAAGAGTGCACATAGATTACCTGGTCTATCTGCAGCTTGTTCTGGAGCACGTCATGAAGGGAGACCGGTTCCCGCACGAATCCGAGATGCAGGCCCAGGTTAGAAGTAAGGACGTTAGCATCAAGCACGATTGTGTTGACGTTGAAGAACTTGGTCAGAGCCACTCCTAGATTAGCGGTCACGGTAGTCTTACCAACGCCGCCCTTTCCAGAGACTATGCCGATGCTGTTCTTGCGCATGCTACTTTCTCCTGAACACAATTCCTTTTATTTCTGATAAAGTATCAGACACGTCTTCTTTATATTCATCTCTCCTTCTCGTCCTTATGACTCTTATCACCATTATTATCAAAACGGAAAGCGCCAGTAAGACCAGATAGCCGTTGTCATACAGCGTTCTGAGCCCGACGAAGAGCCCGCCCAGCGCAGTTACCTCGGTTATCCTGAACACAAGCTCTTTGGTTATTGTCGTGTTCTCATAAGTTATATACAAGCCGGCGTAATAGTTGCCTAGTTGCGTATCCTCCGGGGCATAAATGTTCATGAATACATTCGTCTGGCTGTATGGCGGAATCAGCAGGTTTATGCTTGCAGGCGTCGTGTTCCATCCTCTCGGGAACCACGGGGTTATGGTGACGTTCACGTTCTGTGTATAGATGTTGCCTATGTCAAAAGTCAGGTAGTTATCGTGCCCACCAGGTACCAAGATGTTCTGGAAGACGTTTGAAATCTGTATCTTGTCAACGCCTTTTTCGTACATTATATTGACCTGCTCGATAGGCCAATAGACGTAAGGCTCGTACTGGTCGATGACGTTATTAACAGTATAGTCGATGCTCCTCTTTTCCTCCGGCCTCATGTCGTTCATGGTGAACATGACAACCGGATCCGCTTGTATTATCGAAGTCGGAGCAGTTGTGAAATCTACCCTATCAACATGATCCGCAATCATCTTCGGAATCTTCTCGTATATGTCTATCTTTTTGTGCGGGCTGGCGTCGTTCCAGACAAGTATCTTGACAGTGCTCTTGTTGTTGACAAAGTCCAGATCCACCCGCCTGTACATCTGGGGCGCCATGTAGCTATCGGGATAGCTTTTGACCCTGACGATGAAATAGCTATAGCCGCTGATTCCCTTGTCTTGGATTGATGCTTTCACTAGATAATCGCCGGAATCCGCGTTCTCTGGCACGTTAAGCGTGAAGGAGATTGTCTTCAGCGCATAAGGCTCTATCGTTATGTCCTTCTGGAACACGGTCATCCAGTTACTAGGTATGCCTGTGAAGTTCACGCTTATGCTCTGGACCTTGTTCTCCGGGTTCTTGACCCCCAGATCGACTATAATCAAGCTTCCTGGCGCCACTTCTTGGAGTACCGGATACTTCTGGAACTGGACAAATATAGCTTTGGGTATCGATGGCGGCAGTGCTCCGCCTCCTCCACCTCCAGTGCTTGGCGGAGTGACTGGTCTTACAGTGGTTGTAAAATTCAGGCTGGCATTAGTCGAGTTGCTGAATATAGTGGGTCCATCGAAGGTTAAGTATTGGACCGTATAATTAATGGTTAAGTTTGCAGTGTAATTGATGTTGGCGGGGAAGGTGTACGGGTTCGTCGAAATGCTATCAGTCACGATTGTGGCCCCCGCCGCGACATTGTTGGAATTTATGAGGCTGCTGTTCCAGATATTGTTTCCTGCCAAATCGTAAATTTTTATGTATTGCGTAGCGTTCATAGGATGGCAATTTCCAGTATTTTTAAAAACCGTTCTAAATATTAAGTACTCATCAGAATATGGCGAAGACGGATCAAAAGAGAAGCTAGTTATGTTCAGATTAGGGGTGCTATTGCAGACCGTGACCAGAGCGCTTGTGTAATTATATGTCTGAACAGCGCTTACGCTGTACAGCAACATCAAAAATATGAGTATTTTTTTCATTCTATCACTATAGCTCACGCTACGGTGACTATAAATCATACCTGATTAAAAAAGATTTGGTTTACCTATGTCTTTTTGGCCTGAATTGCTGGAACAATATTACAATAACCAGAACAGCTATTACTATGCCGAAAACCATCTCATTCGAGAGTCCGAGGCTCCAGCCACCGCCCCCTTCTCCTGGCGGGTTGTAAAGCGTCTCACTGTAGTTCTCGGCCACGACCACTAATCTATATGAGAAAGGCCTTGACTGGCTGACCTGTGCAGTGCCTAGCTCTCCATACCAATTCGCATCCGCCATAAGATTTAGCTTATATTCTGTTCCCAGCTGGGCGTCCGCTGGAATAGTCACGTTAACCGTCACCTTCTTTGCGGGAATATAGTCCGTGACATTAGTGGTTTTTAGATAGTATACTCCCTCAGGTGGATTAGCTGGTTTTTCAGCAACCATCGGCATAGGTTCCACATAGAGATTCTCTTCGATCGGGGTCATGATGCCGCTTATGTTCCACATATTTGTCTTGAGCGGCGGCAGTTGGACTTGCAGATTGTCAAGATTTTCAACCACCGAGATAATGACGTGGGTTACCCTGTTGCCATATGCATTGAAGATGTAGAACTCGATAGGGACAGTCTTGCCTGGGTTTGTGACATAGACATTAATGGGCTGCATTGTCCCTAAGCTGTACGCTGGCGCTGTAGCTGCAAGGATTGGCGCCATAAACAGAAGACAAAAAACAAAGCAACAGATACTCTTTCTCATTGGACCACTGAAATATATTTAGCAACCCAAATATATATAAAGATGTCTAAATGAGTTAAAAACTAAAAGAAAAAGGGGTTAAGGTATTAAGTTCTGCACACTGTAACGCCTATCATCTCTGTGCAAACCCTTATACTGCCAGTGTATGTGTCAGGTGCCTGGCCTGCAGGTATGTCTATATAGTGGTAAATGCTCGCGTTCTTCGCTGTCCCTAATGGTGCCGTCTCATTGAACACAAATCTCGGGGCAATTGTATATCTGCATCTACTTGTGTTACAGCTGCTATTTGCATAACCAGTTACACTTACTGTGACGTTGTAGGACATATTGCCTATCGCAAAAAAGCCGGCTGTTGCGGTGAAATTACTGCCGTTTATATACGTCTCTACATTGACATTGGTGTTTCCAGTATAATTGACATACATCGGAGTGGGACTGGCTGGGTTATTTGTCGTGCCTGAATCCAAACCGCCAAAAGCCACAGGTGCATTCAATAGCAATACGTCCACAACACCGTTAACAGTCACACTCGCACTTGTTGCGTTTATTACTGATGTGACTGCATAACCGGCAGGCATTGTCGATGTCTTGAAAACGAGCATTGCCGCGAGTGCAATTATGAATACTAAGCCAATAGCAATTCTTCCGCTATTCATTTAACTACCTCCAATCATTATTCTCATTAAAGAGTTTCTCCTTTATAAATCTTTTGTTATGCGCTCTGGTTCGTTACCACCACTATATGGTTCTCGTAAGTGTCGGGCACAACGGTCTGAGGGACGTACATCCACCAGTAGGCGCTCACATTAGTGCCATCGGTGAAGTTGACTGATATGTTGCTCTTGAGCAGCTGGTAGCCGGTGCTAAGCGTCATGCTGTCAGTGCCGAGGCTGTTGTTCGCGAAGGTCACGTTCTGGACCATAATTTCCATACCTTGGACCTGGCCCGTCATGTTCGTCTCATTCGATTTAATATAGACATCGGTGTTGACGTTCGTTATACTGTCCACGCTTATTATCATCGGGAAACCGGCCCCGACATTCGCGCTTACAGTATCTCCCGGGTTCTGGTTGCCATAATTGATAGGTATTTCGTAAAGGGTTATAGAGACTGTTACATTGGTTAATACCTCAAAGCTTCTCGAGAAATTGGTGGTGTTGGTGAAGAAGAAATTCGCGCTGGTATTGAGGCTGACGTTGTAGGGATTACCTGAAAGGGGATCGCCGGAGGCCAATGTATAGTTACCGGTCCAGTTGCCGAAGATAGTCGTGGAATAGTTCAGATAAGCGAGCCTTGTCGTGCTATCCTCGGCTATAATCGTCGAGTTGAACTTAGCCAAATAGCTGGTGTTAAGCTGCAGAACGCTTTCTGGACCTAACGATCTCAAGGTAGCGTTTATGGTGACGTTCTGCCCAAGCACATAACTGCTTTCAGGAGAGTTTGTCTCGCTCTGGAATGTCAGGTTGAACCCGCCGTAGACTAATACGGTCTTCGTCCTGTTCACCGCATAGCTGACGTTAGCCTCTCCCCACCAGGTATAGTTCCCTGCATAGAAAGACACGTTCGGGTCCCAATAGAGGACAGCGTACCCGAGCGAGTTGGTCGCGTTAGTGCCAAGTACAAGGTTAGTCTGCCCGCCGATGGGGCTGGTCAGATTCGCCTTGAATGTGATGTTTAGGGCCTTGTCTATGGTGTAGTTGGTGCTCACATTCAGCATTATGTAATCCGGCGTGCTTGCGCTTACCGAGTCCCTATCCACAATAGTCTCTTCTGGCGAGATTGCTGACACCGGGACGGACACATTTACTGCTATTATTCCGGTCCAATTCTGGTTGCTTCCGTCCTTGTCAGAGGAGTTGGCAAAGCATCTGACCGAATAAAGGCCAGGAACTGAGCTGTTTATCCTGAAAACCCTAGTGTCCGGTGTTACATTGTCCACGTTAGAGAATACTATCGGGCTGCTTTCATTTGCCCGCATAGGGCCGCTAGTACTGTTGAGCGGATTCCACACTCCCACTGTAGAGTTCCACTGGGCATAGACAGTCGCGGAGCTGGCGTTGCCTATAACAGTAGAGACGTTGCAGGTCATGTTGAGATTGTTACTTTCATCAGTGTAAAGGATTATGTTGGCACTAGGCACTGTCTGTATGCTCGTGTTAAGTGGAGGAGCTAGTATTGTCATGAAAGCATCATTAGTAGATAAGTTTCCACCAGTTGGACTGGATAGAGGACCAGTAGTCACATTACATCTGAACTGGTTGCCTGAGCCGGTCCAGTTGCCATAGACAGCGAACCTGGTCGAGTTTCCCGCAGTTGTGGTGAGGAAGTTCCATCTGGGATTAGTGCCGTAAGTTGGGATGTAAGAGACATTTACGGCCTTGTTTGTCTCGTTCAGGTATATCCATCCTCCTATCGTTCCGTTGTTATACTGCAGGCTGACATTGGCAGTCAAGCTTGCACCGCTCGAGCTAGCATTACAGAAGATATCATCGTCAGTGTCTCCGCGATAGATATCTGACACATTCCCTATGGTTACATTAGCTAGCGAGGAAGCGCTTACAACATTCACAGCGACTATGTTTGTCCAATTCTCATTAGAGCCATCATTGCCAGAGCTGTTGGCGTAGCACCTGACACTATAACTGCCTATCGTCGAGCTGTTTATCCTGAACACCCTTGTCTTGGGCGTCGAGTTGTCCACACCGCTGAAGTTTAGAGGACTTGTCTCATTCGCCTTAAGAGAGCCAGAAGCACTGAAGTTGTTCCAGACATCGACTGTCGTGTTCCACTGGGCGTAAAGTGTAACATTGCTTGCATTTCCTCTTTCTGTACTAACATTACACGTCAGGTTGAAGTTGTTAGACTCGTCGTTGTATAATGTGATTGGACTCCCCGGAACTGTTTCTATTGTCGTGTTCAATGGCGGAGTCAGAACGGTCATAGATGGAGCGGATGAGATATTCCACTTCACTGGATTGCTTATAGAGCCTTGGCTGACGTTGCACCTGAACTGAGCGTTACCGGTCCAGTTGGCGAACACAGCGAACTTGACGATAGTGCCTGTCGTCGTGACTATCGTTCCCCACCTCGGGTTAGTGCCTTGGCTATTGTCGTAAGATATCCTGCCCCCCCAGTTAGACTCATTCACATTGATCCAATTGCTGCCGTTTAGGTACTGCAGGCTGACGTTTGCTTGTACATTACCATTCTCTGAAGTAGCGTTACAGAATATATCGGCATCCCTATCTCCGCGGTAGGTGTTGCTTACATTCCCGATAGTGACGTTCTTGAGACTCTTACTAACGACATTCACCACAATTATGCCGCTACCATTCGTGTTAGGGCCGTCATTAGTGGATGAGTTGGCATAGCACCTCATAGAATAGCTGCCTGCAGTAGCTCCAGTCACCATAAACACTCTGGTGTCCGGAGTGACGTTATCCACATTAGAGAACACTATCGGCCCGCTCTCATTCGACCTCATCGGACCGCTGGTTGTGTTGAGCGGATTCCATGTGCCTGCCGTCGAGTTCCACTGGGCATAAAGAGTCACGGAGCTAGCATTACCCGCTAGAGTCGAGACGTTACAGGTCAAATTGAAGTTGTCTGAACCGTCATCAGCCAAACTAATGGGCGGTGTTAGATCGGTTTCTATGCTCGTGTTCAATATCGGAGCGGATATTTGCAAGGAAGCGGTTGAAGAAGTATTCACTTTAGAGCCACCAAGAGTTCCCTGAGTCACGTTGCACCTGAGCACTTGGTTGCCGGTCCAGTTCCCAAACACTGAGAACCTGACGATAGTGCCGCTAGTAGTTATCGTCTCCCCCCAGCGCGGATTAGTCCCATAGTCAGCTACATAGGCCACCTTCCCGCCGTTGAAAGATTCATTGAGTGTGTACCATCCCGTTGTATTCTGGAACTGGAGAGTAACATTAGCATTGACGCTTCCTACGATAGAGGTGGCGTTGCAGTAAATATCATCGTCTCTATCTCCACGGTAGATTGTAGAGACGTTCCCTATCGTCACATTCAGCAGAGAGAACGGAGTACCAAGTATCCTAAAAGTGTCGACATAGCACGATTCAGCAACTTGATTGTTGGTACAGCTTATATTTACTTTAAAGTCTGCATTGTTTTCCGCATCGCTCGGGAGTAGGAACGAGGAATAATTCCAGCTGGCTGTGTCTCCCTGCTGGTAATATATGGGCTTCCAGTTAGTGCCGTTCCAGTAGGAGAAGTTTAATCCCTCACCAGCGTCGTTGGCAGTTGTGTTCGTCCAGAAAGAGACATTGATGTTAGCATATCCCACCGTCGATTCGGCATGAGCTATGCTCTTTCCGCCAATCACTTTGTCTGCCTCTGCCGAAGAGGTGCCGTTGTACTTGACTGAGGTCGATATGTTCCAGTTGCCGCCTTTGGTTCCCCACTGCCCTACCCAGTTAGAGGTATCCGTGAACTCGTCGTAGAACAGCTCACTCGCATTCCACCAGGCCCACTCGCTCTTGCTGTACATGGTGCCGGAGTAGTTGAAGAATGCTATCCAATCCCTGCCGCCAACGGTATCTGGTACCCATGTGGCTCTTATCATGATGGTGGCGTTCTCTCTTGGTCCGAGCGTTTTTTTGGTCAATGGAAGATAGGTTACGACTGTATCATTCAACCAGTCGCCAGAGTCGTTCTGGTAGGAGTAGTTAGATACATTGCCGACTAAAATCTGATGGGTCAGGTTGGCGCTCGTGTTACCGACCATATAGAAGTTGATGAAACTCTCGTTTAGCAACATACTGCTGCTGTTTGGATTGATTATACCATAGACGGCAGTACCTCTGCTTCTGTCTGAATAGCTCTCGTATAAGACTGTATAGAAGCTGTTGTTTGTAAGGTTGACGCTTACAGCAACCATGTTGTTAGTTTTGTTGCCGTTTGAGCCGTCGCGACCAGAGGATACTGCATAGCATCTGATTGAATAATTGCCCTGGACGGACGCGTTTATTCTGAATACTCTCATCCTCTGCGATGAGTTGTCTACATCGCTTAAATTAACCGGCGTAGATTCATTCGCATTTAGCCAATCGACATTTGTCACATTGTTCCATACATCAGCTGTCGTATTCCACTGCACGTATAATCTGACAGAACTCGCATTGCCTCTAAGAGCGCTGACATTGCAGGTCAGGTTGAAATTGTTTGACTCTCCAGCTTGCAAATAAATCGGCGAAGCAAGATCACTGGTCAGGCTAGTATTCAGGGGCGGGGCTAGAACAGTCATCAGAGAACTCAGTGATGTGTTAGTCGCAACAGGACTGCCTATAGATCCAGTAGTAACATTACATCTGAAGTAATTGTCTCCAGTTATATTTCCATATATTCCAAACCTAACTACAATCCCAGTCGTAGCAACTGTCTGTCCATACCTCGGATTAGTGCCGTAGGAGCCAGCGATATAGGATACATTGTTAGCCCTATTCGTCTCATTTAGATTGATCCATCCGCCGACAGAACCGTTGTTGTATTGGAGGGTTATGTTTGCAACAACATTTCCATTAACTGACGTAGCGTTACAGAAAACAACATTATCAGTATCCCCGCGATAGATATTAGAGACATTACCCGCCGTTACGTTATAGAGCGAAGGCGCTGGAGCCACCACGTTCACAGCTGCTATCCCGCTCGAATTGGTATAGCCGCCGTCCTTATCAGAAGAGTTGGAATAACACCTGACTGAGTAACTGCTTGCTGTAGAGCCGGTTATCTGGAACGTCCTGTTTTCATTAACCCGTGAAGAGTTGTCCACGTTGCTGAATACTATAGGGCCAGACTCATTGGATAGCATAGGTCCGCTGGTTGTATTGAGCGGATTCCATGTGCCGGCGGTCTGGTTCCATTGAGGATATAGAGTCACGGAGCTAGCGTTGCCAACCAAAGCAGAGACATTACACGTCATGTTGAAATTATTTGTTCCATCGCTATAGAGACTGATTGGCGGAGTCAAGTCCGTTGCCATAGTGGTGTTCAGCAGAGGCGCGTTTATAGTCAGTGTTGCGGTCGAGGAGACGTTTACCTTAGAACTGTCGAGAGTTCCTTGAGTCACGTTGCACCTGAGCACCTGGCCGCTGGTCCAATTCCCGAATACAGAGAACCTGACGATAGTGCCCGCCGTAGTGACTGTGGTCCCCCAGCGAGGATTTGTTCCATAGTCAGCTACATAAGCCACCTTCCCGCCATTGAAAGATTCATTTAATGTATACCATCCAGTGGCGTTCTGGAACTGGAGCGTGACGTTTGCCTCGGCCGATCCACTGATAGAGGTGGCGTTGCAGTAGATATCGTCATCCGTGTCCCCTCGGTAGATGGTCGAGACGTTGCCTATAGAGATATTATAAAGTGAGCCAGCGGGCGGCTTGTAAACAGTGATTGTCGACTGGCCTGCGCTCACATTGGTCATGAACATGAGATAGTCTTTGCTTCCATTATACAGAGATGCATTCAGGATGTTTGCAGCGTCCGTCTTATCTGCTCCATTTATAGAGACATTTATGTTTGTGGCATTCCAACCGCTCTTCCAAGGAATTACCCATGTAAAGTTCTGCACCAAGGCGGGCGAGGTTACAACATAAGACACTTGGCTCGAATCGCTGGTGTTAATATAATAGGTGACATTGGCCCTCGCATCGTACCAGTCACTCAGCTCCTTGGGGGTGTAATTGCCGTTTGAACGCTCCCAGCTGGCAAACCACGTGAGCAGGTTATTATAAGCAGGGCTCTTTGACCCGGTCGAAACATCTACAGGATGAACCAGCTGTATAAAGGGATAGTTTCTTCTATGGAAGTAGTTGGGGGCTACCTGATAGGACGGTAAAAGCCCGGTTGGATCTGTATTGTTTAGACCGGCGCCGTTTGTCCCGACACTGCTGTCGTAATTTTGTACTCTCAGGCGGGGGTATAAGCTCACGTCCCAAGTCGTCTTGTTCCACCATACGAAAAGCGGGTCCAGCTTGATGCCGTTCCTCCCAGGATTTATGGTAGCCGTGCCCTCTATCAGATATCCTGTCTGTAGGGCGGCGTTGGGGCCATGCCTGTAGCTCTCTTTGCTCAGCAGCGAATCGATGCCTTTGTCGTTGCTCCCGTCCCCATGGTCAGAGAACGTATATATGGTTATTCCATACATGTTTTCCATCCCAATAAGAAGCGTGGATTTGTCATTAAGTGAGCTCACCACATGATAGCCTATCTCATTCCCCTCAGCCCGGTAGAGGGCCGCGGTTGCAGCCGTCAGGGAGGTGTTACCATACAGCATCCAGATGGGACCTGTCATGCTGTGGTTCATGTTGGTATTGTTTATCAACGAGCAGGTGCTTTCATACCCAGTGCAATCGTCATCATGCCTCATTGTTACGATGATATACGCTTCTTCCGGGAACAGCCAGCTCTTGACAAAGGTGTCATCCTGCGCTAGCTTGTACTCAAGTATCCGCAGAAACACGTCGAAAAGGTCCCCGTATGGGTTGAGCGGGCCTTGCATTAGTGCGGTATTGTTATAGCTCCAGGACACGCCTGCCCCGTATAGGTCTGTCAAAGGCAGCGGGCTGTATACGACTGTACTATTTATCGTTATCCCGACCCCCCTGTATGTGCCATCAGATTGGGTCATGTTATACAGGACAGAGGCGCCAGTAGTGTTGTATATGTCCACGTTCCACTTGTTTATGGGGTGAAATGCTGTCGAGCCTTCGACGTTATCGCAGCTCAGATTAAGGCTGAACATTCCAACCCCGCCCTCATCATAAACCCCCGTCCACTTGATAAAGTCCGTGTCCAGCAACGGCTGGGATAGTATCGTGCTGTTTGCAATGGCGTTTCTCGTAAGATTGAAATTAATACCCTCCGGCTCGGTCTTGTTGTACTTCACGCCGGCATAATCCTGCATAGGCGCACTGATGTTCCCGAAAAGGAAAAGCAGCCCGCCATTGTTAGAGAAGTTCCTGAGCTTGTTGGTCAGGTTCTCGGTCCATAGAGGAGCAGGCAGGTAAGAAACTATAATGGCGGAAAAGTTAGAGAGGTTCATATTTTCGACTAGCTTCGGTGATAGGAGATAGCTATTCAGGAAGCCCGCTTGTCTCACGAGCTCGTGCATAGCGAAACCGACCTGTATCCACCCCTGGCCTCTATACGCGTCCCAGAGCTGTGTTCGACTGGTCAGAACACCGATGTTGTTGATGCCTTGTACCGACATGTACAAGAACGAGGTGTAATTCAGCCACTGGCTCCCGTTCCAGCTGACATTGACCCGATAGTCACCTGGCATATTGTCCAGGTTATAGACCAACGAGTAATTGCCCTCATAGAAGCCGCTCGTGCTGTTATAGACTAATGTTCCTAACGCCGTCATGCTCCCATCGGGCCGTGTCAGGGAAGCGTTAGGCAGCTCGGTCGTTGAAGGTGTTATATTCACTTTTATTTTGATGCCGGTGTCTGTGCCGTTGATGTAATATATTTTATCTGTCGTTATTGATTTTAAATTTGATACAACTGGCGCAGCAGTTATGCTCACAGCCACTATAGAGCTACCATTAGTGTTAAGGCCGTCCCTGTCAGAGGAGTTGGTATAGCATCTGGCTGCGTAATTGCCGTTTGTATAGCCAGTTACATTGAATGTCCTGAACTCAGTAGCCCACGATGAGTTGTCAACATTGGAGAAGACGATGGGAGTGGTTTCGTTAATCCTCATCGGTCCGCCAGTATTGTTCGTGAAATTCCATGCCCCCACTGTAGAGTTCCACTGCACATAGAGAGTCACAGAGCTGGCATTACCCGCGAGAGCAGTCACGTTGCAGGTGAGGTTGAAGTTGTTCGACTGGTCGTCGTATATATTTATAGGAGCGGCCGGATCTGTATCTATGCTCGTGTTGAGAAGAGGAGCGTTTATCGTCAGTGTTGCAGTCGAGGAGGTGTTCTGGGTAGAGCTCCCAAGTCCTCCTTTAGTCACATTACACCTGAGCACCTGGTTGCCGGTCCAGTTTGCGAACACGGAGAACCTGACGATAGTGCCTGTTGTCGTGACTGTCGTTCCCCAGCGAGGATTCGTCCCATAGTCAGCTACATAGGCCACCTTCCCGCCGTTGAAGGACCCATTGAGCGTGTACCATCCTGTCGCGTTCTGGAACTGGAGCGTGACGTTGGCGGTGACAGAACCGCCGGTAGAAGTGGCGTTGCAGAAGATGTCTTCGTCTGTGTCTCCGCGGTAGATGTTAGAGACATTGCCTATCGTGACATTCTCTAAACCGACGTGGACTACGCTCACAGGTATGATTCCAGTCCAGTTAACGTCAGAGCCGGATTGAGCAGAGCTGTTGGCATAGCATCTGACCGAGTAGCTGCCCGGAGTAGTGCCTCGTATAAGGAACGTTCTTCCATCGCTAGGCGTGCTGTTGTCTATATTGATGAAGTTCAACGGGCTCGTCTCGTTCGCATACAGAGCATCGCTAGTTGTTGTAGTAAAGTTGTTCCAGACATTGGCAGTGCTGTTCCACTGGGCGTACACAGTAACATTAGTAGCGTTACCTCTTAGAGTAGAAACGTTGCAGGTCATGTTGAAGTTGGTTGACCAGTCATCCGGAATGCTAATGCCCCCGTAAGGCGTGGTGTTCAGGCTGGTGTTAAGCGGAGGCGCCAGAATAGTCATGCTAGAGACAGTAGACAGATTGACTTTAACCGGGTTGCTTATGGGGCCCTGGCTGACGTTGCACCTGAACTGAGGAGAGCCGGTCCAATTAGCGAAGACACCGAATTTGAAGATGGTGCTGGTCGTCGTTATCGCCTGATTCCAACGTGGGTTGGTGCCCTCTGTTTTATTGTAAGATACGCTCGTTCCCCAGTTCGTTTCATTCAGATTAATCCAGCTCCCTATAGTCCCGTTGTTGTATTGCAGCGACACGTTAGCAGTAACCGAACCACCGTCAGAGGTGGCATTGCAGAATATGTCAAAATCTCTGTCACCACGGTAGATGTTAGAGACGTTTCCTAGAGTCACGTTCAACAGACTGACTGTCGGTGGTGCAGCGACGTTGACCGCCACTATGCTCGTTGAGTTGGTTAGTCTGCCATCCACATTGGAGGAATTTGCAAAACACCTTACTGAGTAGCTGCCTGCCGTCCAGCCGGTTATCAGGAAGGTGGTCGTCTGGGCGGTCGAGTCCACGGTTGAGTATATGACTGGCGTGTTCTGGTCAGCCCTGAGATTGCCCGCGCTTGTCGAGAAGTTGTTCCAGACGTTGTTGGTCGAGTTCCACTGCGCGAACATGGTGAGGCTGCTTACGTTCCCCGTGGGCGTAGATGCTCCACATGTGAGATTGAAATTGTCTGACTGGTCATTTGTAAGCGAAATCGGGGGGCTGACATCTGTGCTCCGGCTTATGTTGATTGACGGGGTTATGATAGTCATGGCAGAGGTTGACGAGATAAAATAGTGGGGAGTCGCATCACCAGAGGCGTTGCATCGGAACTGGTTGCCTGAGCCCGTCCTCATAGCCAAGACGGTAAAAGTTTTGTCGAAGCTGACCTTTCCGGTCTGGCTCTGAGGATTTGCATCCAATTGAGAAACATTAAAAACATTATTATCGGTAACATTGACCCATCCGCCAGTAGTGCCATTGTTATACTGGAGAGAGACATAAACGACGATGTTGCCGCCAGTCCCGGTTTCAGTAACCGAACATGTAACCGTATCATAATCGCCGCGGTAAGTATTGGCCACGCCGGAGATGGTTACTCCTGTAAGGGTGACTGTATCGGATACAATGATTGTCCATGGTTCGCTCTGCACATTGCCTATTCCAGAAAGGAAATCATATTCCGTGGGCGGCGTGGTGGGCGCCGGGGACTTGATAATATACCATTGCGAGGCGGATTCCGTAATACTGTCATAGTGCCATGATATCCTGTTGTGGGATGCATTATAGCTTTCTACAGTCCCGCCGTTAGGATCTGCTACAGACCATTCAACTGGGAAATAATCGGAGAAGAAAACATTAGTCATAGGCTCGGGAAATGCTGCCGAGATCGTCATGTTAACGTCTGCAACGGGGGGCGCCTTGTGCTGGCCGCAGCGTGGGCAATCTAAACTCCTGTCAAAGGTGATTCCTTCCGGTTTCTTGCCCATAGTATCTTGTATTAAATACTCTTTCGAGGACAATTGAGGCACAATCCATGAGAGCGTGTCTGCTTTACCGTTTCCGTCCGTGTCTCGCAATGTCACATTGTATTTCGGGTCATCAATTATCTCCTTTCCAGGCATCTCGATTATCGTAAGTTTCGTCTTTTCCGGAATACTGACAGAAACACCGACATTTGTGTAATGCAGAGTGCTCTGAGAGGATATGATGACCTTCTTCTCATACGGGCTCTCGGACAGGATTTGTTCGCTAACCTCGACAGGGGAAGTGGTGAAGCTCATCTGGATGTCATGCTCGCCGGAAAGAATTAGCGTTCCGTTATCTAAGGTATAATTCCCGATTGCGTCAACCATTGCCAGATTCTGATAGTCTAGCGGGAGATTCAGGCCCACAGTGTAGTTGTTCCCGCCGTGCGTCTTGATCTGCCTGTACCACTGCACCCTCTGGCCTATCTCTATCGACTCATGGCGGTAGGCTATCTCCTCGACCATCGTCTCTATCACAGGCATTGGCTCTTCGGTTACGTTAGTCGATTCAGGCGAGGTTATGTTCAGCAAGGCTTCGCTGCCATTTATCTCGATTATATCTGAGGGCTCGCTCGTGTTCTCTAAAGGCAAGATAATCGATTCTATCGTGCCGTTGACCAGTATCTCAGTGACATTGGTCGCATTCGTGTCGTTAGAGATTAAGGTGGTTATGTTGATGAGGGACCAGTTCGAGACGTCTATCGTGCTCTCGTTCGAGGCGAAATATACGGTCCCCAAAAGTGGCAGTGTCAGAAGGAGCAGGAAACCGTATACGGAAAATATCTCGCTCAGGCCTTTGTTGTTGTGATTATGATTGTTTATCTCGTGCTTTATCTTTCTCAATTGTCCGACTATCCGGTTATCCTTGTTAAGAGAATACATCTTCGCCATGCCTATTGTTCTGGTATGCACTATGATCTCGTGCCTCTCCAGGAACGGCCATATGTCAGAAACCGTCTTGAAGGTGACGTCTGCCCCTCTCGCGATGGCAGACTTGCTATTTTCCTCTTCGCAGGTGAGCAAGAAATTGAGCACCTTCCCTATGGAACCCCGAAATAGCGATACGAGTTCTAACTCTTCTACCATCGAAAGGAATAGGTAGTGGTTATATAAAAAACTTCCTATTTTTAGGCAAAAAAGTTCTTAATATTATATAAAAAATTAGCTAGCAGCCGCTATGCATAACTGCATTACTTCCTTTTAGCGGCTTTTTTAACTGGTTTTGGTTTTGCCTTTTTCGGCGCTTTCTTTGCCTTCTTCGGCGCCAGCTTCTTCTTGAGCTTGTCGACCATCTTCTCGAGCTTGGAGACCGACCTCATCATCACTCTGTCGCTCTTCTTGTCGCTCTCGATAGCCCTGCCAAGTTGAGCGAACTTCCTCTCTTCCTGGTTCACCTTGTTCCCTACTGCAGATATCTCTCTCATAAGGCTCTGCTTCTCTAGAGCCAGCTTCTCCCTATCGACCAGGTCAGGAAGCATCTTCTTGAAATCATCTACGTTGTGCTCCAGCCTGCCCAAATCATGTCTCAATTGCATATTGAGCTTCAGAAGCCGAATCCTCTGTATCCTCATGCTCAGAGCGACGACGATAACTAGCAAAACAGAAATAGAACCGAAAACTAATATGACCATGTTGGTATCCATCAGATCACCAATCTAATTACAACCTTTCTATATAAATATTTTACTATGAAAATGATGTCACTCCGACTTTTTTGCACCATTTGGCTATCGGGCAGATGGAGCAGTGCGGTTTCCTGGGCAGGCAGGTGTTCTGACCGTGCGTCACAAGCAGTTCGTTCAGGTCGATCCAATATCTCTTTGGGATTTTCTTCATGAGTTCGGTCTCAGTCTTTTCCGGAGTTTTTGTTCTGACTACTCCGAGCCGGTTGGAGATTCTATGGACGTGGGTATCGACAGGGATGGCCGGTTGCCTGTACGCAAACACCAGAACGCAGTTAGCCGTCTTCCGCCCAACGCCTGGCAACGACAGCAATTGATCCATTTTCCTAGGGACTCTACCGCTGAAATTCTCAACGATTATCCTGCTGATTTCCTTTATCCTCCTGGCCTTGATTTTATAGAAACCGGACGGTCTGACCAGTTTTTCTATGATTCTTATATCCGCTTTAGCCATTTGCTCTGGCGTCTTGAACCTAGAAAAAAGAGCGGAAGAGGCTTTTTCGGTGTTAGCGTCTTTCGTCCGTTGCGATAGGACAGTGCTGATTAAGACTCTAAACGGATCGCTCGAGTGTCCCCTCTTCCAGTTATACCTCTTCTTCAGGGCCGCGGCTATCTTGCCCGTCTGCATGTTAGTATTTATATTGGCCTTTTACATAAAGCTATTTGATGGCAGAAAAATACGCGATTGTGGCGGTACATGATGTCACCCCAAAATACTTAGATAAAATCCCAAAGATAGATGAGTTCTTGAGAAAAGAAGGGATTGACGAGTTTTCTTACTTAATAATACCAAGATTCAGGGATAAGGATTCACTGGATATATCAAAAGATGAAACATTCGCAGACATTATGGAAGGCACGGGGCAGGAACTGGTGATGCACGGATTTAGCCACTCCAATATGCTCATGGAGGACGAGTTCTTCATCAACTACAAGTCCGCTTGGAGCAAGATACTCAAGGCAAGAACGATATTCAAACGGTGCTTTGGTCACGTGCCGAAAGGATTCATCCCGCCTATGTGGGTGATAAGCAAAGGCGCTCTGAAGGCGGTGAAAGATGCCGGTTTCGAATATACCAGCTCGAACAAATACTTCTACGACTTCCGGGCAGGAGTCAGGCTGAGATCGACTCTGGTAATCAGGGGCAATATCATGAGCGTGCCCTCGACCTTCAATACTATCTTCAGGAGAAAGCCTTTAGTAGAAGTGGCCCTGCATCCGCAAGATACATTGCTGAAAAGGGAGCTGCTTAAGCTTCTCATAGATTATCTAAAGAACAAGGGGTATACTTTTCTCAGCTACGAGTCATTTCTTGATAAACTCTGAGACGATAGACTCGAGGTCCGGCTTGCCCAATTCCCTGATATCATAACTGACTCTGACCGACGGCTTGTCTATCTTGATGAACTTCTGGAGGTTTATCGGAGTCCCTATAACAACGGCGTCGCAGTCAATCTTGTTTATTGTATCTTCCAGCTCCTTTATCTGTTTATTGGAATAACCCATAGCAGGAATCACTACCTCCAACGGATATTTTTTATAGACCCCTCGGATAGAGCCGACCGCATATTTTCTCGGATCAATGACAGAACAACCATACTGTCTTGCAGCAAGATAGCCCGCTCCGATAGTCAAACCGCCATGAGTCAGAGTTGGGCCATCTTCTACGATCACGACAGTCTTTCCCTTTATTATCTTTGGATTATCAACCTTAATCGGCATCTCCGCATTTACTATAACCGCTTTCGGGTTTATCCTCTGGACATTCTGCCTGACCGTTTCTATATCGTCCTTAGAGGCAGAGTCTTGCTTGTTTATGACCACGACATCGGCCATCCTCACATTAGTCTCTCCAGGATAATAGGCAATTTCATGCCCAGCCCGTCTAGGATCGGCCACGACTATGTGCAAATCAGACTTGTAGAAAGGAACGTCATTATTCCCTCCGTCCCACACTATAACATCCGCCTCTTTCTCCGCCATCTTCAGTATCTTGCCGTAGTCAACGCCTGCGTATACCATCCTACCCTCTTCAAGATGCGGCTCATATTCCTCTCTCTCTTCTATAGTACAGTTATGCTTCTTCAAGTCCTCATACTTGGCAAATCTCTGGACCTCCTGCTTCTTCAGGTCGCCATAGGGCATCGGGTGGCGTATGACAACGACTTTCTTCCCCATCTTCTCGAGTATCCTGCACACTTTCCTGGAGGTAGGACTTTTGCCGGCGCCTGTCCTAACTGCGCAGATAGATATCACTGGTTTACTGGCTTTCAGCTGTGTGCTCCTCAGGCCCAGCAGGACGAAATCGGCTCCAGCCGCATTGACTATAGCGCATTTGTGCATAACATCAGGATAGGACAAATCAGAATAAGCGAGAACAACCTCATCAACGCCGTTCTTCTTTATGAGCTTGGCCAAATCGTCTTCTGGATAAATAGGTATTCCCTTCTTGTAGAGCTTACCGGACAGTTCGGGAGGATACTGCCTATCATCTATATCCGGTATCTGTGCGGCTGTAAAGCACACGACTTCATAATCAGGGTTGTCGCGGAAGAATACGTTGAAGTTGTGAAAGTCCCTTCCAGCCGCGCCCATGATGATAACTTTCTTCTTCATCGCCTTTTTCTTACTCAGCACTAACATATAAATATAGAACCCGACTAATTCAAATCATGAACATAGTCCATATCAATCCTTTCTTCCATCCTTTTCTGGGAGGCACGGAGAACTATCTGCTAGACCTGTCGAAACGCCTGGCTAAAAAGCACAATGTCTCTGTGATCACTTCCCTGCTGCCTGGCACGGAGAGCTATGAAGAGTATCTGGGCATAAAGATCTACAGGCTGCCCTCCTTAGTCCTCAGGAAACTGCCCTCGTTCCTGCCTCCGCCTTTTTCAATGCCGTTAGGATTTGGCTACTATTTCTCAAAAATTTGCAAGAAAGAGAAACCGGATATAGCCCATTTGCATAATCGCTTCGCTCCGCAGTTCGATTCGGTCATATTCTGGAAAAGACTATTAGGATTGCCTCTTTTCCTGAACATCCACAACTCAAGGCCGATTGGAATAAACCCACAGACAGACTTTTTCGGCGGCATATACGACGACACAGTAGGCAGAGTTATCATGAAGAGCTGTGACAGGATTATAGCAAACAGTCGCTATTCGCTCGAGGCAACTGTCCCAGATGGTTATCCAAAAGAAAAGCAAGAAGTCATCTACAACGGCATAGACACCAAAATCTATCGCAAGAAGAAATCCCATATCAAGGACGAGCTTGGCTGCGAACATTTGCTATTGTCAGTAGGCCGCCTATTGCCGCAGAAGGGGCTCGAATATCTAATCAGAGCGTTGCCTGACGTAGAGGCCGATTTCCATTATCTCATGATGGGCGAGGGGCCGGAGAGAGATAATTTACAAAAGCTCATCAACAAGCTCGGTCTTGAAAAAAGAGTCACTATAATGGGGAAAGTGCCGGACGAGAAGAAGATAGAGTGCTATTCTGACGCGGATATTTTTGTCCACCCCTCCCTATACGAGCCATTTGGGATAGTCCTGGTCGAGGCGATGGCGACCGAGTGCGCTGTGGTTGCCTCACGCGTCGGAGGAATCCCGGAGGTCGTGGGAGACGCAGGCATTCTCGTCGAGCCCCGCGACTCTAAACAGATAGCGCAGGCGATAGAGAGGATAGCGCATGACAAGAAGCTGATGGGCAGATATAAAAAGCTCGGCAGAGAAAGAACTGAGAAGATATTCGACTGGGACATCATAGCCGGCCAGTTCGAGAAGAGCTATAAACACTATCTGGAGGCGAATAAATGAAGATAGGCCTGTTCACCGACTCGTACACCCAGCTGAACGGGGTAGCTAGGCATGTGCACAACATAGCCCTCTCCCTCTCCAAGCGCGGGCACGAGGTAAAAGTCTATACTGGCAAAGGGCACTCGGACCATTACGAAGTCATCAACCTGCCATGCGTCCCCTTCTTGTTTGAAAAAAGCTATGATGTCATAATCCCGACCAAGTTCAGATACGATATAGACATAGCCCATTCCCATACACCCTGGTGCAGTGGCTGGATGGGGCTGTGCTCCGGCAAGCCGACCGTCTCGACCACCCATACGGCCCCCCAGCAGATGTTTTCCATGTACAAGGCCAACTTCCTGGATTCTATCGGCTGGAACTACTTGATATCTTTCCACAACCATTCCGACCATGTGATATGCCAGACGAGATACACTGAGAGGGAGTTCAGGAAGCACGGGTTGGATAGGCCCGTTACTATCGCATCGGCGAGCATAGACACGAAGACGTTCAAGAAGGGCAACGGCTCCAGATTCATCAAGAAATACGGGCTTCCGAAAGAGTTCGTGCTGTGCACTACGAGAATATCTGAGGAGAAAAGACCAGAACTGATAGCCAAAGCATGCAAGGAACTGGGCTATCCTATAGTATTTACGGCAGAGGGCCCGCTCATGGAAGACCTGAAAAAGAGATACCGAGAGGCTGTTTTCCTCGGCCACATTCCCTACGGCGACATACCCGACGCCTATCACGCAGCCAAAGTCTTCGTATCTGCTTCTGCTTTCGAAACAGAAGGTCTGGTCGTCCCCGAGGCTTTGGCGTCAGGAGCGCCCGTAATATCCTCGAATATCCCTACGATGGCCGAAGTCATAAAAGACGGCCAGGACGGTTTCTTGTTCAACACCTATCCGGAGCTCAAAAAGAAACTGGAGATTCTCTGGGAGGACGGCCGTCTTAGAAAGAAATTCTCAAAGAACGGCCTTCACGCTGCGAAAGAAAAAGACATAGAAGTAGTAACGGATAGGTTGGAAAAAGTCTACGAGGATTTGATAGCCGAATCATAGAAGCGCTCTAGCTTTGTCGTGCTCTTCTCTATCGAGCATTCCTGCGCAGTCTCAAGCGCCTTCTTTCTCATATCCTCCGTAAAAGCGAAATTCTTGACCGTGTCAGACAACTGTTTCGCGTTTCCCGGCTCGAAGAGGAAACCGTTCTTCCCATCCTGCACAAATTCCGGTATGGCCAGACTATTTGCTCCTATCACCGGACAGCCGCACGCCATCGCCTCCATTACAACAATTCCCTGAGTTTCGCTCGTAGAGGCGGTGATGAACGCGTCAGCAGCAGAGTAGTATCTGACTTTGTCCAGCTCCGAGACATAGCCCACGAAAGATATCTTCTGCCCAAGTCTCAGCTCTTTGGTCAGTCTCTGCAGATCATCGAAAGCAGGACCCTTTCCAGCTATCACCATCTGCGAGTCGTCATCTAAAAAGTTCTTAGCAGCGTTTATCACTAGGTCCAGGTTCTTCTCGAAGCTCAGGCGACCCAGGCATAGATAGACTCTCTTGGCAGTGAGCCCTAGCTTTTCTCTAGATTTCTCCCTGTCCTGGGGCGTTAGGACGTTGATGTCTATCCCGGTAGGTATCACGGTTATCGGCGGTTTTATCTTGAGCATCTCCTTTATCGCGTTGCTCGGCGTTATCACTTTATCATACTTGTTATAATGGGAAAAGGAATAGGACCAAGCCAGTTTCTTGAGTGGTATCTGGCCGGCCTTGAATGGGAACAGGTATTTCACGAACTCAGAGAGCAGCGTATGGAAGGTAGCCACTTTAGGTATTCTCTGTTTATCAGCTACCTTGATGCCATAGTTGCCCATGAAGAAAGGACCATGCGTATGCACTATATCCAGCTTCTCCACTTTCCCGAACGGTATCGCCAGTTTGAATTCAGGGTACGGTAAGAACGGGAGAGAGGCTTTGGCATGCACTGTCATCCCCTTGTGCGTCTTGATGCTCGTCTTGGGGCAGTATATATGTACTTCATGCCCGCGTTTGACTAGCTCTTCTCCAAATGATTCTATCGACGTCACCACTCCGTTCGTCTGTGGTAAAAACGTCTCTGTGAAAAATCCTATCTTCATGTCACCAGCCCACGAAAAACACTGCGAGCAAGGATAGTGTCAGAGAAAGCATGAAAATCAACGGAGCGACTATCTTCATCATCGCTATCATTGTGTTGATTGTAGACACCAGCTCGATGGAACGCTGCGGCCCGAAAACATCTATTCCCCTGACCTTTATCATTTTAGACCCGACTCCGACAGGCTCCAGATTGCCTAACGCCAGTTCGTACGTCTTCACCGCCCTCTTGACTAGCGTGTCTTTCCTTATCTTCATGCCGAGCGGGTTTTCGACTCCTCTAATGCTATTGACGCAGTGGGAGTCTGTCGTCATGACCTCGGCCTCATCCGCTCCCAGTTTCTTTATCTCTCCGATTATCCTCTCCCTCAAGCCCGCAGCAATGTTGTTTGCGTCAAAAATCACGTAAGCCGTCTTCTGCCCGTTAGCCTCTATGACAGTGACTCTGAGCCCGGTAGGCCCGACGCCATCGATGCAGCTGTACTCTTTCAATGGGTCTATGCCAATCCCCATCCTTATCTTATAGTCTTTCTCTTTCCTCAATCCAGCATCGAGCCTTTTCACCCCCTCAAGCAGGTCGAAGACCACTGGATTGCCTGAGAAGATGGCATGGTCGCCAGGTCGGTGGCAGTTGTGGCAGTCGGCATAGATGACGTTCTCGTAGCCCGGCTTTACCTGGTTCATCGCAGCGAGCCCTATCGAGAAATCTATGTCCTCAGTCGCGTTTGGAGAAAACGTAGAAGCCATGAAAAGGCTATTGCCGAATTTCTGGCCGATTAGTTTGGCCGTGCCTTTTTGCGCCCTGACTGAATGGCTGGCAGTACTATGATATTCTATATCCCTGAGATTCTTCTTAATCTCATTAGCGATCAGGACGAGGGACGCGGTATTGGTTGGGTTCAGGTCGTGAGTTGCTGTTCCATGAGGAATGAACAGCTTCATGCTGCCCTCTAGCCGTTCCATCAGCACCCTGGTCAGCTTTCCGCCGCCCACCTCGCCGAAAGGCCCTGGGTGGACGTAAGGGACTATAAAGAGCGTCTTGATTTTCTTCTTGGCCCTGAAAGCAATCAGCCCAACGAGAGTATCTGCTTTTTCTCCAATCTTTTTCAGCACATCTTCGATAGTAGTTGACTGGTCGAACCAGTTTTCCAGGAAGGCAGCAGCAACCT
>Ga0315280_10002412_pt1 | contig 30294 bp, 32 predicted proteins | sample YL17G06_40_MG_FD_203697 | JGI IMG/M metagenome (GOLD analysis project Ga0315280, IMG submission 203697) | Sediment microbial communities from Yellowstone Lake, YNP, Wyoming, USA - YL17G06_40 | ecosystem: Environmental > Aquatic > Freshwater > Lake > Sediment | place: USA: Wyoming | collected... | reverse complement strand
GCCCTCTCGATCCATTCACCAGCTATGTAATCACCTTTCTCGAGTGTGTGAAGAAATGGATAGATCAACCCTGGTCCAAACGCCATGCCTGTCAGCCTCTTGATCTCCGACATCAACTCGTATCCGGACCTCGCCCTGATGTATAGAAGCCAGAGCACGAGTAGTTTGCCGAAGCCCAAGACTACCGTTCTAGTGAACTCTTCTTCAATCAAGTATCCCACTAGATAAAGAGTGATTTGAAATCTGATATATGCGTAGTGCTTTAAAACTTTTGAATCGCATAATAATATCAATTTCCAAAGACAATCGGTGAAGTTGGGTGCGCATTGGCTGAAATTGAGAGGGACCTAGTTAAAGCTACACTCAGAGGATTCAGCAGATCTATAATCCTATGGTTGGTTAGTCAGAAGCCTAGGTCAGGTTATGAGATAGTGAAGGAGATGAAAAGGCTTACTGGACAACGCTTCCACTCAGGCGTAGTGTATCCGCTTCTATACGAGCTTGAAGAGAAGAAGTTCATAGCAGGCAGATGGGTTACCAAAGGGCGGCGGCGTATAAAGTACTACTCGATCACGAATAGAGGAACGAAGCTGCTTAACCACTTGCGGGAGCTCTTCGAAATGCCAGTTAGAGAAGTTTTAAAAGACTTGTTGGGAAAGCGCTTAGGTTCCCCTGAAAAACTTGGCTGAACGTGAGTAATACCAATCTAAAGAGATCATCGTCCAGTTGCTGCACGGTCATTAACGTCTCCATAGGACACATGCTACTGTCGACTTCTTTTCGATATACGTGGGATAGTCTTTGAAAACGGCAACATGAGAATATAGTCGGCGTATCGCTCCAGTTTCATCACTCCTCCAAGTGTCTCCTACTTTTCACAGAGATACGGTCAGATCAAGCTATATTGACGAAGAAGGCCCCTCTATCACAAACAATCCATTATTTGTAATGGATTGTTTAAGGAATCCTTTATTTCATTCCGCAAGAGACACTTTCTACGCTTGGGGCATAAACTCTATAACATGACATTATTCTTTAACTCGCGTAGCCTTCTATCAGCTCCGTCCTGATGAACGTGAAAAAGAAGGGATTTGCGGGGGGGGAAATCGGCATGGTAGGGAAAGTTCGTTTAACACGCGGCTCGGCATGCTTCCGCTCGTAGCTTGCGTCAGGATTTCGTTGGTTCAAAACGTGAATTGTCATCTAACCCCCGCACCATCCTGAAACGCGTGTTTGAGGATATTTTGCGGCTTTTCGCCGTTTGGGGCGGAATTGTGGCGTATCCTTTCTGCGCCAAAACTCATTTTACGCGAGGGTTTAGATTCAACGAAATCGCTCGTATGCCTTCATAGGATGTCTTGCTTCTTAGATGAGCAGGATTCAGTTGAAGAAAGCTATTGGCGACGTACTGCACTCATAATAATCTTTGATAATATGCCAGAGACAACAGATGAAAGAATAAGCGGAAGAAACTATTTGGAATACATGGAAGCAGCTGCTGTAGTTGCTGGTGTAGCCGCTGTTGCTGCATATGGGTTGTCTGAGTATTATGGAAAGCAGACACCTAGTCTATCGCCCACTACTCCCACGCCAATTTCTGGTTCAACTGAAAGAAATAATAGAATTTGGTTTGGATGACGCGACTCCAGAATTCCCGTCTTTGGCAGCTTCCTTACCTCTGCAGTCGACTCTACGGAAGATTTCACTGATCTGTTCTTGAATGCTGCCGTTTTCGTCGATCGGTTTCAACAGTCGTCTCCAAATGAATCCGTCAAACTCATCGTAGGCTGAGCCGGACCATCTGAACCATTTCTTAAACTCGCCGTCATTCTTCTTCTTGATTTTAGGAAACTCCAGTATTCACAAATATTAATACAATACAAGCGATCAACAGTCTTACAGCGCTTTACGATAGATTGTGAGTTGCTCGTGACCTTTTTCATTGATCGCAACAAGCGAATCTGGAGTTACCCAAGGAGGAGAAGAAGGGCTACGAAACTGTTTCCAACATTATCGTCAGTAGCTTTTCACTAGGCTAGTTTCTGGGCCTAGGAAGATGACTGTGCTATGCGTCTTGATGAGGTCGAGATAGAGTTCTCCTCCGCCTTCTTTTGCTACAATATTGGTATCGTAGGCGCAGATGGCGGTCATGGGTAACTCAAGCACTGTATGCAGCGACTTTTCATATTCAATGAGTTCCTTGACCATGCCGTGATTGAAGAAGCATGCCATCTCGCCTATTAACCCTTAAACCTTTGAAGCCCTTAGCCATGGATTCATCGTAGAGCTTCTTCCAGAGTTCCATAGTCTTCGGTACGCTGAACTTGCCATCGATAATGTACCATTTCTTATAGTCGATCACATGTAAAGCTGATGACTTCTCAAACCTATCCACGTCGATGCCGAACCGTCTCATAGCCTGCCTGATCTGGCTGGGAGGCTCCTCGCTAGCAATGTAGGCGGCTGCCTCACCAGCGTCCAATCCGGCCTTCAAGTAGGTGAACAGGACCGAATGCTTATCCTCAGGCTTCGAGTAGAACGTGATCACATGGTCCTTAGCCTTCATATGCTTAACGAACTCTAGGATCTCGTTCTTCTTCATTCTTTGACTCCCTTCCATATGCTTCTTCGCATCGCGAACATATTCGACTAGCGTCCAGTTTTCATTCTCGACGAAGCTTAGGCCGAGCTTGCTGTAAAGCCTCTTGGCGATCAGCTTCTCAACAATCTTGGCTCCTGCACCGAATATACCTGTTAAGGCTTTATCGAAGGCTTCAAGCCTCATATGGATCTCTCCGGGCTTGACCTGATATTTCATCTCAATATGACGATAGATCGCTTGTCTAACGATTTCACCTACAACAAGAAGCCCTTCGTGAACCGCTTCCTGAATAGTTGAATCAAACCTCTTAGACACCTTCGGGGTCTCCGTGCTTCCTCTCGCCAAGTTGAGTCAGCGTCGGATTCTTAACCCGACAAGTTTCTCTCAGACAATATAGAGGCACACATGGAGGATTTAATCTTAGTGAACGAGACTTCACCGAAAACATTTCTAACGGGAGAGCCAAAACTAGATTTGGCAAGGCTTTATGACTAAGCATTTTATGGGACAGTTCGAGAAATCCTTATCAATCTTGAGGCACCCTATACGAAGAACAATCTTGGAATCTCTCTCGGAAAAAGATCGCTCCTTTGTCGAGCTGACTGATATCTGCATAGTAAATCACGGTAAGCTTGGGTATCACCTGAGAAAGATGAGGAATACGGTCGAGCATGATCCTGATAGAGACGTGTACCGGCTCACCCATGAAGGAAGATTGACTTGTGAATGGTTCATCCAAGCCTTCTCAGACCTTATGAAGCGAAATTTAGACCTTACGGTTACACCAGATTTCAACCCAATTAGGTATGTTGAGAAGCTCAGCCTCAGCGACCATTCAATCCTCCTCTATGAAGATGAAGTTATGAAAAGGTCTGTTTCTCTCCCATTCTTGAGAGCAGGCCTGCAGAGAGGTCTTTCTGCAATCTACCTAGCGTCTGAAAGAAAAATGGAGAGAATAGCTAAGGAGATGAGAAGAAGCATAGCAGATGCTGGAGAACTTGAAGAAAGAGGCGCTTTCACGATTATGAGTGCTGAAGAATGGTATCTACGTCGAGGAAAAGCATCCGCAGACGTGATCATAGGCAATTGGTTTAAGTTGGCTGAAGAGAAGATGAAGGAGGGGTACAGGGGGTTGCAGGTAGCAGCCGAGATGGATCCGTTCATCGAAGAGGTGAAAACCCATGAACTTCTAGTTTACGAGGGGAAGCTTGGACAGAAGCTTCCTTAAACGGTTTGCGGATTATGCATTCATGAGGCTCGTAGATTTGAGTCTGAGCAACTCATACTGCTCATAAAAGCACATGGACACGGCATCTTCCAAGGAATAGCTTTTCCACTTGCTTAGCCATTTCATCGTAGCACTTGATTCTCCTCGGAGAGATTAGCAGATACGTTATCGCGAGTTTCTTAGGAAGAGTCAACTGTCTGACAGTATTGAAGCATCAGGTATTCGGCTAGTGAGCCTTTCACAACATGGCTAGGTCGCAATAGAAGCGCATCAACAATGAAGACTCTACTGATTCAGCGCAACAAGGACTAGGACAGACAGATCGAATCTTGATGAAAGTCTATTCGAAGCACGCTGCTATTCTCTAGAGATTACTATTCCCAGAATATTCTCGTCCTGTAGGATCTTCTCTATTTCCTTGAAATCAACTTTCTCCACGAATCTCACTTGAACACCTTTGGGGTTACTTAGCAAAACTAGCCTAAACTTATCCAATGTGAAGCCCGCTCATTCCATGAAATTGTTTGTTTGATTGTGTGTTCAGGCATTTAAGATTTGTGAAAGAGAAAACCAAAAGCTTTAGTTGTCCACAAGAGTCTTTCGGCAACGTTCTTGTTTGTGTTAGCGCCCCTACACGCGAACCGAGTTGTTTGATCTTGTTAATTCCAGAACTCCGGCCAAAAACGCTCCGCATTTCAGCCGCATCGGATTTCGTTGGTTCAAAACGTGAATTGTCATCTAACCGCCGCACCACTTCTCTTCTAGCTCAATTCGACATCGAACGGAGTGCTTCAAAAATAGAATCCGATCGATTGGTCCCATCGTATGCTTCAGCATTCTGTTCACGGCCGGTTATCTAGCTGAAAGAGATGGAGCATCCAAGATTGAGCTTAGCGACTTGACAACTGCGAAAGCCGATGAGCTCGCCCTCTGAGACAGGGTCGCAGGGACACACACCCCCACCCCACTTTTTCTCAGATCTCGTGGGGGAGGGGGAAATACGTATGAGACAGATGGGAAAGGGCAAAGTGGAAGTTCATAGAGAACTGGCTGAGATTTCAGAAGAAAATCGTTTGAAAATTGAACTTCCTATCAAAAGCGTCAACGCTTTTAACTCGATCCGCATCGGTGGATAACATATACACCAAACGGGATTTCCTCCTTATCCCTCACTCCGAGGGCAGGCATGCTATTCTTTTTGCTATTCATATGTCCAAGGCAGGGAACTCCTATGTTCCAAGCTACACCTAGTCCCTTGTTCTCGAGGATAACGTATGTTCTGGGATGGCCATCGCCCAAACTGAGATTTAAGACACCCCTCGCATCTTCGTCACTGACATGAATTCTGCGGGCTTCTCGTTCAAATAGGCTCAGGAAAACTTTGGTGAATGCGTGAAACGCGGATTTGAGAACGATAGATTCGCAAGGTTTATATCGTATGACGGAACATCTGTCTGGCAAGTTGGGTTTACGGGAAGAGAGCTAAGGGCCCTGTTTTTGCGGTCTCAGGTTTTTCTCGCAACCGACTACATCGATGAAGAGGTGAATGTGTTGAGCTTTAGAAGCAGGAGTTTCGGTCCAAGACGATTCGGTCCAGCCCCTGTTGAAGAGGGCAAGGAGTACGAAGTTGACATTCAAGAGATCAGTAGACGTGGCGAAGGTTTAGCTCGAATTCAGGGTTTCGTCGTCTTCGTTCCAGAGACCAAGGTTGGAGATCACGTCAAAGTCCGAATAACAAGAGTATCCAATAGGTTCGCTACAGCTGAAGTCGTTCAATAGATCCTTCAATCTGTTGGGAGAGAATTCTAACTCTTCCATTTTTTCTTGAAAGAAATATTGCCTCTGTCTAACGCCGAACGATTATCTCACTGAGACTACTCTGGCGTCAACGCGTTTCTTGCATCTGGGACAATGAATGTAGTTCCTATGTACATCTCCCACCTTGAACGTGCCAACGTCTGGCAGATAATCATACTTACTATCAAACTTGTATCCGCATACCACGCATCTCATCTGAACGTGCTGTTCGGACTTCTCCTCATTCTTGGCCAAGCGATCGCCTACTTCAAAACGCTCAGTTTCCCAAATTTCCTACTGACACCCAAAAGCATCTCCCCCTTGAACATCTTAACCACACCATTCTCAATTCTAACCTTGTCGCCGACAGAAATCGTCCCTATCTGATCGTTCCAAAGCGATACTTTAATCGACCCAGTTGCATCTGAAACAGTTATGTTAGATACAAGGAGGATGCTGCCGAACCGTGAGAAAACCGTCTTCGGAGCAGACTTCTCAACTACCTTAGCCACCAGGTTAACCCCTCTTGTTCCAGCTACCAAGTCCCTGATACGCATCTTCCCTTTGGATATCGTGTTCTTTTTCACTTGCGCAGGCGGTCTAGATTCGCTAGCGGGGAGATCAACATCGGACAGGTTTCTCAACATAAGCTTATCCAGTTTGAGTTGCCCGAGAACAACTCTGTCCTTTGTAATTAGAAATATTCCGAAATCTTCTCTCTTTTCTCGACATTTAACAGAGATGCTTCCGCACTTTCCGATTCCATTATTCCAAGCGTCCAGAAAGCTCTTGAGAAATGAGCTGGAGCTTATGTTGTGCTTTCTAGAGACTTTCAACAGATACAAAAAAGCGGAGAGATCAGAGATAGAATGCCATGGGGCAGGCAGCCTTCCTCGTGAAAAATGCTCCAGTATTCCTCTCCGCAGAATAGTCATAGACGACCTTTCTAAGGTGTTCCGACTATTAGCTTTTGCTTAGGCACCGTAGGCTATCGGAAATCCGAAGATCCGGAATACACTGTTGAATATGACTACCTTGACAATTTGTCTAGAATATGTCGCTCCGCGACTGTATCGATGTTCGACCTGTCGAGTTCCTAAATAATGGCTTTATAAGCGTAAGAGGCATCTCATCACGATCCGTGAATTGAAAGAGACGCTTGAATTCCTTAGCCGACAGATCAAGTATCTCGAAACAAGTATGAAGTACATACGGTACTTGATCCTACCCGACACTCCAACAGAAATCTTGGAGGAAGCTAGGAAGGAAGCTGTTAAGATCGAGAGATACGTATCCTAGACAATTGCCACCATGGTTTAGATGCCCGAGTTTCAAATGCCGTCTCAAGTTCTTAGAATGAGCATCTTTCACACGTGTTGAATTTGGCATGCGCTGTCGAAGATCATCTCTGCGACTAATTGTCGAGCTATCGTCTGTCGAAGTATATGTTCTTCCCGGTCGTGGATAACGGTATTCCGATGATTATGTCTGCATCTAAGATCCCTATTGCTTTCGCAGCAGCGCCCATAGTATACATGATTCTATTATCGACGTTCAGTTCGCTCGCAGTCTTCGCAGCGGATGCAACTGCTATTCCCAAGTCCATGGCTTCGAAGATGCAGACGGGCCCTGTGAAGTCCTCTCCTAGTTTCTTCTCAGCCTTGATGAACTCTGCGCAACTCGACTGACCGCATGCGCCGCAGTTGAGAGGGTTCTCAGGTTTCTTCGGCATTGTTCCTTTTACGCCGATAAGAAGAGCGCATGATGAATTTCTAAGAGCTTTCGCATCTTGCTCGAAAGCCGTTATAGGGTTCTTCTTCTCCCTCGTTTTCTTATCCATAGCCTCAGCGATACGCTCTTTCTCTTCACCTGAAACTATCGCTGTCACTATTCGGTCGACGCCTCTACCTTTAGGAGCTGTTCTAGCACTCGCCGCCATCAGCTTCGCCACCGTAAGGATCGCATCCATCTCGACATCCTTGCTAGAAATGATTGGCAAGCAACCATCCCTCGTACCATCTATCAGAGATTTGTTGAGACTTAAATTACGTTCGGTTTAGTATAGAACCGTACGCAAGGTGGAACACGCGTTCAATGAGCTCCGACAAGGATCGAGAAGGTTTTGAATTCTCCTCGCAAAACCCTCCACTGAGATCTAGGCTTCGCTCTCCAACCGCAAATCGGAGATGAAGCTGAAGCATGCGAATTATCTAGTGAAGTTCTCCGAGGGTTACAAGCATGCTCAACCGATTCGATGCCGAAAAGCGCGTAGACGAGAGCTACTCAGTTTTTATTCACTCTCGCTTCTTCGGCTTTCCTCCGTCTTCTTCTTCGCTTCCTGCGCACCTGTAAGTTCTTGGACGCCGACGATCCCCAGCGGAGGCAAACCAGTAGTGGGGCCTGCGATGGGCGTATTCGTTGGAATGAGCATGAGTGTTCCTCGTCCTTGTAGGCCAAGCTCGTACAAGATGTTCATCCACCTCAGCTCTAAGGCTCTCAGGTTCTGTTTGTACAAATTGGCGGCGTCCACCATCTTCTGTGCCGCCTCGAACTCTGCCATAGCAAGGGTTACTCTGGCCCTTCGTTCCCTCTCAGCTTGAGCCTGCCTCGCCATCGCCTCCTGCAAGATCTCGGGGATCGCTACGTCCTTGATCTCGACCGAACTCACCTTTATCCCCCAATGTTCAGTCTTCTCGTCAATGATGTTCCTTGCTTCCACTCCGATTTTCTCTCTTTCAGCAAGCAACTCATCGAGGGTGATCTTTCCAATTACCTCTCTAAGTGTTGTCTGCGCAGCCCAGGTCGTGGCATCCATATATCTCTCCACATTGAGGATTACCTTCTCGACATCAATAGGCTGGAAGTACATCACGGCGTCTATGTTCACCGGTACGTTATCCTTGGTCAAGGTCTGCTCCGTTCTGAAGGGAGTCGTCTGTATCCTTGTTGATATGGTGCTTGGGATTCGATCTATGAAGGGAATTATGTAGAAGATCCCAGGCCCTCTGAGGCCCGTGTACCGACCAAGGCGCAGAACCGGGGCGCGTTCCCACTCCTTGATCACCCTGATTCCGCTCACAATTATTATCAACGCGAAAAGGATGAGGATTAGTGGAACTATTACCATAGGATCAAGCAGATCTACCAACATTCAACCCTCTACATCACTTGGGCTTTCTCCTAACAATTAAAGTTAGCCCCCGACGCCCCACGATCTCAACCCACTCGCCGGCCTCAATCTCCTCACCCCTAGTCTCGGCCCGCCAACTCTGACCTTCATACTTGACAGTTCCCTCAGGACTTAATCTCGTCGACGTAACGGCGGACTTTCCGATGAGGGCCTCGCTGCCCGCCCTCACCCTCGCCCTTCTAGCTTGCGCTGCCTTATAGACGACTATGGCAAAGAATCCCGATATTGCCACTGCTATCGTAGTAAATGTGACTCTCATCGTTTCAATCGCCTTGTAGGCTAGGAGCTCCCAGCCTGGCAGTGGGAATGCTAAGAAGGCTCCTATGACTATGCAGGTTATCCCTGCTATCGCGAATGCGCCTATGTGAGTTTTCAGCTCAATCAAGGTCAGTATAACGCCGAGAATGAAGAGCAGGGCCACAGCCGCGTTTATCCCTATTATCCCGAAACCTATGAGAGCGAGAAAGATTGCGATTGTGCCGGCCAGCTCCAGGCCAAATCCTGGGGTCTTCAGGCCTATGAGGAAGGTGTAGATCCCAATGAGGAGTAGAAGTGCAGCCATAAGTGGATTCGATAGGACATTAAAGAAAACTATTTTCAATCCAGGTCTATATTCGACTATCTCTGCTCCAGCTATTCCTTCAAAGTTGAATTTGATGATTGAGGGATACTGTTGCGCCCTATCGGTTGGGATGAGCTTCCATACTGAAGCGCCTTCCTCTGTGGCTGTTAAGAGGAGGGTATACCTCTCGAGCTGCGAAAGTAGTTGAGGGATATCATCTGCGATAAAGTCTATAATTCGATATTTGAGCGCCTCTTCAGGCCCCAGATTGACGTTCCTTGTTACGAAGAGCTCAGCCAGAGTCTCGTTCCGCCCGTGGAGCCTCGCGTGATTCCTCATCAAGCCCACTAGCGCGTTAACGTATTTCGAAGCGTTGATGGTCTCGCCTGTCGAAAGGACGGGCTGAGCCGAGCCTATGGTTGTGCCGGACGCCATAACCGCTACATGGCTAGCCATGAGGATGTACGTCCCGCCACTCCAAGCCTGAGCGCCTAGGGGCGAGACGAATACGCTCACAGGGATCTTCGAGTTGTCAAAGAGGTTCATTATATCCGTGACTGAACCTACCTCACCACCAGGAGTGTTCAGCTCAACAATCAGGAGCCGAGCGTCAACCGCGGACGCTTCTTCGAGTGCGAGTTGAGCGAGCTCCACGCTCGGCTTCGCTATTTCAGAGCTAATCCTCACCTTAACGATCTTGGCCGCTGGCTGAGCGGCAGTCGTTACGATCGATAACTGAACAAGAACTACCAAAATGAAGGCGATTGCTATAGCCCGTCGAAACCCTCCAGAACTAGAGAAAGAGATCTTATGGCATACTGTATTCAGCATTTCAAGGCCTCACCAAATACCATGTCAGCTCCTCTAATATACTCATCTGGCTGCGAGTCGCAGAAGGTTAAGTGAAGTTCTGCAAACTGTTCTTGGCTTGTCTCTTAAGAGAATCATTAGGAGAGATATCGTTTTCAGAATCGATTTCTCGTAATGGCGCAGGAGGATGTGCCTGTGAATATTCTGAAGATGTGAAGACTTAGCGCAAGGTTTATATAAAAAAGCGAAGTTCCCAGAATTCTAGCATTGGAGGTTTAAGTCTTGGCTGAAGCTATACAGGCGACTATAAGTGGACAACCAGTCTTGATCTTGAGGGAGGGAACTTCAAGGGCGAAAGGTAGAGAGGCTCAATCAGCTAACATCGCTGCAGCGAAGATTGTTGCTGAAACAGTGCGATCCTCACTTGGACCTAAAGGCATGGACAAGATGCTTGTTGAGAGCTTCGGGGATGTCACTATAACGAATGATGGCGCGGTTATCTTGAAGCAGATGGATGTTCAGCATCCTGCTGCCAAGATGATGGTTGAGGTTGCGAAGACGCAGGACGATGAGGTTGGAGACGGAACGACAACCGCTGTCCTCTTAGCTGGGGAGCTTCTGAGCAAATCTGAAGATTTGCTGGAGAAGGGTGTGCACGCAACAGTAATTGTTGATGGCTACAGGAGAGCTGCTGAAAAAGCCTTAGACATTCTCAAGAACGTCGCGATCAAAGTAGAACCGAAAGACGAGATTATGCTTAAGAAGGTTGCAGCTGTTTCTCAAGCAGGGAAACTTCTCAGAGAGAGCGCTGATTTTATGGCAGACATCGCTGTCAAAGCTGTTCTGCAGGTGGCTGAGAAGACGGCTGAAGGCTACAAGGTTGAGGTTGATGATATCAAGGTTGAGAAGAAGGCTGGTGAGTCGCTGACGGATACTAGGTTGATTCAAGGGGTTGTTTTGGATAAGGAGGTTGTTCATTCGGGGATGCCTAAGCGGATTGAGGATGCGAAGATTGCGCTGTTGAACGCGGCGTTGGAGGTTGAGAAGACTGAGTTCGATGCGAAGATCAATATACAGAAGCCTGAGCAGATGAAAGCTTTCTTGGATGAGGAGGAGAGTATGCTGAGGGGTATGGTTGAGAAGGTAGCTGCCTCTGAAGCAAACGTCTTGATCTGCCAGAAGGGCATAGACGATGTAGCTCAACACTTCTTAGCGAAGAAGGGCATCATGGCCGTTCGGAGGGCAAGCGAGAAAGACATGGAGAAGCTCGCCAAAGCAACAGGCGCCAAAGTGGTGACGAACGTTGAGGACTTGAAGGCTGGAGACTTGGGATTCGCCAAACTCGTCGAGGAGAGGAAGATCGCTGACGACAAGATGACGTTCATAGAAGGGTGCAAACACCCAAAGGCCGTGACTATACTCGTGCGAGGTGGAACAGAAAGGATCGTCGATGAAGCTGAGAGATCGATCCACGACGCACTTTGCGTTGTAAGAGATGTGGTCAGAGACCCACGAGTCGTAGTGGGCGGAGGAGCCGTTGAGGTTGAAATTGCCTCTCAAATGAAGAGGTGGGCTGAGCAAGTCTCGGGTAGAGAACAATTAGCCGTCTTAGCATTCGCTGAAGCTTTAGAAGCTGTGCCGACGACATTGGCTGAGAACGCTGGCTTAAATGCGATCGACATAATCGTCGCGTTGAGAGCACGCCATGAGAAAGGTGAGAAGACAGCTGGAGTCGACGTTATGGAAGGAAAAGTCAAGGATATGGCAAAGCTTGACATCTATGAGCCTGTAGCTGTCAAGGAGCAGATATTGAAGTCCGCTACTGAAGCAGCCACGATGTTACTGAGGATAGACGATGTCATCGCCGCTGGAAAGACGAGAGAGGGAGGAAGGCCTCCTAAACCGCCGGGTGAAGAAGAGACCCCTTCAGAGATAGACTGAAACGGAATAGAGGCTCAGAACCTCTAACCCCTACTTTTTAGATTCGTACTCGCTTTGTTCTTGGAATCTTATAACGAAGACTGTTGCATCTCCATAAGCAACCTTGAATATGACGACTGCCTTCGAGTCCTCCAAGGCATCTCGTTATAGATGACGCTATTGGGGGGACTGTCCCTGGCCGGACGAGGATTACGAGGGAAAGCGTTAAGATCTGCTTCAACGCAAGTATCGATCGGGTGATAGAATGATCTTCATAACCTTGGCCAAGTGGAGGCGGAAGCCAACGAAGGAGATGGTTGCTCAGTCGGGAAAGCTCTTCGAGCAGATGGTTAAGGAGGGCGCCAAGATCCTAGGCATGTACTGGACGCTGGGCAGATACGATGCGGTTATGATAGTGGAGGGCAAGGATGAGAAGACCGCTATGAAGTCCCTCTTGCGGTGGGGCGACCTAGTCTCAACGGAAACCCTTGTCGCGGTTACTAGGGAAGAGGCCGTCAAGCTCCTCGAGTAACCATCAAAGGTAAGGTCTAGGAAGACGCGACGGGTCCTATGAGCCCAAAGGGTTGGGCTCCCCTCTCTCTTTTTTCTCACATGTGGATGTGGAATCGTTGACATTCATGGGTTAACGATCATCAGATTGCGTGAGGATCAAGGCTTTGGAGGCCCCTTCGGCTTCGCGATTTCGATCGTCAGCGTCGATAGCGTTTGAGAGGAACGGTATACCTTACAGACTTGAGTGGTAGCCCGGGGGAGATTCGAACTCCCGTCGGCGGGTCTCCTCTCTCCATAGAAGAGAACCAAAGCCCGCTATGCCAAGACGCTACTCAAAGCTTTGTCCACTACACCACCGGGCTACTCAGAGAAGAGAGAAGCTAGAAGATTGTTTTTGAACTTTTCTACTGGACGATAAGTTGGTGAGCCAGTTCATCCTGCTTTGAGGTTGAATGGTTTCCCTTCATCAAGGATCTTCTGAGGAACCTTGCCCTTCCATTTCTTGAGGAAATCTAAATCTTCGTTCTTAGTCCTCAACTCGTCCGGGAGCATGTGAGGGATCTCTTCCATAATCGGGTAGAACCTGTTGCATTTCGGGCAGACTATGAGGCCTTCAACTATCTCATCCTTCTCCTCGAAGACGTACAGGTCTAGAGGATAGTATTTGTCGATTGGGCAGGCGAGGATCTCCATGAGTTTCCTCTTCATCTATGCTGGACCTTCCATTATACTACTTGGTTTGCTGTCAACATAGATATACCGTTTTTCCTTGCATTATGACGGCTACTATCTCGTCCATGAGCCTCTCCCGATTCCTCTATACATCAAACCAGCTTTCTCGACGAGCATTGGGTTGAGTATATGTGCGCAATCAACGATTACAGCTGATTTCGAGACGCTCGCAGCCAACTCTCTCGGGTCTATCCTTCGGAACTCATCGTGAGGCACTGTTATCACTACACAGTTAGCTTTCTCGATAGAAGCCTTCAAAGTAGGCTCAGTAGCATAGCCCATATCAACTATCTCTGTAGTACTGAACTTTGGGTCGAAAACTACTAGGCGAGCACCTCTGCGCTTCAAAAGCGTGATAAGCTCAATCGAAGGGGAGAACCTCGTCTCTTTCACATTGGCTCGATATGAGATTCCAAGAACAACCACCTTTGAGCCCTTAACCGATCTTCCTGAAGCCCTCAAACCATTGGCGACCAGTCTAGCAGTATGGCCAGGCATCCCATCATTGATCTCTCTAGCGTTCAGAACAAGCTTCAATCTCGCTTCCAGCCGGTCAGTTTCGCTCGCGAGCAAATATGGGTAGACAGGCAGACAGTGGCCACCTACGCCCACACCAGCGATGTGGAGATGGCAATACTCTTTCAGAGTATTAGCAGCCTCCCTAACTTCATCGTAATCTATCTCAGCCTTCTCACAAAACATAGCGAACTCGTTAGCCAGAGCAATATTCACGTCGCGGTATATAGTCTCGAAAAGTTTTGAGGCTTCAGCTGTCTTGATATCTTGAACCTTCACAATCCCTCCCTTAATGATAGTCGACAGCAATGCGTCTGCAGCTCCTAGACTCTTCTCATCGATAGCCCCTACAATCTTGGGGTAACGTTGAATGTCGCCCAGGGCTCTACCGCCCATCGCCCTCACAGGACTATAAGCAAGACCGAAATCCGCTCCAGCCTTCAAACCCGAATATTTCTCAAGAGTAGACTTCACCACTCTCTCAGTGACGCCGGGACCGCATGTGCTCTCAAAGATTATGAGGCAGCCGTTCTGTATCCCCTTGCCTAAATCTCGGCATGAACTCTCAACAGCTGAATAGTCAGCAGATCTCTGCTTATCGATCAACGTAGGAACGAGCAGAATTGTCGCATCGCTTTGAGAAGCTGCCTCCTGAATATTATTCGTAGCTCTAAGTCTCTTCTCACTCAAGAGCCTTTTCAAGATTTGCGGCACCCCGGGCTCAGCAAGATAGCTTTCACCTCTGTTCACCTTCTCGACGACCTCCGGGTTCAAGTCTACGCCGATCACGTTGGCGCCTGCTTCGCCGAATAGACAAGCCGTTGGGAGACCCATCCAGCCAAGTCCGACAACAGCAACTGTCAACGAATGATCCTTAACTTTCTCCCTTATCTCGTCAGCACTAAACTTCATGATGGCCATTCAGAACAACCCAAGAAAGATTTTAATCCGCATGGAATTGACTGCTTTAATAGTCTTCCAAACAATTATTTGACGCTATCTTTTTGTGATTAAATGGGTTTGGGATTGTCTTAGGTGTATGCTGTCCGTGGAGGGTTCTCGGGGGGATTCAGAAGCTTTTGTTTGTAGCTTCGGTTTGCTTGGCGTTCTGGAGCTTATCTTTTTTGCGAGTTTTATTTAGGAAGTCCTTGGACCATTCTTCTAATGCTTGAAGAATATTCTCTAGGGTTGGTTGAGGGGGCATTGTTCGCAGATGTCTGTTGCTCCCTGTCTTCTGCATGTGGATTCTATGCCCATCTCGATGAGGTCTTTCGTCTCTTCGTAGAAGACGCAGTTCTCAAAGGTCAGAATCATGAAGCTCAAACCTTTCCTTCTTCTTGGCGTAATGAAACCGATCTCTCCCGGCTAGATATGCGCTCTGTCACTTGGATCGTGAGGCTTGGGTGACATGAGTACTTGAAGTGAATCATCGGCTGCTTTCGTGCTACGACTTTTCAGTATCGCTTTATTTTTCGGGAGCTTGTTGATGCATAATTACTGATTTCCTGTTTGGACGGTCTGAAGGTTTCAGCGTATAGGTTGGCGCCTAAAGCTGCTAGAGTGAATCCCCAGATAGCGAGAATCTCCACTGGGTGGCCCCAGTAGTACCAGGTCTCCATGAACCCTTGGAGTGATAATAGGTCTAGGAGCATTCCTAAGGCTACACCGCCGCTGATAAGAACCCACATTCGCCCCAGGATTCCCCGTCGGAATAACAGCAAATTCAATATTGCGAGGGACAGCAGGATGCTATCGAGAACCGTATAAGTGAAGTCCATGCTGGCCTCCAGAGGGTCGACGCTAATCAATTTGAAAGGGTTGACCGCGGCTAGAGATACCGTAGTTACAGTGAAGAATATGGCTAGCGGAATCAGCGTTATTAAATGCTTCAACGGCTCCGCTGCCTCACGCCAAAGAATCTTGAACTTACTTGTGTACGACCAGAGGCCTAGAATCAAGAAGATGCAGCCTAAGACCCATATTGCGTCAATTTGCGATGGGTAAGGTGGCTCAACTCCCACGATAACCGTGTAGATCGCATTGGCCAACTTCGCTACGAACCAGAGGGCGAAGCCGATCACCGCCATAGAGAACGCCCTCATCAATCCGTCCCTGAAGCCCCATCCTGACACCTTTAAGGCTTGATGGAAACTAGCTATCGTTATCGATAGGATTGTGATGTAAGCGATGGCGGATACAACTTCAGATGGCATAGCCTTTGGCACAGCTAAATTTATTGTATACAGGATTGTAAGCGCCGCTGAAACAGCCACTATCCAATAAGACCTACTCATCATCCTACACCTAAACCATCTCATCTTTCCTGGTACTATGGGGCGTTACTGTATCGCTTTCAAAATTCTTCATCGCTCGTTCAAAAGCTATCCTCGCGTTACCCACATAATCCTTGAAGGATGAGCCTCCTCCTTGCTTGAATTCAAGGCCTAGCTGTTTGTACAAACGCTTCAAGATCGCTTTCTCCAAGAATTGAGAGCAGTAGCCGAAGATTCCTTCCAAAGCCTCAGAGAACTCTTCCACCCTATCAGGCAACTCTTCCCTCTTAAGGCCTTTATGCACTTCAAGATACCGATATATAGCATGGCGGAGCTGTTTGCCAAGAGCCAAAAGACCTTCATCTACCGCTTCAAGAAGCACACTATTGAAGTCCCACTTATTCCGCGAGGCTCTCCCCGCCCTTTTCGCATACACTTATTTTAGTCAAAATCGTCGGTTGGATATAAATTACGTCACCGGAATAGACAAGCCTCAGTGACACGAGTGCATGCTCAGAACCGTTTAAGCGCATCGACAGTTACTTTCGTTTCCGGGCTTGATCTCTCACGGTCTAGGTGCTAGGGAAAAGTTTGTTTTCGAGGGTTTGGGTCCTCGGTAAAACACGACTACTTTCACTGGTTTCTTTCGAGTGCAAGCGAAGTGGCTATTTCTTGAGGATCTTCTCGAACTTCTTTGAGAGCTCATACATTCCCAAGAGTAGAAATAGAGAGATTGCCAACATTATGAATAGATCAAACATTTGCAGGATCTCCGTTCCCGAACCCGCTACAGTTATGAAAGAGATTATTCTCCTCAACACCTGAAGGCATAGCGCGAGCACCACTAGAGCCCATGCTCGAAACACCCCGGTTGTCCGGATTAAGCGATAAGCGTAGTATGCCGCGGCAAGCTGGAGTACGATTGAGGCAACTGCAACAATGTTCGATACGGTCAGCCATTCAGCCATCCAAGGTCACTTTCCCTTACCAGCTGCTTTAAGAAAGGCTTCAGCAAATCTCTCCTCAGTAGTTCTTCGCGGGGTCCCTGTTAGAACGCCTTCAAGGTCTTTGAACGGAACCCCTATCTTTATTCCCTGGGAGGTGATCTCGAACTCCCTAAGCTGCTTATCGTGATCGCTTCCACGAATCTTCAGCACGGTCAAAGCCTTCTTCAACGAGGATTGGACTTCAACTATTCTCAGGAGAATTATGCAGTCGACGAGGAAGCTGAGTCCAACACCTGTCACTACGAGATGGTCGCCGAAGACCTCATGCGACTCAGCTGTGAAAACACTTGTCAACTCTTTCATCTTGAGATGACTGACCAATCTATACAGTTCACCGCGGAGCTCTGAAGCTGGAATGAAGCTTTCTAGGTGGCTGATAGAATCGATGACGATGCGTTTCGCATTTATCTCCGCTATGATAGGATCTATCGGATTTCGCGACTCAACGAATTGAGCTAGAACCGGCGGGCTTGTGCAGACGACTCGAAGCTTCCCTTCAGCCTCAAGCTTCCGTATATCCCAGCCGAAGTTCGCAGCGTCTCGGTAGATCTGAGCGGGCATCTGCTCAAAGGTTACGTAGAGGCCATTCTCATTGAACTTAGTGGCTCCATTTATCAGATATTGTAGCGCAAGCGTTGTCTTGCCTGTTCCAGCGCTTCCCACGACTAGGGTGGCATCCCCGCGCATTAGTCCTCCGTGAAGCATCGCATCTAGCTCGGAAATTCCGGTTGGCGCTCTCACTCTTTCACGCCTCCTTCAATCAATGCGATAAGCTTCTTCTGGACCTCTCTATCCTTACTCACGTTTAGGCTCACTACGTCGAGTTCCCCGAAACGCTCCCTGCGGAGGACTCCAAGCTCCACAAGTGTCGAGATCTCAGGGTCAACATCCTTCGGCAACCTGCCGATTCTTCGAGCTATACTTTCAACCGTGTCCAGTATGCCAGGGTTCATGTGAAAGAGACGGAGCAGCTCCGCCTTGATCTCAGTTCCAATCAGCTTCTCCGAAAGCTCGCGTAAGCCAGTCTCATTCAAAAGGCATCCACTTCACTACCGGCTTACAAGAAGATTTGGCGTAGCATTCATATAAGCCTGCTCCGCTTGCTCGACAGCGACTCCAAAGTCTTCTGGAGGCGTATCCAAATCTAGCCGGCGATAGATCTGCTTCGCTACCATCCTCTCAAGCACAATCGCGGCTTCACCGAAAATCTCTTTGAGACATCTTCTCAGTACGTCGACCTGAATAGCCATTTCATCACGCTTGAGGCCCTTATGCTTCTCCAAGCACTCGAGCAAAGATGTCTTAGCCCCTTCGCCTAAAATCTGGGAGACAGTATTCTCGAAGCACTGGAGAAAGAATGAGCCGAATGCTTCAGCCTTTTCATTATCCAAGAGTCTCAGCTCAACTTCAGAAGCCAGCTGAGCACTCAATACAGGCGCATATCGAGGATTTAATCTTACTTCGAGATCCTTACCCAAGAAGTTTAAGGTTTCAAACTACATCAGTCTCTTGCTGTTGCGTTCCGTCTATGGAATTAAGTAAGGGTTTCTGAGTCGGGTTTTCTCGATTGATGAGAGAATACTTTCATTTTTCGGGTTCGATCTCTCACGGTCTATGCGCTAGGGAAAAGTTCGTTTTGGCCGGTAGGACCCCTCGGTAAAACACGATTACTTTCACCGGTTTCTTTGCATGATCTTGTGTATGCGCATATATCTTCTCGGCGGTTCAGAATTTTTCCCTAGGATGTTTTTACGTGAAGAAAGGTTTTGCCGAGGCCTTGGATTGGCTGCGGGCCTTCTAAAACTTATGTCACTCGGATAGGCTGGTTCAATTATTCGATGAGCTATGGCGGTTGGAATAAGTGTCCAGGATGCCTAGCGGTTAAGCGGCTTCTCTGGAAGAACGGCGAGTACGTGTACGCATGGTACCGAAAGTGCAAGCGACTGCTGAAAGCCAATCCGCCACTAGATCAACCGTAACCGGCTCCAAAACCACTCGACTCTAAAACACGTTTAGTCAACGTATTTAATGAGATAAAAGCAAGCTTGAACAATTATTTAACTCTCCACACTCAACGTTAAAGTAGAATCGCTTCAATTCGAATCTGCCGCTCAGCGAAATTGAGAGAGAAAAGATAGATGGGCAAGGTCGTCTGGATAGACATCTTAACTCCTAAGCAAGGAAACTTGTTCAGCGTCTTATCGAAGAGATTGACCAAGCAAGGCTACAAACATATCTTGACAACCAGACTATATCGTGAAGTCAATCAGCTTCTGGACGCACGGGGGCTGACTGCTTACACCATCGGAAAGCATGGCGGAGCAAGAATAGAAGAAAAGCTTTCAGCAAGTGCAGATAGAGTAGCTAAACTTGCTAAATTCATAGGTCGACGCAAACCCGACCTGGCGCTATCCTTTTCGTCTCCAGAAGCAGCTAGAGTCGCTTTCGGCCTGGGAATTCCGCATCTCTGCATCAGCGACTCGCCACATGCAGAGGCCGTATCAAGACTTACAATTCCGCTTTCAGAGAGACTCTTCACGCCAGCTGTAATTCCGAAGAAGGAATGGCTAGGTTACGGGATATCCGCTGGCAAAATAGTTCAGTACGATGCCTTAGACCCTATCGTATGGCTTAAAACTTTCAGGCCGGACAGACGTATTCTGATTCAAGATGGGATAAAGCCGCAAAGGAAGATAGTAACGGTTAGACTCGAAGAATCCTTTGCTGCTTATCTTCTAGCGAAAAAGCGAAAGAAACTATTGAATACCGTTGGAGCAATCCACGAGATGCTCAGAAATAGACTTGAAGCAGACATAGTTGCGTTGCCAAGATATAACGACCAAGCGGAGATCCTGAGAAGAGAATTCAAGCATGATGTCGTCATTCCGAGAACTGTAGTGAACGGGCCGAATCTCCTCTCATTCAGCTCAGTCTTCATCGGAGGCGGAGGAACTATGACATCAGAAGCTGCCATGCTTGGAGTACCATCAATATCATGCTTTCCAAGCAAGCCGACGATCGTTGAAGAATTTCTAATTTCATCCGGCCTTGTTGTTAGAGAGATGGATCCCAGTAGGATTGCTAGAAGAGCTATGAGGATGCTCGAGGACGAGACGTATCGTCGACGTATTCGAGACAAAGCTAAAGGCTTTGTGGAAAGAATGGAAGACCCAATAGAAGTTATCCTACGCGAGTTAAAGCATTTTAGTTAGTTTTACGGATGTTCTTCCAGAAGTAGAATTCAGCTATCTTCTTCCATAGAATTAGCCAGAATATCGCGATGGAAGAGGCGGCTACGACTCTTATTATCCCAGTCACTACACTGCCGACAACACCTGAGAGTGGAATCGAGAGTTCTAAGATATACTTGACTATTGTGAAAAGGCCGAACATCAAAGACAACCAGACGAACACCACTATCGCGATTAGAGAGAGGGCCCTGCCCAATCTGTTTCACCTAGGAATTAAAAACTGAGTAAATACTGCGAAAGCTGAAGCAATAGCTGTCAAAGTAATCATTGTTGAAACTACTTCAGGTTCCCGTAGAGGGCCTTGAGCTAAGACCATTCTCGTTAGAGTTACAGGAGCTCGTCTATCGTCTGTTGCCTCTATCCTGCCGTCGGAGAGAACTCTTGTAGGTCTATTCGATATCTGCCTCCTCTCGTATAAGCCGCCTAAAGTAGAGAGAAGGTAGAACGCGTTTATTATATGGGGGATCATAGCTACCACAGCCGTCACTTCAACCTGCCCGATTATCGCCAATGCGCCTAACGCTGCTCCAACCGAAAGATCACCTGTATCGCCAGAGAATACTCTTGCCGGATACTTGTTGAATCTGTGAAAGGCTAAAAGGCATCCCAGTAAACCTATGGACAAAATCGCTTCTTCAGTTCTTCCTGCTACCATCATGCTGATTGCGAGGCCCAAAGCGATTATACTGCAAGTTCCAGTCATGACGCCATTGAAGGGATTCATCATATTCACAGCGTTCGCTGGAACAGCTACAGCAAATGGTATCATGAGAGGATAGATTATTGTCAGACGAGTCTTCCCGATGAACGGTAGACTCGGACGCGGATAGAAGACCCCTAGTAGGAGTATCGGGATCGAGGCGGCTGCAGTCAAGAGAGGTTTAAGTTTAGGATTCAAAGGCTTAATGTCGTCTCTCACTCCAACAAATCCGGCAATTAGTACAGTTAGTAGAAAGGCTAGGAACTTCATAACGTGTTCAGGAAAAATTATCATCGAAACGATTGTGGAGAAGCTCAACCCAACTACTATAGAGAGACCTCCCATCTCAGGGACCTTTCGTTTATCGAGCTTATGTACATCGATGCCGACGATTCCTAAACGAGCCATTCTACTCGCGATAATGGGCGTTAACAGATATGTGACAGCAAAACCAACGAGAAAGATTACAAGTGGCGCGATGTACTCTTGAAGCCCCAAGAAGAGCATCTCGTTCTAAAGGGTATTTTTGATGAAGCGTTTCAGAATGGATTTGTACTTCGAGACGAGATTCATGGTCTTGCTTCTCGTTTTCGCTTCACTGAACAGCCTATATATCGGCTCCGTCCCGCTAGGTCTGATTAGAATCCAGCTCTTGTCGGGAAACCAGATTTTCACTCCATCGACGGTCTCCACGCGATCCTCTCTAGTTTCCTCTAGAAGTCTTTCGAGAACTCTCTGCTTGACTTGATTGGGGCATGGAACCTTGTCTTTATGGATATGGTATGTAGGAAGCTCTTTGACAAGTCTCGAGAATCTCTTCCTTGTCTTCGCAACTATCTCTACGATTAATGCAGACGTCATCGCGCCGTCTCTAACAGCTAGATGTGGTCCATAGAAGACTCCTCCATTCTCCTCGCCGCCTAGCTTAGCGTTGACCTCTAACATCTTCCGCGAGACTATTGTACTACCGACCTTCGTCCATACGACCTCCCCATCGTACCTTTCAGCTATCTCCTCAACCATCTGCGATGAACTCACAGGTGTAACTACTTTCTCACCAGGATTCTCGGCTAGGAAGAACTTCTCCACTACCCCGAAGCTTTTGTCACCCCAATGTGGTTGACCTTTCTCATCAACGAAGATCGCTCTATCCGCGTCGCCATCGTACGCTATTCCCAGATTCGATCTTGAAGCTCTAACGACTTCACAGAGAGCGCTGAGATTCTCAAGCGTCGGTTCAGGATTCCTTCCAGGAAAAGACCCGTCTATGTTTGCGTTTAAAGTATAGACTTTGCAGCCGAGCTCTGTTAGCAGACTCGGCGATACTAGGGCGCCTACGCTATTAGCTGGATCGATGACGACTTTCAGCTTCGCCTTCTCTATCTTCTCACGATCCACATGGCGTTTAATTGCTTCCTTGTAATCTTGAATTGCACCTGTCTTGACATTCATCTTTCCAATGGATTCCCATTCAGCTACCTTCCACTCTCTCTTGTGGTAGATTTCTTCAATCTTATTTTCCTTTTCAGGAGGGATCTCTATCCCATCAGCGTCCATCACTTTTATTCCATTGTATTCAGGCGGATTGTGGCTCGCAGTAATAACGACTCCACCATCGAACCGCCATGTCTTCGTCACATACTGTACGGCCGGTGTTGGAATCATGTCGATATCGTAGACCGAACACCCCGCTGCCATCAGTCCAGAAGCGACTGCGCTCGAGAGGAACACTCCACTACTTCTTCCGTCTCTTCCAAGCAGTATTCTACCATGATCGAAGATCGTGCCTATCGACTGCCCAATCTCCAAAGCGAATTTCGCCGTCAAATCTTTGTTGACTACGCCTCTAATCCCGTTCGTTCCAAAAAGTCTGCGCTGCTCCACGAAACCTTTTCACCTCATGCTATTTGACGTGCATCGGCTTGAGGATGCTTTTGTCAACCTCTTTATGGGGACAGACTACGACGTCTGGGCCCAATGTTAGATCATCTCGAACTAAGACGTAATCGCTGACGATCGTCCCTTTTCTCAGTTTGACGTTCCTCCCAGTCACAGCATGTTCGCCCACGATTGAGTCATTGATAGATGAGAGCTCCCCTATCTTCGCTTCTCGGAAGAGTATCGATCGCGCTATTCTACTCCCTCGCTCAATCTCAACGTGATCATCTATAGCCGCATAAGGCCCGATCAGACAGTCATCGCCTATCTCAACTTTATTGTTTATGACTATCGGAGGGATAAGCCGCGTACTCCGGCTCACTTTCGAGCCATCACCTACTATAGGCTCTTTCCTTGAAATTCTCGCCAGAAATTTGTGATTTGCTTTCATGTAATCTTCGAACTTGCCTATGTCGAACCATGGACCATCATATTTGAACCCATGTAGCTTCTCTCTCTTCGCTAGGATTGGGAAGACTTCTCTCTCTATGCTGACTTTCTTTCGAGCGTCTATATAGTCAAATACCTCGGGTTCCATGAGGTACATGCCTGCGTTTATCCAACTGCTTGGAGCGCCCCTCTTCTTCGGTTTCTCTATGAAAGCTTCTATTTTCGTCTGATTCGTCATCTTCGCGACTCCGAACCTGCTCGGGTCATCTACTTTGTGGAGAGCTATCGTCACGGTAGCTCCCGTCTCTTTATGCGCTTGCAACATGGATTTTATTGAGGCTTCAGAGAGGATGTCACCGTTCATCGCTAGGAACGTTTCCTCGTTCTCCAGAAGTCTCTGAGCTTGTCTTATTGGACCCCCTGTTCCTAGAGGGGTTGGATCTATTGAGTATCTGATACTCATGCCATTGAATCTCGTCTTGAAATGCCTTTTCAACATGTCCGCTAGGTAGTTGACTGCAAGGATAATCTCGTCGACACCTTCCTCCGCAAGGTGCTCTATGGTCCATTCAAGCATAGGTCTTCCAGCGATTGGGAAGAGCAGTTTCGGTCTTGTGCAACTTAAAGGGCGGAGCCTCGTTGCATACCCGCCCGCAAGTATTATCGCCTTCATCTACTGTTCACGCGTCAAGATGTTATTATTAGATTTCAGAGCTACTCCTCAATCAGCTTGTCAAAGAAATAGGTCTACACGCATAAATCTTTGTATTCTCGAAAGATCTCTCCATAGGCCCTGCAGAAGTAATAGCATGCCTTCTTGAGGCCATCCTTTCCTTCCTTAGTCAACTTGTAAATCGTCTTTCTCTCATGTCTATTACATCTCACCAGACCTCTCCTCTCCAAATCTCTGAGCGCGGGGTACAGTGTGCCTGGGTTCGGTTTCTCTCCCTTCCTCTTCGCTAGTTCTTTGGCAATCTCTTGCCCGTACATCTCCCTCTTGGACAGTAGCCAAAGTATAAAAAACGAAAGTAGTCCTCGCATATCGCAGCACTCAGGGGGGACAGGCGCAGTTCCGGCTGATTTCTTGAACATGTTTGGTTCAGGTGAATGTTATCCTGAATACACTTAAATAATGCGATTCTTATATTGGACATCCGATAGCCTATGCACGAAGCTATGAAGATGAAAGATGATGAGATCAAGAAGTTCGTAAAGAAGACGTATGCGAAGGTTGCTACCTCAGGATGCTCTTGTTGCGGCGATTCATCTTTGATGCCTTCTGGAGTTGAACTAGCTAGGTTGGTTGGATACTCGCATGACGAGTTAAAGGATGTGCCAGCGGCGGTTAAGGAGGTATTTGCTGGATGCGGGAATCCTGTAGCGGTATCAGAATTGAAGACAGGGGAAACCGTTCTTGACTTAGGGTCTGGAGGAGGCTTAGACGCATTTCTCGCCGCGAAGAAGGTCGGTACGACAGGAAGAGTCGTGGGCATTGATTTCACCAAAGAGATGATTCGAAAAGCCATGAGGAACGCCGGAGAGCTCGGTCTCAAGAACGTTGAATTTCGGTTGGGGGATGCGGAAGATATGCCTGTTGAAGCAAACTCCATCGACATCGTCATCAGTAATTGTGTGATAAATTTGGCTCCTGACAAAGCCAAGGTCTTCAAGGAGGCCTACCGTGTGCTTAAGCCCGGAGGCAGGATTGTTATCTCTGATATAGTGACTGAAGGAGAGTTGCCCGACGAGATTCGTAGAGATCCCAGATACTGGGCGGAATGTGTTGCGGGTGCTCTTGACATAGAAGATTATCTCGGGAAGATACGGAAAGCAGGATTCAAGCATGTTAAGGTGCTCTCAAGAACAAATTTCACCAATACAATTCCAAGTATAAAGGTTAAGGCTCAAAAACCGGAAGACTGAGGTTTCACCTGAAATAACTACTCGCAGCCTCCAATGTTTCCTTTATCTCCTCCATATTTGTTAATCCGACAGCTACGCCATCAACTCTGTCTTTCAAAAACTGAAACGCTACAGCTGGTTCTAATCTCCCGGCGGCAAGCGACTTCATAGCGATAATCTTCTTCCCCATTCTTCTTGCAGACTCGGCAGCGTGAACAGTTGATTCAAATGAAGGATCCATGAAGACGCCGATCTTGTTGAAAGGAATCAACATCAATTTGACTTCTTCAATTACAGCCGCTTTCTCGATTATGGTTCCAGGCGTATGACTAGCGATTCCAACAATTCCATCTTTTATGCCTTGCAGAGTTCGCTTCAGTTTCTCCGGATTCTTACTGAGGATTCTGTCAGTGTATGAGCCGTGTGTCACTATTGACTGCGCGTTCAGCTGCTTCATTCTCTCTATCTCATTTGAAATCTCTCCGAGACCGGTGCTTCCCATTATGAATAACTGAGTATCTGTAGCTCTGACAGCTTCCTTAATAGCTGTTAGAATCGGAGGACAGCAGATTGCTTGAACGGCGTTGCAACCCAGCTTAACGCACTCGATGATTATCTCAACTATGTTCTTCGGGTTCTCATGGAATTGCCTATAATAGAGATAGGATTTCGCTCCGAATTGTCCTGCACCCATGAAGGGCGAGGTCCCGAACAGAACTTTCGGGAACTCCTCTCCGTCTATGTCGAGTGTTCCGAATGCGTATGCGTCAGCGAACTCTTTCATTCTCTCACTGATTCAGTTTCGAAAGCTACATCTACAATGTAAGGGTATCTCTATTTGAGTGGCATCAGATTTATGGCAGTTGAATATAGACCGTATAGGTCCAAGAGAATCCTGAATGTACATAGGCATGTTGACGGAGGATGGTTCTGGGACGAGTATTCGGCTCATCCCTACATTGGTTGCGAGCAGGGATGCGAGTTCTGTTACTCGCGGTCTAGAAGATATCTTCAAACCGACAATCCGGAAGATTTCTCCAGGATAATCAAGGTCAAGACGAATGCTCCGGAACAACTCAGAAAGGAGCTGTCGAAAGTTCCTCGCGACATAATAGTTAGTGGAGACTATCAGCCTGTTGAGGGCAGATTCAAACTGTCTAGAAAGATGCTTGAAGTGATTAGAGACCTAAATTTTCCAGTTCACATAGTCGAGAGATCTCCTCTAGTTCTAAGAGATCTAGATATCTTGCAGGAGATCAACAAGCGTTCTTGGGTTTGCGTCTCAATAAGCATAACCACATTAGACGAGAAGTTGACGAGACTCTTCGAGCCGAAAGCCTCCGCTCCGAAAAGTAGACCGAGGGCCATGAAGAAGATTAGTGAGGCTGGAATCCTAACTGGAACAGCGTTGATGCCTGTTCTACCGTACTTAACGGATAGTAACATCACTTTCGAAGAGATCGTTAGATCCACCGCAGAATATGGTGGACGCTACGTTTTTACAGGTGGAGGGCTAACTCTAGACGACAATGTGAAGACCAGATACATGAAGTTAATTCAAGACCACTTTCCCAGCCTATTGGAGAAGTACGATGAACTGTATTCCAGCGAGGACGCGTTGAGACGCTACGCTGCTGCTGTCGGCAAGAAGATTGCCACTCTATGCAAGAAATATGATGTCGCAGACAGGATTCCTAGATACATTCCTGATTCACCGCTCAAGAAGAGCAAGGAGATTTCAGCCGCCCTCTTCGACAGAGTGTATAGACTTGAACTGGAGCTTGAGAGCCCACACAAAATTTGGGCATACCGCAAGGCTGCTTGGGCGATTGAAGAACTCGAAGAGAATATTGAGGAACTCTATCGATCAGGAAAACTTGAAGAGGTCCCCGGCATCGGCAAGAATCTAGCAGCCGAGATCGCAAAGATGATGGAACGGGTCTAATTGAAAGGCATCTATACATTAATCATTCAACTCAAAGCCATGATTAACATAAAGGTCGTCGCACTTGGAAAAGTTGGATTACCGAAGGGCATATATCTCTATACGGGCTCGGCACGTGGAAGTGGAGTATCATCCATTGAAGGTAGAATAAGCAGACATTTGCGCAAAACGAAGAGGAACTTCTGGCATATCGACTACCTTCTCAAGCATGAACTATCTCAAATACTCGCAGTCGTTTACTCAGAGACCAAGAGAGGCATTGAATGCAAAGTGAACGAATCTATACGCAGGGAATTGAAAGCATATTCTCCAGCCACGCATTTCGGTTCAAGTGATTGCGCATGCCAGACCCATCTCCTTCAAGTAGCCGACAATAGATCAGTTGGACAATTAATCCGCAAAGTAAGAGTTTCATATAGAAGATTAAGTTTACACTCGAATTTCCTTTGCTATTTCTATCCGCGCTTGCGTGGGCAACGGTTTCAGTTGAAGCAGTATTGAATGAGTGAGGAGTAAGAAGTTGAGTTATGAGAAACTTGTCAAGGTAGCCACCGGAAGAGTTCCATTCGATCTTTTGATCGAGAACACCCAGCTAGTCAACGTTTATACAGGTGAGATCTATCAAGCGGCCATTGGAATACTTGAAGATAAGATTGCGTATGTTGGCAAAGATTCAAAACATTTAAGATCAAACCGAAGATTCAATGCAGATGGAAAGTACGCGATTCCAGGTCTCATCGACTCGCATCTTCATATAGAGAGCAGCATGGTCACCCCACCTCGTTTTGCTGAAGCAGTTCTACCTCACGGAACCACAACCGTTGCGATAGATCCCCATGAAATCGCCAATGTTCTCGGGATGAAAGGGGTGAGAATGATGCTCGATTCTAGTAGGGACCTACCACTGAAAGTTCATGTTCTTGTGCCTACCTGTGTCCCCTCAATACCCGAGGTCGAGACTGTGGAAGCAGAATTCAACGCCGACGATGTAGCTGAGATGTTAAGTTGGGACCGTGTAATCGGGCTGGCTGAAGTTATGGACTATGAGGGCGTCATAGACCTCAAGGATAGAATAACGAGGATCGTCAAGACAGGGAGAAGATCTGGCAAGATCTTAGACGGCCATGCATGCCTTATCTCAGGAAGAGAGTTAAACGCTTACATAGCTGCTGGGATGGATTCAGACCACGAGAACTTCAATTTTCCCAGTGTTCTGGAGAAGCTTAGGTTAGGGATGGCGATCAAGCTCAGGAAGATGTTGCTGAGCCGAGATTTCATTACGAAGTTTAGGAAGATCCCGAACCTCCGGAATGTTATGTTCTGCACAGATGATGTTATGCCTGACGATTTGGTTGAGAATGGCCATCTTGACGATGTTGTGAGAACCGCTATTGAGTGCGGCTTCGATCCTGTTGAAGCGGTTGAATCAAGCACATTGAAACCAGCTTTGAGCCTACGGCTCTACGATAGGGGTGCCATTGGGCCGGGTAAGATTGCGGATGTGATTCTTTTGAAGAATCTTGAACGCTTTGTCCCAGATGTCGTATTCGCCAATGGGAAGATGGTTGCCAAAGGCAGAAAGCTGCTCACCGAGTTGAAGATTCAGAAATTTCCAAGAGAGGCGGAGAGAACCGTCAGGCTCTCTGGAATAAGCGTCAATGATTTCTCCATTAAACCTCCGATTCACAAAGGCAAAGTGAAAGTTCGGGTAATAGCTCTTGAAGGATTTACTTCAAGGTTCTTAATCGAGGAACATGATGTTCAAAATGGCGTGTTGAAGACGGACGGTCTTGCGATTGTAGCTGTGCTAGAGAGGCATGGAAGATCTAGGAGTAGAGCGATTGGCTACGTTAAGAATTCTGGTTTGAAGAGAGGCGCGATCGGCTCCACAGTCGCTCATGACTCGCATAATCTTATTGTGTTGGGTATGAGTCCTGAGGATATGCTCTTTGCGGCTACAGTTCTGATCCGTATGCAAGGCGGCTTGGTCGCTGTTCAGAATGGACAGGTGTTGGCCTCGGTTCGTCTACCTAGCGCCGGTTTGATGTCAAATATGCCCATCGACACTGTTAGCTCCGCCTTGCGTTCCTTCAGGAGAGCCGAGAAACAACTCGGAGTTAGAGAAGTAGAGAGCACCTTGATGATCACATTTTTTCTCTGCCGGTTATTCCAAGCGCTAGAATAACCGATAGAGGCCTATTTGATGTTGACAACCAAAAGTTTGTGTCATTATTCTTGTAGAGTCGGCTTTACCTGCTGAGAGGGAGCCAAGTGCAAGGATATTTAAGCAGTCTGTGGCATCTATCTGTCTAAACCTACAAGAAATTTAGGGAGTAGAGTTCATGCCAACTTCAGGTTACCGCGATAAGTTTAAGAATATTGATTTGGCTGTCACTTTTCGCGATGTTGTTTTGCTGCCTGGTTTCGCCGAGGTTGAGCCTCGTGAGGTTGATATTAAGTCGAGAGCTAGTAAGAATTGCCCGATAAATATTCCATATGTCTCTTCGCCTATGGATACTGTTACTGAGAGCGATATGGCGATTGCTTTAGCTCGCCAAGGCGGCGTAGGGGTTCTTCATAGAAATTGCAGCATAGAAGAAGAAGTTGAGATGGCTAAGCATGTGAAAAGGGCGGAGTCCCTAATTATCCGTGAAGTCATTACCATCGAGCCGGCCAGAACCATCGCCTACGCGATTGAGCTCATGCAGAAACATAATATCTCCGGACTGCCCGTCGTGAAGGAAGGAAAGCTTATCGGAATCCTCACTGGCAGGGATGTTCGCTTCGCTGATCCGAACCTGAAGGTTGAAGATTTGATGACACGCGAGGTTGTTACAGCGCTTGAAGGCATCGATATCGAAAGTGCGAAGGAGACTATGCATAAGCATCGAATAGAGAAACTACCCATCATCGATGACCAGAAACGTTTGAAAGGCCTCATCACGATCAAGGATATTTTGCTTCGGGGGAGATTTCCGAATGCTGCTCGCGATGAGAAGGGTCAACTTCTTTGTGGAG
>Ga0315280_10002411_pt1 | contig 30298 bp, 34 predicted proteins | sample YL17G06_40_MG_FD_203697 | JGI IMG/M metagenome (GOLD analysis project Ga0315280, IMG submission 203697) | Sediment microbial communities from Yellowstone Lake, YNP, Wyoming, USA - YL17G06_40 | ecosystem: Environmental > Aquatic > Freshwater > Lake > Sediment | place: USA: Wyoming | collected... | reverse complement strand
TGGAGCGGATGCGGCGTTGGGATTCTTTGAACATATCGAGGACGTTGGGGTCTTGGATATGGCGGGACTGGAGGTTGAGGAGGGAGGAGATAACCTGCATGTTGTTCTTCACCCGGTGGTGGATCTCCCTCAGGAGGACCTCTTTTTCCTGCAGAGAACCTTGGAGCTTGTCTTCCGCCTTTTTTCGCTCAGTGATATCGCGGACGTATTCGATCACCCCCTTCATCTGGCCTGTTTTCTGGTCGATAAGGGGAAAGCTGTAGAGGTCCAGCCATCCGGTCACTTCGCCTCTTGTCCCTATCTTAGGGACGATTTCGTAAGAGGCTTGGGCTGTTTTGAGGGTTGTGCGTGTCGGGCAGATCGAGCAGTTTTCGTTCCTCAGATGATAGGCTTCGTAACATTTCTTGCCCACAAGCGGCATGGCGTGGGCGTACCACTTTTCCATTGCCCAGTTGACTCTGATGATTTTGTAATCCTCATCGAGAATAGAAATGCCGTCTTGGATGCTTTCGAAAACGCTGGATAAGAACCGTTCTCGCTCCTGGACTTCCTCCTCGGTCTTCTTGCGGTGGACGGCCATGGCCACCTGGTCGGAGACAAACTTGAGGATATTTTTTTCTTCTTCTCCGTAGCGCATGCCTTCGGTGTAAGTCTGGACAACGAGAACGCCGATGGTATTTCCATCGATGATCAAGGGGACGCCAAGCCAGTCGATCGAAGGAGTTCCGATGGATTCCACTTCGCCTCGCTTTTCGAGCTGGATAAAAACTTCCGGTGAAGCGAGAAGAGGTTTTCCTGTCCGCAGCACGTACTCTGTCAGTCCGTGGCCGAGTTTTTTTGGAGGGGGAGGCAGGTCGTATTCATCGACGAAGTAAGGAAAACTAAGGCAATCTTGGAGGGAATCGTAAAGAGCAATGTAGAAGTTATTGGCGGGCATGAGGTTGGAGATCACCTGATGAATGGAACAGAAAAGCTCGTCGAGATTTTTCGAAGAGTTCGTGGCTTCGGAGATTTTTAAAATGGATTCGTTCACTTTCTCCATCCGTCTGCGCTCCAAAGCATTAACGAAGATTTCGCCAACGATCTTGAGAAGCGAGATCGCGTCTTCCGGCCACTTCTTTTCTTGGCGCACGGAAGCCAAGCCGAGGAACCCAATCAGAGAGTTATGCAAGGCCATCGGAACGACGATAAGAGACTTGATCTTTAAAGAATACAAAATTTGTTTTTCTGCCTTGGCCCTCGCAGAAAGGTTATGAACATGAGGCAGGTGAATATTTTCCAGTCGGCGGAGTTTAGCTATCCACCAGGGAAAGGATTGGATAGATAGGCCCTGCTGATGGTCCTTTTGAGGAGCGATGCCCTTAGCGCACCATTCGTGTGTATTGTCCAGGTGGGAATTTCTCAACAGGAAAACATAGCTCCGGTCGACGCCGGCGAAATTTCCAATTTTTTCGAGAGCCTCCTGGATTCCGTTATCGATCTCCTCCGGGCGAAGCTTAATGAATTGGGTGGATATTTCAGTGATGATATCTTTGAAACCCACCCCGTATTTAAGGGATTTTTCGGCAGCCCTGGGCTTTGGTGGGTTTCTTTTGGGCGGATAGGCTTTAGGCTGGGGCTTCATCTTCCTTACGATCTCTCTTCAGACAGGAGTTTCCTCTAATATTTTCTTGTTTAATGTATATGGGGAATTTAGGTTCATCAATAACCTATAAAGATGAATTGCGGGGGGATTTTTTCCCCTGCTTTTATCACCTCTAAAGGTGAAAAGGTTCGGGTCAAGCGCCTCAAAACCAGGCCGCTTTTCTCCCGGCGACCGAAAAGCGGCCCGGTTTCGGGCGTCGCTCCCTCCTTGTGCCGAGTCGAACCGTGCCCGCTCAATCCTCATACGGATTTCTTCATCCTCTGGCTCTCGCTTCAGCATCAGAATAATTTGGGGATGGTTATCAATCAGAACTGTCCCCATGGAAAAAAATTTGGGAGGGGAGCGGCTGAATATGGTAAGATAACCGCTTCGGAGGAAAGATGAAAAGAAAACAGCTTCTTTTCTTGATGCTCTTAGGGATGCTCAGCCTGCTGGCTTTTTCAGAGACAAAGGGGTATCTTTTTATCATCGGCGGGGGGAATCGGCCCGAAAGCATGATGAAAAACTTTGTGGACCTGGCGGGCCAATTTGGAAGCGGGAAGATCATCATATTTCCTATGGCCAGCAGCGTCCCGGCCGAAGTCGGGCCTGAAGAGGCTGCGGAATTGAAAAAGCTCGGCGCGCGAGAAGTGGAATGCCATATCTTGACGCGGGAACAAGCCTTAAAAGAAGATAGCGCGAAAATTTTCGAGGATGTCGGTGGCGTCTTTTTCTCTGGCGGCGACCAGGCGCGGCTCATGGAAGTCCTCCGCCATACGCCCATTCATCAAAAACTGCTCGAGCTTTACGAGAAGGGATGCACCATCGGAGGCACGAGTGCTGGAGCCGCGGTGATGAGCGAAGTCATGATCACCGGGGATGAACAGAGGGAAGTCAAAGAAGGACATGAGTTTGAGACCGTTCAGGCCGAAAATATCGTCACTTCCGAGGGGTTCGGTTTTTTGAAGACAGCTATTGTCGATCAGCATTTTGCCACCCGGAAAAGACACAATCGGCTGATCAGCCTTGTGGCGGAAAACCCGCAGCTTCTCGGAATCGGGATCGATGAATCCACGGCCATCGTCGTCAAGGCCGGCGAGACATTCGAAGTTGTGGGTGAGAAGAATGTTATTGTCTTGGACGGTTCTCAAGCGAAAATCCGAATCACGCCCTCCCGACAGATTGGCTTTAGCGGAATGATCATGCATGTTTTGCTCTCGGGAGATGTTTTTAACCTCAAAACGCGGCAGGTGGTGCGGTAATGCGATCCAAAGGGACAGAGCTGCCCCATACGCTGGTCCTCTCGCCATAGTCATTTTTTCTTTGGAATGACTCTTCTGGTTTTCGGAGTTTTGAAGTTCAAGTGGTATATCATGGAAATCGCAGGGGCTTTTTCTTGCCCTGGGAATTCTTGCCGGCATTGTAGGGAGGCTTAAGTCGGAAGAATTAGCCAAAGCTCTGGCAGATGGGGCAAAGGATATGGTTAACGCCGTATGGATCATCAGCTGTGCTGGAGTCCCTTCTGAAAAGAACCAAATATCTTGACCGCAGGGTGCTGACCGCCTAAAGAAATTTAAACCCGCAGGCAACCTTTTGGCCTTCCCGCTCATCTTTACAAAATGAGGAAGAAATGAGCCTCTTATCACCTGCGCTAACACTTGTCATACAAGTCGGATTGCGAGATAATGACAACCGGATTGTCCAGGCCCAAATCACAAAGGCACTTCCTTTCATGACGTCAGACGATAGGGAAGACCTCTCCCATCTCATCAGGAGAAGCCAGGAAGGCGACGAACGGGCCATGGAGGAAATATACGAATGTTACAAAGGCCGCCTTTTCAGCCTGGCTTACCGCTACACGTATAATCGTCAAGAAGCTGAAGACCTCCTCCAGGACATTTTTATCAAGATCTTCACCCATATCAGGGACGTCCAGAAGGAACAGACTTTTGTAGCCTGGGTTTACCGCATCGCTTTGAATTCCTGCTATTCCTACCTGCGAACCAAGAGGAGTCGGGACCGCCACACGCTTGCTTTGAGCGAGATCGAGGGCAGAAAAGAGGAAGCCGTTTACGACAGCCACGAAGAGAGCTTCGAGAAGCCCTTGAACGAAGCGATCAGCGAGCTCCCGGAAAAGCTGAAAGCGGTTTTTCTGCTCCACGATGTTGAAGGATTCAAGCACGAGGAAATCGCCCAGATGCTCGGGTTTACGGTTGGCACGTCTAAATCCCAGCTTTTTAAAGCCAGGATGAAAATCCGTGAATTCCTTAAAACCAAAGAGATTTTATAGGGGAGGAGAAAAGATGAGATGCTCGGCGGCAAAAAAGCTGATCAGCGATTATGTGGATGGAGGGCTCAGCCCTGTCCATGAAGCGGCTCTCAAAGGCCACCTGGAGACTTGCCCGGATTGCCAGGCGATGCTCCGCGATATTCAGGAAATCGTCCGGAAAGCCGGAGAGCTTCCGCCTGTGTCACCCTCTCCATTAGCCTGGCAAAAAATTGCTGCCGGGGTGAGAGAGGCTGCTGAAGAAGAGCCTTGGCCTTATAAAGAAAGAAAGAGTTGGCTGTCTTCGATCTGGAAGCCTGTCGGGCTGCGCTATGCTATGGCTGCGGCATTAGCGCTGGTCATCATCGCCGGGGGCCTTATCTTCGGGTTAAGATCCCGTAGAGGCGCCGGTGAGGCAGGATATACACTTGCCAAATTGAAAGAAGCTCAGCGTCACTACGTGCTTGCCATCAAAGCCCTGGACGAGGCCATTGAGGCTCAAAAGAACGGAGTGGATCCCAGGCTGGCTGATGTTTTTAGGCGCAACCTCGAGGATATCGATAGGACGATTCAGGCCTGTCAGCGAGTTGTCGAGAGAGACCCGAATGACCTGGCGGCGAGGGCTTACCTGCTGACAGTTTACAGGGAAAAGGTGAATTTTCTCGAAGAGATGATGGGAGCAAAGAAAGCTTCCTCAGAAAAGAGGACAGGGGTAACCCTTTAAGAGAAATCGAAATGAGGAGGAGGAAAATGAAACGTTTCAAGATGACAAAAACAGCGCTTTTGACGGCTTCACTATTGCTGGTCTTCGCTTTTTCAGTAGCGACAGTCGGAGCTAAAGAAAAATACGAAGAGAAATTTGAAAAGACAGTGGCTTTAACCAAAGAAGGCAAAGTCGATATAAACAATATTTCCGGGGACATTGAAGTCAGGACTTGGGGCGAGGACCAGGTGAAAATTCAGGCTCTCAAAATCTCCCAGGCTTCTTCCCTCTCCAAGGCCAGGGAGAACGCGGATAAGGTGAAGATCGAGATCATGGAAGAAGGGAATGTCTTGCGCATCGAGACAAAATATCCCAGGAGTGGGAAATTCTGGGGCGGCGAATCTGTCAATGTCTCAGTCGATTACTGGCTGTGGATACCCGAGAAAGCCTCACTCGAGGCCAATAACATCAGCGGCAATGTCGATGCTGAAGGTCCAGGAGGTTCCGTTGACCTCAGCGCCATCAGCGGTGATGTTCATCTGAGGAGGGCTTCCAAGGGAGGTGACTGCAGCACCATCAGCGGAGATTTGGAGGTCACAGGGGTCTCCGGAGATATTTTTCTCAAATCTGTCTCTGGAGATATTACGGCTACCCAAATCAAAGGTTCTATCCAGGCCGAAACAGTGAGCGGCAACATCGAGATGAATGATGTCTCAGAGGCTAACGTTGTCCGCGTCAAAGCTCTAAGCGGAGAAATAGACTATAGAGGACGCATCAACCGAGAAGGCACTTACAGCCTGAAATCCCACAGCGGCGGGATCGGGATGGCCCTGCCTTCTGACTCGGCCTTTGATTTTGAAGCCGAAACCTTCAGCGGCAGCATTGAGAGCGATTTTGAAATCAAAGTGGCTGGCAGGATTTCGGCGAAGGAGATGCGCGGTGTCGTGAACGGCGGAGGAGCCTCGGTCAAGGTTTCCTCCTTCAGCGGCGACATCAAGTTAAAAAAAGGCTGATTCTGAAAGCGGGGGCGGTTTTCTTTTAGAACCGTCCCCGCCTCTTTAAAAAATCGGGGGATTCTCTATAATAATGTGCTTTGGGGTTATCTATGGCCTCTCAGAAATTGGTTCATTTCATCAACTTCTGCCGCAAGCTGACCATTAACTCCGTCTTTTTTCTCGTTCCCCTTTATTTTCTGAGGATTGGTTTTAATGGCTGGCAGATCGGGATGGTGACTTCTCTTTATGCCTTTGCTCCGCTCCTTTTCTCATTCCCCACAGGCTGGCTTAACGACCGTCTCTCCATAAAGGAGATTATTCATGCGGCCCTTGCGCTTCTGAGCCTTCTCTTTTTCCTTATGAGCCGTGTCCACGATTTTTTGCCGATGGCTTTCATTTTCCTTTTCCTTGGCTTGGCCAATAATGCTCTCGATGTTTCCATCAACAACTTATATTATAAGGACGAGACAGACATTGACCAAAACAAGAAATACAGCCGCCTGGTTTTCTGGCAGTCTCTGGGGTCGGCAGCTGGCCCTTTTTTCGGAGGAGCTGTTCTTGCCTCGGCGAGTTTTCCAACGCTGTTTATAATCTTCGCCATTTTTCTTCTTTTACTTCAGGCCTTTGTCCGCCCCTTAACTCAAGTCCGCTTCGGAGTTGTTCCCCTGAAAGTCTATAAAAGCAACCTGCTCAATAAAAAGACAATCCTTTTTTCCATCATGATTTTTGTGGTCGGTCTCCACTGGGGCGTGGAAGGGACGGTTTACAGCCCGTTCTTGAAGAGATATTTCAGTCTCAGCACCTTCGACCTTTCTCTCTACATCTCACTTTCTCTTTTGGCCCTGGCTTTATCCTCATTCCTGGTCGGTTTCATCAAGTACGATATCAGGGTCAACAAAAAGATTTTCCTTTTTTCCATGCTTCTTTCCGGAAGCGGGCTGATTTTGATGGTCAACCGAAGCCTTTCTCTTTCCTTCCTCTTCAGGGTCATCCATGAGACAGGGGACGGCTTCCTGGGCGCTTTGGTTGTCTTATATATTTCGCGGCTTTTCGAGAGAGAAAGCATCGGCGGAAGCTCGGCCGTCCTTTTAGCTGTCATGACGTTCGGCCACACGGTCGGCGCCATCTTTTTCTCCTCTCTGGGGTTTCATTTTGGCTTGGCCTACCCGTTTCTTGTCGCAGGGTCGTTGCTTGTAGCCAACTCGGCCTTTGGCCATTATTGTTTTCGGACAATCGACTACTGAGCCTTGACGCATCCTTCGAGAAACCGCAAAGGATTTCTTTATAATATAATGTAGTCGACATGATCACGACGGCAGGCAGGGGCTTCGATATTATCCTGATCAGCGGAGAGCCTTATGTGGACCATCCTCTTTCGGCAGTCGGTGTGATTGCCAGAGTGCTGGATGCCAGAGGGTATAAAGTCGGGATTGTGGGCCGGCCGGAATGGAAAAGGAATAAGGATTTCCTCAAGCTCGGAAGGCCCCGCCTCTACTTCGGGATCACTTCCGGCTCAATGGACAGCCTCCTCATCAATTACACGCCGCTCAAAAGGCTTAGGGCTGAAGACCCGCGTGACCTTCGTCATTCCGGAATTCCAGACAGGGCGGTTCTTGTTTACGCCAACAAGGTCAAGCATCTTTTTCCCGGTTCAAGGATCGTCATCGGCGGGATCGAGGCTTCGCTGCGGCGTTTTGCTCACTATGATTACTGGGAAAATAAGGTCCGGCGCAGCCTCCTTCTCGACTCCCGCGCCGATATTCTCGTTTATGGCCCGGGCGAGCTTCAGGCGATCGAGATAGCCCGGCGCCTCGAGCGAGGCGAAAACCTTTTGGGAATATCAGGCACGTGCGTCTTGAGACGTGAGATTCCGGATGGCTTTGAACAGCTGCCCTCGTTTGAGGAAGTGAGCGAGGACGCTGAGAAATTCTGCGAGGCGCAGCGGCTTTTCTCGAGCTGGCGGCCTCTCGCTCAGGCGCATGCCGGACGTTTCGTCCTCCAGTTTCCGCTGCCAGAGTACACGAGCGAGGATCTGGATTGGATTTACAGCCTGCCCTATTCCCGGAAGGTTCCGCCCGACTTTCCTGAATTTGCCATGGCCCGTTTTTCAGTTGTCACCCACCGCGGCTGCATCGGGACCTGTTCTTTCTGCTCTTTGTCGTTCCACCAGGGAGACAGGATCGTCTCTCGCAGCGAAGAGTCTATCCTAAGTGAGATCCGCCGGCTGACGGAACATCCCGGGTTCAAGGGCTACGTTGACGACCTGGGCGGCCCGACGGCCAACATGTACGGAATGGATTGTGAAAAACCCTGTAAGGACAAAGAATGCTTCGAGTGCCTGAGGCTTGACCGCAGCCATAAGAAGCTCGTCCGTCTGATGAAGCGCGCGCGGGCCATTCCCGGTGTCAAAAAAGTCTTTGTCCGCAGCGGTATCCGCTATGACCTGGCCATAGAGAGCCCTGAATATCTGCAAGAGCTGTGTGACCATCACGTCTCTGGCCTGCTCAAGATTGCACCCGAGCATGTCTCTCCTCAAGTCCTGCGCCTGATGAACAAGGGCCGGCAGCCGCTCGAGGAGTTCCGCCGCCTTTTTCGGAGCCTGAGCCGCGGACGGCGCCAGCACCTGAAGTGTTACTTTATGGTCGCTCATCCGGGAACAGGAGCGAAAGAAGCCCGCCAACTGGCGCAGTATTTGGAAAAGCTGAAGAAAGAAGGGGAAAGGCCTGTGGAAGGAGTTCAGATTTTTACCCCAACTCCCATGACCCGTTCCACCTGCATGTATTACACGGGCAAAGATCCCCTGACAGGCGAGTCGGTTTATGTCCCCCGCACGTTCGCCGAAAAAAAAGAGCAGAAACGCATCATCCCTCAATGATGGAGGAGTAATGTATAATACACATTTCAAGGAGGAACGACCATGGAAATAAAAATAGTCAAGATCGATAAGCCGGAGGAGATGAATTTCATCCTCGGCCAGTCCCATTTTATCAAGACGGTCGAGGATATCCACGAAGCGATTGTCAATACAGCCCCTCAAATGAAGTTTGGGCTGGCCTTCTGCGAGTCATCCGGTCCAGCCCTTGTCCGCTATTCAGGGAACGATGAGCGGCTTATCGAAATCGCCAAGAAGAATGCCCTGAATCTTTCCGCAGGACATTGTTTTATCGTCTTCATGGAGAACGGTTTTCCGGTCAATATTCTCAATGCCATCAAGAATGTTCCCGAGGTCTGCCGCATTTTTTGCGCCACTGCCAACATGGTTGAGGTTGTTATCGCCGAGACAGAAAGCGGCAGAGGAATTTTAGGAGTTATTGACGGCATCACGACAAAGGGAATTGAAGGAGAAGCCGACATCAAGTGGAGGAAAGAATTTTTGAGGAAGATCGGGTATAAATTTTAGGGGTTAAAGGTGAGCCTGATCTGGATGATTTCCGGCCTGCTTCCCGTCCTCGCCGGAGGACCCCAGGTTCCGACGCCGCAGGAAACATAATACTGAGATTTCTCTTTGCGAAGATACCCCCAATGCTTTTCCCAGACCAGTTTATTAATCAAGTTGAGCGGAAAGATCTGCCCGGCGTGGGTATGGCCGGAAAGCTGGAGGTCGATTCCCGCTTCTTCAGCCTCCGCGAGGCGGTACGGCTGATGATCGAGGAGGATGAGAGGGAGTCTGGCGTCCACGGCGCTCAGAATTTCCTTCAATGTTTTCCGGTTTTCTTTGAAACTCAAGGCTGTGCGGTCTTTGCGGCCGATGAGATAAAAGTCGCCATTAATTTTTAAAGCCTCATCCTGAAGAACCCTCACTCCTGCTTTAGCCAAGTATTGAAGATTTTTTTCAAGGCCTCCGTAGTACTCATGATTCCCTGTGACGGAGAAAACGCCGAGAGGAGCGGAGATTTTCTGCAGCGTGGCCATCATTTTCTCCACTCCACCACGCGGAACATACATGTCCACGACATCCCCCGGGAGGACAACGATGTCGGGGTTGAGCGCATTGATTTTATTAACGACTTTTTCAAGCCAGGCATTGCGGTTTGTCGTCCCTAAGTGAAAATCCGAAGCCATGACTATTTTTAAATCCTGGAGAGTGGCCAAGCCTGCAGGTTTATCAATGACAAGGTCCAGGGTGCGGATCTGGGGACGAACGGCATTGATCGCGCCTCCGATCGTGATGGCGAAGACTAATCCTGAGACAATATAAAATGTGACCAGACCGGCCTTCTGAGGGTGAGCGGTGATGGCTTTCGGGAAAAAAGAAAAAAAGGCATTCCCGAGTCTCAGGATATCGATGATAAGGATGAAAAATAATGAATAAAGCATCACCACGAGGTAAAAAGAGCCGATCCGGTCAACGAATTCTGTGAACCCGCCGGGAAATATCCGCTCGGCAAACCGGCCCAAAGGATAAGCTAAAACCAAAAACAGAGAAAGAGCAAAAATGAAAGAGCGGGCGACCTCCAAACTGGCTGTAGCCTGCCACTCCCTTCTTAAAATATAGAAATTTATCAGACCGTAAATAGATAAGACGACTGCCAGGAAAAAAATCATGGCCCAACTCCTCATCGAAAACTTCTCAGGAGCAACGGTTCCAGCCGCAGTTGGGGCAGACGGGACATTTCTCGTCCGGAAGCGTGGCGCCGCAGATTTTGCAGATCGTCTGGAAGATATCCTTGGAGTTGCCCTCGACCGGGCCGGTGTGTCTTTCCAGAATCTTGGCGATAGCATCAGGGATGGACTGGACGAGCCCGCCTTCGGTGAAGATCGGTTCCGACCCTCCGATTCCCTTAAGCTGCCGGATGACCTCCTTCACGTCAACCCCGCTTCGCAGGGCTAGTGAAATCAGCCTTCCCAGGGCTTCGGCGTCTGCCATCGTCGTATAGCCGCTTTTCCCGATGCTGGTGAAAACTTCAAAAGGTTTCTGGTTGTAGTAGGATATCGTCACATAAAGATTGCCAAACCCGGTCTTGATTTTATCCGTCACTGAGGAAAGCGTGCTCGGCCTTTCCTTGGGGTAAAGTTTGGCTTCGGGCGAGGACTTGTAGAGCACCTGTTCAGCCCGGCTTCCGTCTCTGTAGATGGTGATGCCCTTGGTCTCGAGGTCATAGGCCAGAATATAAGCCCTTTCCACATCCATGACCGTGGCTTTATTGGGGAAGTTGATGGTCTTGGAGACCGAATTATCCACGTGTTTCTGGAAAGCAGCCTGCATGCGGACGTGCCATTCTGGCGAAATCTCGTGGGCCGTGCGAAAGTAATCAGGCAGAGGGTCCTTGGGGTGTTCGCTCTTCCACTGCTCGTAGAGGGGATGGGAGTCTTTGATCTCGCCATCGATGATTTTCGAGGTGAACTCAAAAGCAAAGATGGGTTCGATGCTTGACGAGCAGCCGGCAATGCGGGAGATTGTGCCTGTGGGCGCGATGGTCAGGGTGGTGGCGTTGCGCATCTTCTTTCCCTTGTATACGGACTTACCGATATTGGGGAAGCTTCCCCGCTCTTCGGCCAGCCTCATCGATTCCGCCATGGCCTGCTTGCGCATGAAAGAGATGATTTTTTCAGCTAACTTTGCGGCCGGCGCCGAGTCGTACTTTATCTTCATCTTGATCAGCAGGTCGGCCCAGCCCATGACACCGAGTCCGATGCGGCGGTTGGCTTTCGTCATCTTTTCGATCTGGGGCAGGGGGTATTTATTGACGTCGATGACATTATCGAGGAATCTCACCGCCAGGAAGATGACCTCCCTGAACCTTTCCCAGTCGAAGGAATCCTTCTTTCGGGGATCGTAGAAATGAGAGAGGTTGATCGAGCCCAGGTTGCATGATTCATAATCATGGAGGGGCTGTTCGCCGCAGGGGTTGGTGGCCCGGATGGGCCCGAGACCTCGGGTCGGGTTAAGCCTGTTGATCCGATCGATAAATATCAGGCCGGGGTCGCCCACCGCCCAGGCCGACTCGACGATCATTTCGAAAATCTGCCTTGCCTTCCTCTGTCCCACATTCTTTTTATGATAGGGGTCATAGATGTCGTAGACGCCGTCATTTTTCACGGCTGCCATGAAAAGGTCGGTGGCGGCCACTGAGATGTTAAAATTATTGACACTTTTCCCGTCGATTTTCATCCGGATGAATTCTTCGATGTCCGGATGGTCAGCCCGCAGAATGCCCATGTTGGCGCCGCGGCGCGTCCCTCCCTGCTTGACGGCTTCTGTGGCAGCGTCAATGACCCGGAGAAATGATACGGGGCCCGACGCAATTCCCTGGGTCTTGCGGACAAAACTTCCTTTGGGCCGGAGAGGGCTGAAGTCAAAACCCGTCCCGCCTCCTTCTTTGTGCACCAGAGCGACGTTTTTGACGGTCTCAAAGATCGAGTTCAAGGAATCTTCGATCGGGAGGACGAAACAGGCGCTGAGGCACATGTCCCTTCCTGCGCCGGTCAGAGTGGGGCTGTTGGGGAGGAAATCCAGAGCGATCATCGCATCAAAGAATTTTCGGGCCCAGCGCTCCTCGACTTTTTTCGTCTTTTCGGCAGAAGCGATGTAGCGGGACACTCGCCAGAAGAGGTCAGCGGGCTTCTTATCTATGAATTCCCCTCTTTCGCTGCGCATGAAGTAGCGGGCCTTGAGGATTTTAAGGGCATTTTCGTAAAAAACTTTGGCTTCTGACATGGGGCCTCCCGTTAATTCTATATTTAATTTATCGAATCGATATATTTACTCAATTAGTCTAAAGGAAACGGCACCCTCCTGGCAACGGAAAAAAATGAGTAAAGCTTATTTTTTCCCTACGGCGCGGAGCTTCGATTCGATGGTGGCGTCCTTATCCAGCCGATGATCTACCCTGAGGTCGATATGGATCCTCTTCGCGCCCATCTTGAGAATAGCCTGATGGGCATCTTTGATCACCCGGAAAAGGGTTTCCAGGTCGGGCGCTTCGATGGTGGTGGACATGCCTCCCGTCTCGCTCCGCAGGCCCGATTCCTCGATCACCCGGATGGCTTCTTTAACATACCGGCTGACCGAAGCTCCTTCGCTCGTGGGGAAGATAGAAAGCTCGGCGATGATCACGGTTCTTTCTCCCTTATTATTGTAAACGCAAATATTATATAATTCATCAAATAAATAAATATTGACCGAGAAAGTTTTGAAAGGAGGTCAGGATGCCCAGCCAGCTTCCGGAAATAGGCAAAATCTCAGTGGAAATTTTTGACGAGCTAATCTATCCCCATTTGGGGAAACGGAGAAAATCAGTCTTGGTTGGCCCGAAACACGGTGTGGATATCGGCATCGTCGATATCGGCGGAGGAAAAGTCATGGCCATGACCACCGACCCGGTGTTCATCGTCCCTGAGTACGGGTTCGAGAGGGCGGCCTGGTTTGCCATCCACATTCTTTGTTCGGATGCAGTCACGTCGGCCCTGAAGCCCGCCTACCTTTCCATCGACCTTAACCTGCCGCTGAGCATGACCAAGGAGGAGCTCGAGATCGTCTGGAAGAGAATCGACTCGGAATGCCAAAAAATGGGCATCGCGATTGTCTGCGGCCATACCGCCCGCTACACGGGTTGCAACTATCCGATGGTGGGCGGCGCCACCGTGATCAGCGTGGGCGACAAGTCGCGCTACGTTACGCCTCAGATGGCCAGGCAGGGCGATCTGATTGTCATCACCAAGGGGGCGGCGATCGAGGCCACAGGGATCTTTGCCCTGGCTTTTAAAGACAGGATCAGGGAGTATTTCGGGGAGGAATTCAGCCGCAGGGCGGAAGACATCTTCTACCAGATGTCCGTGGTCGAGGATGCTTTGACGGCCGCCTCTGTAGGCACACGAGAACACGGCGTAACGGCGATGCACGATGCCACAGAATGTGGAGTTTGGGGCGGCCTCTATGAGGTGGCCAAGGCGTCCCGGGTAGGGATGAGGATAGAAAAAGAGAAGATTATCGTCCTGGATGAAGTCGAGAAGATCTGCTCTAAATTCGGCATGGACCCGTATTCCTCGATTTCCGAGGGCACCCTGATTATTACTTGCAAAGAGAAGAAGGTTGAGCGGCTGCTCAAAAAGCTGGCTCAGAAAAAAATCCCGGCCACTATCGTCGGCGAAGTTATCCCGGAAAGTAAAGGGATCATCCTGGTGGAGAAGGGAAGGGAAAGGCCGTTAGATCACCCGCGTGTCGATCCCTTCTGGCCTGCTTTTGCCCGCGCCATCGAGGAAGGAAAAAAGTAGTCATCGCGAGGAGCATTGCGACGAAGCGATCTCATTGGGATTGCTTCGCTAAAGCTCGCAATGACAGTCAGTTGAGGACGGGGCTAATTCAGAAAGTCCCCGTTTTTTCGTTTTTTTAAAAGCTCTGGATAATCCAGTCCTTGATTTCATCCCTGACCCGGCGAACGCAGTCTAAGATCTCCTGCTCCGAACCTTTGCACATCGAAGGGTCTTGAAAGCTTTTATGAATATGATTTGCCCCACCGGGAAAGAAAGGGCAGGCTTCTTTGGCGTCGTCACAGACCGTAACGACGCGGTCAAACCTCTGCCCCAAAAATTCCTCCACTCCCTTTGAACGGTGGCCGGAGATATCGATGCCCGCTTCCTGCATGGCTTTGATGGCGTAAGGATTCACCTCTGTGGGCGCCGTCCCGGCGCTATAGGCCTCGTACCGGTCTCCTAAAAGGGAATTCAAAAATGCTTCCGCCATCTGCGACCTGGCGGAATTATGGGTGCAGATGAATAAGACTTTTTTCTTGCTGTTCATTTTCCTCATCCCAATTATACCAGTTTTTGAGGGTTGGTGTTGTCTTCACATGAAGCTCGACGAATATTGACAAAATGCATTTTCATTGCTCTGATCTCGGGAATGCTGGGTGGTAGCTTTTGCAGCCGTTTCTTTCCTGGGGTTATTTCTCCCCGACCTCGCCCATCAAGTCCGGCCGCTGAGCTTTTTACTCAATGGCATTACGGCTTTACTTGCCGTGTTTGGTTTTGCTCGAAGCTAACAACCCTTATAGCGCCAATCGGAGCCTATGCTGCTCGGTACATCCATCAAATCTATATCTGGCCTGTGTATTTTGCCTTCGTCGTTTATTGGCTGCGAGACTTTTGATGCCAAATTCTTACCCGGATATAAGTTCAGAGCCACAGTTCTATTTGGCCAGAGAGGCGATATCATTAACAAGAAAATGCTGAATAACCCGAAATTGCCGATAGAAACAGAAGTCGTTGATTTGCGTGTCATTGCGAGTCCCCGAAGGGGGCGTGGCAATCCGACGAAGTCGCCGCGAGCGGAGCGTGGCGGGAAGCGTGGCGATCTGACCCGAAAGGGTCATTCCGAGCGAAGCGAGGAATCTCATCCTTATACTTTGACACCGCCACGCTCCGCTCGCGGCTTCGGCTCACTCGTGATGACATTTTTCCATCGGCAATTTCGGAAATAATCAACCTCTTGACAGGGAGGCAGGGGAGTTGTAATATTAATATATGATAATATTACCATGTATTCAAATTTTATGACATGAAGAGAACTCTCGCTATATTAAACGCTCTGGCCAACGAAACAAGGTTGCACATTTTGCTGACTCTTCTGCAAGAAGATTTATGTGTCTGCGAATTGCAAGAAATCCTGGGAGTCAAGCAATCACATCTGTCCCATCAATTAAGAATTCTTAGGTATTTAGGTTTGGTCGAGCCGAAACAAGAAGGAAGATGGGTGGTTTATTCGGTTCGCGAGGAGATCAGAAAAAACAGAATAATCCAGTCCATTAAAGAAAGCGTGAAGCTCTCTCCTGGCGAGAAGGAAAAAATTTTCGGGATAAAAATGAGCAGCTTAAGACCCGCAAAAGAAAGCAAGATAAGCCATGGAGACATGAAATGATCTGGGAAGTCATCATGGCCGGAGTTCCGGCCTTAAATCGGAAAGGACGTTATCTTCTTAAGAACTTTGGTGGGCTGGTTCAGATCTAACTTCATATTCTAAGAAGTGAAAGGAGATAGAGATGTTAGAAATCAGGATTTTGGGGCCGGGATGTCCGCGATGCCATGAGGTGGAAAAAAGAACAATCAACGCTTTAGCAGAGCTCAATGTGGGAGCTGATGTTCAAATGATCACAGATTTAAAAAAAATGGCTGAATATAAGATCATTGGCACGCCGGCTTTGGTCATTAACAGCAAAGTGAAATGTTATGGACGAATACCATCGGTCAATGAAATAAAAGAATGGATAAAAGGAGAATCATAGGGATGATAGATAAACCCTGAAGTGGCTCAGGGGTCCCCAAATACTTAGAAGCTGAGAAACCGAGTTTAAGAGAGTTCAGAGAGCACAAAATCCAGGATAAAGGAGTAGCCCATGAGATGCACATGCTCCATGATGCCTTCAAATGTCAGGATTATTAAAGTCGGCGATAGCGAAGTTGGCATCATTGACCTCATGAAAATTCTGAGAGAGGTCTATCTTCTCGGCCTGGAGGATGAATTGCCGCTGAAGGAGGAGCTGGTTCGAAGGGCCAGAGAAAAAAATTATATTTCGGAGAAGGGACTTGACTTATATGCGGAAGCTCTCTGGCGCGAGTATCGCTCCTTCGCCGAAGCCCAGTGGCCGGTCAAGAAAGCTCAGAAAAAAGAGGTCAAACAGAAAGAGAATAAAATCACAAGCTTGTTTAAAAGGCTCTTTGGATCTGCGAAAAAATTATAAACAGAGCCATGAAATCAATAAATAGAGGAGGTATATCATGAATAAAAAACCAAGATTTCTTATGTGCATCTGCACCGGTCAATGCCCAGGATTTGCAAATCTCAATCTCTGGGAGTTGATTAATTATGTAAGGGGTGAACTGGATGTTGAATATGCGATTGTTCACCCTCAGTTGTGTGTGGACGATGGCGACCGGTTCATTACAGACTACATAAAATCAGGAGTAAAGTATGTCATCGGTGCTTGTGACCCAAAAATGCAGAAAAAGATGTTCAAGGATGCCTTCGCTGAAGCAGGCGGCAATTATGACGAACAGGTCGTGCCTTTAGATTTGAGAAATATGTCTACGCAGGATGCGATGAAGAAGGTCAAGGAAACCATTGAAGGTTTAACTGGAAAGAGTAATTAAAAGGAGTGACTTGATGGAGCGCGATAGATCAACATACACGGGGTTACCACGAAACGAAATTGATTGGTTCCCAAGAATAAACCAGGATAAGTGTAAACCGCAGGAATGCAATTTTCATTGTGTTAAATTCTGTCCTTTTGGTGTATTTTCTCAAAACGGTAACGGGGTCGTCGAGGTCTCCAAACCTTATGAATGTAATGTCAGCGATGAGTCCTGCCGGTTTCAATGTCCATACGATGCGATAAGCTTTCCCTCTCGAGAAGAGTTAAAGGAGATGTTACGTAAAGTAAGGGCAAGACATCAAAATAAGGAGGCATAAAAATGGGCCTGTTTGGAAATATTCCCAGGGAAAAGATCCCCTGGTTTCCGACGATTGATGAGGAGAAGTGCATCGGCTGCAGAGAGTGTTTCGAGTTCTGCAAGAATGGCGTTTTTGAATGGGATGAGGAAAATAACCATCCCAGAGTCGTCAAGCCGTTTAACTGTGTAATCGGCTGTTCCGCTTGCCAAAATCTCTGCACGCAGGACGCGATTTTATTCCCCTCGATGAGAGAAATACACGATATCATCAAGAGTCTGCGTGAGGGTAATGAGCAGAAAGATTCCCGATAGAGCTCAAGGATTTCCAGAAATTCGGGAGCCTGAATACCCAGCGGCCGAGCGCGGACGAAAGGAGGGTGAAGGTAATGAAGAAGATACTGAGCTTGGCGATGGGTGTGCTGGTCGCGGGAGTCGCCTACGCTGCGGATCTGACATTCGACCAGCGTGTCTCCGAGGCAAGGCTGCACATGCGCGCCGCCTGTCAAGCTGTGCAGAAGCTGTCCAAAGCAGCGGCCGGCGAGCACGTCAATCTAAAAGAAGCGGCCGCCCTTGATGTGGCGAACGCAAGGGAGCTGTGGTCGGGTCTCGTAAAAGATTTTTCCAGTACGATCCCGGAAGGCTACGCTGGTGATCCCATGTGGGCGTTTCGACTGGAAGACGTGCGCCTGGACCTCGTTCGTATGCAAAAGGAAATTGCGGAGGGCGAGTGGCGACTTGCCTTTCTTTCCTGCGCCCATGCATGCAACTGGATCACCATCATGCACGAAGCTAACGGCGTGACCTTCGCCATCGACGCCATGTCCATTTTGCGCAAGAAGGTCGGGTTCGCCAGGGGCCTTCTGGCGGCGGGGAAACCGGACAAAGCCCGGGCTCTTATCAAAGAGATCCTGGCCGCCCGGGATGCCGTTTTGCTGGCCCCTGCTCCGATCACCTCGAACCGTGAAGTGTACCTGGAGGCTCTGCCGGAGCTTTCGCATTCGGCCGACGCAATGGCCGGGGCGGCCCGCGCCGGATCGGACATGAAAAAGGCCCTTGACGGCCTGGCCGCCCTCGTGGAGCGCGTCTATGAGCTGGCGATCTAATTGGCATGCCGCACTGTCCGCTCTCGCGGCGTTCGCTTTGATGTGTCTGACGGCTGTGGCCGTTGAGAAGACTCCGGCCGCCAAGCCGATGACGCTGTCCGACTGTATTCAAGAGGCGCTCGCCAATAATCCGGGATTAGGCGCCGACTCCGCACGCACCTCCGCCTTGAGTCACGCGGCTGACGCCGCCCGCGCAACGCGCTTCCCGAGGCTGGAGCTGGCTTCAGACTACAGTTATTCGGACCGACCTCAAAGGCTCGTGCAGCCCAGCTACCAAGGCGAAATCTTGCGTTATGACAACGATATCGCACAAGCGGTGGCCGAAGTCCGCGTCCCGCTCTTCTCCGGCGGCCGCCTTGTGGCCCGGCAACGGGCGGCGGAACTGGCCACCGCCGCGAGCCGGTTCAATCTTTTCGGCTCCCGTCAGGACCTGATCCTCAACGTGACGGCGGCCTATTTGGCGGCCACCGAGCAGCAATCCGTCATTGATGCGATCGACGCATCCTTAACAGCACTAAAAGAACAGGAGAAAATCGCCGAGGCCATGAAGGAAGTGGGACGGATCGCGCCCCTGGACCTGCTCAAGGTCGAAGTCCGGGCCGCGGCCGTCGAGCAGCGCCGATCCAAAGCCGAGAGGGACCGCGACTTGATCTCTTTGCACTTGGCGGTTCTGCTGGGGCGAGACCTCCGGGAGCCTCTGCCCCTGGTCGTAGGCATTCCGACCTTGCCGCCTCTGGAGATCTCTGATACTGAAAACGTCCTGAACGAAGCGGCCGCCCGGCGTCCGGAACTCAACGCTCTTCGACAAGAAGTCGCCCGACGTCAGGCCGAGTTGGCTCAGGTGAACGCGGAACGATGGCCGAGCCTGGAGGCCTTCGGCCGCTGGACTGCCCGCAGCGTCGTCCTTCCTGCCAGCGCTCCGATCCCGACCTATCAAGACTTCGTCACCGGAGGAGTGACTCTCAAGGTCCCCTTATGGACAGGCGGAGAGCTTGGAGCCCGGCGGCGCCAGGCTCAAGCCCTTTTAAAAGAAGCGCAAGAGCGCCAACGGGCGGGCCTGCTGCAAGTGACGGAGCAAGTTCGGCGGGAGACCGCGGCTCAGGCCGAAGCCGTGGACCGCGAGCGCGTCGCCGGTAAGGCCGCCGAGCAGGCCCGGGAGGCTTTCGAGATCGAGCGGGCGAACTATGAGCTGGGCCGAGCGGCCGTCAACGATGTCCTGGACGCTCAGGCCGCACTCCTGGACGCCGAATTGGCTCTCGCCCAGGCCCGCCATGATGTCGCCTATGCCACCATCGCCTTAGCCTGGGCGGCGGGCCGCGACCTGGAGAAGGCGCTGATCGCACGAAAGGAAGGCGAATGATGAGAGTAAGAGTTCGTTCCCTTGTAATTTGGGCCGTAGCCGCGGTGGTGACGACTCCCGGCTGCTCGCGCAAGACCGAACAGCCGGCAAAGCCGGCCGTCTCGGTGGTGGCGAAGGAAATTGCCAGGCGAACGGTCCGCTCAGAGCTGACGCTTACAGGGACAATTGAACCGGACCGGTCCGCGCGTCTGGCCGCTCAAGTGGATGGAGAAATCATCGCGCTCGAAGTCCGGGAAGGTGACGCTGTCCGGAGCGGGAAGGTCTTGGTCAAGATCGACCCTTCGCGCCTCGCCGCCGCCCTGGAAGAGTCGCGAGCGGACCACCTGGCCGCCCGGGCGCAGCTGGAGGATGCGCGCCGGGTGCTCGAAAGAGACCGGGCGCTCTTCGAACGCCAAGGGATCAGCCAGGAACGCTTGGAGAAATCCGAAACTGATGTTTTGCGGCTCGACGCCGCCGAGGCGCGGGCCCGGGCGAGAATATCCGGCCTGGAAGCCCAGCTTGCAGATACCGAGGTCAAGGCGCCTTTCGACGGCTACATCCTCGAACGCAGCGTCGAGTTGGGCGATGTCGTGAAGAACGGAACTCCGCTGCTCGCCGTGGCTTCGCGGACGCTCCACGCCCTTGTCCCGGTTTCAGAGATCGCTCTCGGCCGTCTTGCCGAAGGTCATGAAGTCAGGCTCCGGCCGGACGCGGGAACGAACGCCGACGGTTGCGAAGGTCTCATCAAGCGAATCCGACCGCAGATCGACCCGGCCACCCGGACGGCGGACGTCGAGGTTGTGCCCGGACCGAAAACCTGCGATGTCCGCTGGCTGCCGGGGATGCTCGTCCGGGCGACTTTCACGCTTGCCGAGCGGCAGGACGTGCTCGCTGTCCCTGCCGAAGCGGTCGGAATCCGTCCAGACGGCAGCCGGACCGTGTTCGTCGTGGAAGGCGATATCGCGCGGCAGCGCAAGGTTACGGCCGGCCTCGAAGGAGGCGGCTGGGTCGAGCTAACGGGGGAAGTCCAGGAAGGGGACAAAATTGTCCTTCAGGGATTCGAGAAGCTCAAGGATGGCGTCGCCGTGACCCTTTCAGGGAAAGGTCCGAAGCCGTCCAAGTCCGGCGGGGCGACCAAAAAGCCGGGAGGATTAAGCTGATGAGTATCACGCAGACCGCCCTGTCCCGTCCCGTAGCGGTGGCCGTCCTCGTGGCCGCGGTCTTTATGATGGGCTTGTTCGGACTCTTGACGCTTCCCGTGGATTATCTCCCCGACATTACCTACCCGATGGTAAAAATCCACATCTACTGGCGGGGAGCCACACCCGAAGAAATTGATACCAACATCGCCGACCCCCTGGAGCGCGTGATGGCGACAATCGACCGCCTGGACTACCTGGAGTCCACGACGACGGAGGGGATGTATACGCTTCTCGTGAACTTCCGCTACGGCACGAACGTGGATGTTGCCTACCAGGACGTGATGGCCGCCTACGGCCGCGTCACGCGGGAGCTGCCCAAGGACATGGACCCGCCGATCATCATGAAGGCCGATCCTTCACAGCTCCCCGTCATGGAGGTGACGCTTTCCTCCCCCGAGCGGAGCCTCGTTTGGCTCCGGGACTGGGCCGACAACTGGCTCCAGGACCGGTTGACGACGGTGGAAGGAACGGCCGGCGCGGAGATTGTCGGAGGGCTGAAGCGGGAGATCCGGATCCATCTCGATCCCGACCGCCTGCGCGGTATGGGCTTGACGCCCGCACAGGTCGGCAAAGCGTTGCAGCTTTCGAACCTCGAAACATTCGCCGGGCGGGTCACCGTCGAGACACGGGAAATCATCGCCCGGACCATGGGTGAATTCGAGAATCTCGATGAGATCCGTAACGTCGCCGTAGCCCGCGGCGCCGGCGGGAAGATCGTCTATGTTCGCGACGTGGCAACCGTCGAAGACAGTCATGAGGAGGCGCGGGTCATCACTCGTTTCAACGGGGGCCCCTGCGTCAAGTTGGCCATGCTCAAGCAGGCCGAGGCCAACACCGTCGAGGTCGCCCGGGCGGTGAACCGGCGGCTCGAAGAGCTGCGCGACATCATTCCCGCGGACATCCATTTCGGGGTTGTCGAGAACCAGGCCGATTATATCATGGCGGCCATCAAGAGCGTCCGGGATTCCGCCTTGATCGCCGCGGTCCTCGTCATCCTGGTGGTCTACGCGTTCTTGGGACGGTTCCGCCAGGTGGCCGTCATGCTCGTCGCCCTGCCCCTCACCGTGCTCGCCAACTTTTTCCTCATGAAAATCGCCGGATTTTCACTCAATATTTTCTCTCTCGGCGGGCTTGTGGTAGCAATGGGGGTGGTCATCGACAACTCGATCGTCGTGGTGGAGAACATCACGCGCAGGGCCGAGGGGGGCGAGGCGGCCGGCGCGGCCATGGAAGGGACCCGCCAGGTCGCCGGAGCCGTCCTGGCCGCGACAATGACGTTTCTGTCGTTGTTCCTGCCGTTTCTTCTCATTCCGGGCCTGACGGCGCTGCTCTTCCGTGAGCTCGTCTTCGTCGTAGCCGGCATCCTCATCGTATCACTCCTGACGGCCTTGAGCGTGACCCCCTCGGCCGCCCGTTTCTTCGGAGTTGACACCTCGGGCCGGCGAGGCGCCGCCATCATGGAACGGCTGATGGAGCGGCTGTCCGGAGTGTATAAGCGAGGGCTCAGCCGTTTGCTTAAGGTCCCGTACCTTGTGATCGCGGCGGCGCTTCTCCTTTTTGTGATGAGCCTCGTCATGCTCGGCCGGGTGGGGTCTGAACTCCTTCCCAAAGTTGACGACGGTCGAGTCATGGTCAAGGTGTTAATGCCCGCAGGGACTTCGGTCGTCGAGATGGACCGGATCCAGGCCGCCATCGAAGAGAAGATTCAGGGTTTGCCGGAGATCGAGAGCGTCTTCAGCCTCGCCGGAGGCCGGGTGTGGGGTCTCGCCACCCTCGAGATCGCTTATGAAGGAGAGGTGGACATCCAGCTCGTGCCGAAGAGCCGGAGGAAAATATCCACTGCGGCATTCGTCAAGAAAATCGGGCCCCTCGCCCGGCAGGTGCCCGCGCCGGGAGGACGGGTCAACGTCATGCAGATGAAGGTCAAAGGCATCCGGCAGATCGGGACCCAGGAAGTGGAAGTCAAGGTCAAAGGCGAGGATATCCCGACCCTCTTTGCGTTCGCCCGGGACGCGGCCGAAGCGCTTCGCGGGACGCCGGGCCTCGGCAACGTGAACCTGTCCATGGACTTGACCAAACCCGAGTACCGCGTTTATGTGGACCGCTCGCGTTCCTCGGCGATGGGGGTGGAGGTGCAGGATGTGGCGCTCACTCTTCGCAACCTGGTGCGCGGCGAAGTGGCGACCCAGTACCGGGAGGGCAGCCAGTACTATCCCATCCGCGTCATGGTCCCGGAAGCCCGGATCGCCGGCAAGGAGGACCTGGAAGGTCTCGTGATCGCCCAGCGGAACGGCACGCCCATCATGCTGCGCGATGTGGCCTCGGTCGAACGGGCCACGGGGCCCGTAGAGATCGTCCGCGAGGACCAGGCCAAAGAGGTCATCGTCCGGGCTGACTCGGCAGGCGTGAGCGTCGGAGAGGCGACAGCCCGGGCCAGGGTCGTTGTGGGCGCGATGGAGCGCCCCTCGGGAGTGGAGATCGGGTTCGGGGGACAAGCCCAGATGATGGCCGAGAACCGCCGCAGCCTGGGTCTCGTGCTGTTCTTTGCCTTCTTTTTCGCCTACGTCGTCCTGGCCATCCAGTTCGAGTCTTTCGTCCAACCGTTCTTGATCATGGGGCTGGTTCCGTTGACCTTGATCGGCATGGTCGCGGCTCTTTCTCTTACCGGACTTTCGGTAGGGGCTACAGTTATCATCGGAGTGATCATTCTGGCCGGAAACGAGGTCAACCACGGTGTCCTGGTGATCGAGTTCATCAACCAGCTTCGCGCCCAAGGGCGGCCGCTCAAGGAAGCGATCGTTGAGGCCGCAGGCGTCCGCCTGCGCCCGATCCTCATGACGCTCACGACCAGCATTTTCGGGCTTTTGCCTCTCGCGCTGAACATCGGCGAGGGCGGAGACATGCTCGTGCCCATGGCGGTGGCGGTCATCGGCGGATTGGTTTTCAGCATCTTCATGACGCTGGCGTTCCTGCCCTGTGCCTATCTGATCTTGCCGGGAAGGCCGGGCAAGACGGCGAGCGCGGTTTCAGAAGCCCCTGGGCCGGTCCTGACTCAAAAAAACCAATTCCTACCACTTAACAAAAGAAAGGAGAAATGAAGATGGCAGAAGAAAAACATTGGCAAGAAGGAATGAAGACTCATGAGAACATCATCTTTTCATGTTTCGGCGGTTTGTCCAATACGGGCATTACCAGTGCCTTGGCCAGCCTCGAAGCGGTTAAGGAGTTGGGATTGGAGAAAGTTTCCATTGGATGCCTTGGAGGTTTACCCTTGAAAGTCGCTCCGGTCTTGGGGAAGACGAAGGCAGCCAAAAAGGTCATCACGGTGGACGGCTGTCCGTTTGAATGCAGCCGAAAGATAACAGAGGAGTCTGGGTTCAAGGTAACGATATCCATTGTGCTGGTGAGAGACATCGGCATGAAAAAGAAGGCCCTTCATGAGGATATAGGTCTAAACATGAAGGGATTGATGGAATACGTATCTATGGATGACGTAAAACGGGCAAAAGACCTGATCGTCAAGGCCATCCTGGAGGAGTAAATTCCTTCTACGGGTGAATAGTCACCAACAGGCGCCACGATCCGGGCCGACGACATGCCTCTTTTCAGATTATGGCGACGTTACGAATCTGTGACGTTCAAGTAAGATGGATGAATATATGCAAAAAAAATAAAAAGGAGGAGAGAAAATGCCTAAGGAAGAAAAGCCTCCAAGGATTCTTCCGCTTTGTGCCAAGGAGGCCGAGAAGCTAAACATTATTCTGGCATGCGACGGAGCAGCCAGCGTGGGCCAGGTCGGCCATCAGGTGGCGGTTGAGTTGACTAATGCCCACGAAAATGCCCGGATGTGTTGTATCACGGCTGTTGCCGCGGAGTCGAAAGCGCATGTGGATATTGCCCGGCGGGCGAGGAAGCTCATTATCATCAACGGCTGCGCCAATCGCTGTGCCAGCAAAGTACTGGAAAGACTGAACATTCCCTATGCCTATGAGATAGTAATCGCCAGAGAAGGGGTGGAGAAGGTGCCCACCCTCGACTTTGACATGGCTGATGTCGAGCGCATCGCCAAGAAGATTGCCAACGAGGCTTTGGGAGTTTCTGAATCCAACGGCTCATAAAAGGAGATAAAAATGGCATGGAACATCCAGGTCAACTCGGTGGAGGTTTCTGCTGGCACGGCTTTGGGCGTACGCATCGGGAATCCTCAGAGCCCCGAGAAACCGGTGATCATGGTCCTGCTCGGGGAAAAAGGAATGCTCGTTTGCCGGAACTTTGACATCGTCGCCCTTGAGCAAAGAGGGGTTGCGGCTGCCAGAGTGCAGGGCATCACCTCGTTTGAGGAGATGCTGGGTGCGCCCATTGAATCCTGCACAGCCCAAGCCCGAAAACTAGGAGTAGCAGAAACGATGAAGGGAGAGGATGCCTTGAGCCGATTTCTGTAACCGATGCTACTCGGTGAGAGGCCGATGGCAAACAAAAAGGAGAAGAAAATGAAAATCGCAGCTGTATCAGAAGACGGCGTAACCATTAGCCAGCACTTTGGACGCGCCCCGTTCTATGTAATCGTTACCGTTGAAGACGGGAAAATTGTTTCGCGTGAGACTCGCGATAAGATGGGGCATACCCAGTTTGCAAGCGAGCCACACGCTGAAGAGTCCCACGGTGCCGACCGGCGCGGTCATGGCTTTGACCCGTCCGCCAAGAGCCGGCACGAACTGATGGCCGCCGCCATCGCCGATTGCCAGGTGCTGCTGGCGCGGGGGATGGGGGCTGGGGCTTACCAGAGTATGGAGCAGGCCGGCATTCGCCCCGTGGTGACGGATATCGCCAACATTGATGAGGCAGTGCAAGCCTACATTGAAGGCCGCCTGGTGGATCATACTGAAAAGTTGCACTGAAAGACAGCCGCGGTGATGAGGAGGTCGGATGGAAGCGCAGAAGAAGATGACATTACCAAAAGTTGGGCTGTTTGCCTGCTTCAGCGGCGGCTCCAACTCGGGATCGCTGACCGGCATGGCCGCGCTTGAGGCGGTGAGACGCCTGGGAAACGAAACGGTCGGCATCTGCTCTTTGCCGGCCGTCTTGAACCGGGTTCCCAGACAATCAGCCTTGGTGAAGCAAATGGAAAATCTAATGGTTATTGATGGCTGCCGCAATGCGTGCGCCAGGCATTTGCTGGCGGAAAAGGGCATCGAACCCGATGTCTACCTGAACCTGGAGACGGACCTGCATCTGACCAAGCAGGGGCCTTTCAGCAGCCTGGCATTTACCGATGATCAGGTCAAGCGGGTAGCGGACGCCATCATTGCTGCCGTAGAACAGAAGTTCTACTGGTCGCGGAGGTCAAAATAAAAAATCAGATTCCTAATGGGAGGAGGTAATAAAATGGAAAATAAAACTAAAGGTGTTGAAGTATGTTGTGAATTATCGGCTATGCTCCGGCCTAAGACCTATCCTTTTGGGGTAAAATTTTATGAAACCCTGGAGGAAAGGCCTCCTGGAACAGCCCGGCCACGTCATCCTATGAATACCTGTCAGATGACCGCCATCGTGCGCTATTATGGCCGATCCATGTATTTTACCGCGGAGGATATGGCTTGTATCGTAGGTGGGGTGACCATGGGGTTAATTCCAGAGCCGGAGATCATGAAAAACGGTGAAATAGCCAAAATGCTCCATGCTGATCTGAAATCAGCGCGCGAGTTTACCACGCAGGTGGCAAAAATCCCTTTTGGAAAATTTAAATCTGTGGCGGTAGCTCCTATGGCTAAAATAAACTTTGAGCCGGATATCGTAGTCATGTATGGCAACACGGCGCAAGTTATGCGGGTCGTCCAGGGATATCTGTATGAAAAAGGTGGAAGGGTCCATTTTTCCACTGGCGGTGAATGGAGTCTGTGCGCCGATAGCATTGCCCAGGCTTACGTTTCGCAAGATATCGCCTTGGGATTGCCCTGCTTCGGCGACCGTAAAACCGCTTTAGCCCAAGAGGATGAAGTGACCGTGGCTTTTCCTTATAGTATGTATGATAGGATTTTAGAGGGGATGCGGCAAACGGCAAATGTCGCCGCTTATCCGACACCTTTTGATATCGGTTTTCCCCAGATGCCGGATTATACCTTAACACCCGGGGCAGCAGAATATCGCCGTCAGCATTTGACCGGTAGAATGCCATAGCAAGGAGACAAAATGAAAGTAAAAATTGTGTTAAATGGCGGTTTGAGCTCATGCTGCTCCGGCTATCCACTGGAGTTAGTTCGCGAGGTAGTGAAAAGTTGGCTTAAGGAGGAAGATGAGCTGGAAGTGATAGATAAACAACAGGGAAATTGGCAGCCTGATGAATTAGCCTCCTTTGCCGAGAAATATTTCGGTGACGCTATCTACCCTTTGCTTTACATTGGAGATACCCTGGCGGCCATTGGCGACCTCCCAGAAAAAAATACTCTGCTGGAAATGACTACCGGACAAGCAAAGTTCGGTGTTACTGAGGAGGATATCCTGGAAGCAGCCAAGAGGCAGGGGCTCCTGAAGAAGGAATAAGTTTGCATCAGGCCCATTATTTGAAAAACTTCAAAGAGCTTTTAGAAAGGATTGATGATATCTCGGTCAGTTTTTCAGAAAATCCGTTGAGTCCCGAGGAAAGGATAAGATGCCAATATTGAACATAGAAAAAATTTCTCTCCGCATCGAAGGAAGGCAGATTTTAAAGAATTTGAGTTTTTCGGTCGAAGCCGGCACCATCCATTCTATTCTTGGCCCCAATGCTGCCGGCAAATCAAGCCTTGCTTATTGCTTGATGGGCTGTTGCGATTATCTTCCGCAAAGCGGCAAGATCTATTTTATGGGAAAGGATATAACCACTTTGCCCGTGGCTGAGAGGGCTAAAATGGGTTTAACCCTGGCCTGGCAGGAACCGGCTCGGTTTGAAGGTCTGACAGTAAAAGACTACATTGCCGTGGGAATGAAAAATAAAGACCAGACGCAAATAGAAAAAGCACTTTATCAGGTCTTATTAGAGCCCAAAGATTATTTAAATCGAATAATAGACAAGACGCTGAGCGGGGGCGAGAGAAAGCGCCTTGAACTGGCGGCAGTCTTGGCCATGAAACCAAAATTAGCCATCCTGGATGAGCCGGATTCAGGAATTGATATTTTAGCCCTGGATAATATTGTGGAGATGATAAAAGAGTTAAAAAGAGAGGGCACGACTGTGCTTCTGATTACGCATCGTGAGGAAGTTGCGGAAATCGCCGATAAGACATCTCTCATCTGTTCAGGTTTTGTTGTCAAAGAAGGCACACCCCGGGATGTAGGGAAATATTTTAAAGAAAAATGCATCCCCTGCCCTACTCGTATTTATCCGGCAGAAGAGGACAAAATACAGGAGGTAGAATAATGCAGGATTATGAATATATGTTAGCAGCCTACGAGCAGGCGGGTGGTGAGCCTTCTGTATTCAAAGATTCTAAGATGGCCCATTTGGTGATTCATAAAAATAAGGTCATTGGCAAACATTCAGTCCAGGGGCTCATTTTAGAGCCCAAGGAGACTCCCTCTGGCGTCGATATTAATTTAAAGGTTGAAAAGGGAATAAAAATAGAAAATCCCGTGCATCTCTGTTTTGGGATATTGCCAAAAGAAGGGATTCAAGAGATTAATATCAAAGCAAAGATTGAAGATGGGGCAGGAGTAAAGCTCCTTTCTCACTGTGTCTTTCCCAATGCCATAAAGGTCGTTCATAGAATGACGGCTAATATTGAGATTGGTGATAATGCCTATTATGAGTATAATGAGGTTCATTTTCACGGTGAAGATGGCGGCATAGAAGTCGTTCCTAAGGCAAAGATTAAGGTTGGAAAAAATAGTTATCTCGTGACAAATTTCTCGCTTCTTAAGGGCCGGGTGGGTGTCTTTGACCTGGATTATGAAGTGCACATCCAGGAAAATTCCAGTCTCGCTATGACCACAAAGATTTACGGCTACGGCGATGATCGGATTAAAATCAGAGAGGCAGGCTGGCTCGAAGGCCAGTCTGCCCGTGGTCTGATTAAAAGCCGTATCGCGGTCAGGGATAGGGCCGTCAGCGAAATAATCAATGAGCTCACCGCCGCGGCACCCGAGGCAAGAGGCCATGTTGATTGTCTGGAGGTTATTCAAGGAAATGCCCGGGCAAAGGCTATTCCCATTGTCAATGTGACCCATGAACTTGCCCGGGTAACCCACGAGGCAGCCATAGGGAGAGTGGGTAAAAAACAGGTCCAGACGCTTATGGCAAGGGGTCTTAAAGAGGAAGAGGCTATTGATCTTGTCGTTAACGGGATGCTCAGGTAATTGAGCAAATTGAAATATGTAAACAAAGCCGAAGCTATGTCCGAAGAAAACGTCGGCCATCCAGATCAGGTGCTGAGCTGATGTTTAGTCTGATCGTTTGGATTTTCGCTGCCGGCCTGCTTTTCCTTTCTTTTTTAAAAAATAAATACAAAACCGCGAAGTCACTCAAAGTTTCGTGGAAGTTCTTCAGCTCCATGGCTCTCCTCGTGCTGCTGACCATCTGGGCGATCGGCTTTCTCGTAACTTTCCTTCCTTCAGCATTCATCTCGAAAACCATAGGCCGGAATGCCGGCATTGAAGGTGTTATTCTGGCCGCAATCTTCGGGTCTATCGTCCTCATCCAGGCTTTCATCGCCTTCCCTCTGGCGGGGTCTTTTCTCCGTCAGGGGGCGAGTATCACGGCCATAGCCGCCTTTGTGACCACTCTGGTCATGGTCGGAGTCCTGACCGCTCCTCTGGAGGTGAAGTTTTTCGGGAAAAAATTTACTCTCTGGAGAAATTCTTTGAGCTTCATTTTTGCCATCGTGATTGCCCTGCTCATGGGAGTCATCCTGAGATGAAGAAGAATAGGGTGGTCCTCGTTTTTCTTGTTCTTCTGGCTCTGGGCAACGCCTGTCTTTACTTCTTGAATCGGGAAAAAGGCCTGGCTGTTCTCCTGACTGGGAAAAATTATCTTCTCGAAATGCTCTCCATCCTGCCGCCGATTCTAATCCTTGTCGGCCTCTTCGAGGTCTGGGTGCCGAGGCCGGTGATTGAGAGGGCGATGGGGCAGTCGTCGGGCCTTAAAGGAATTCTGGTCTCTTGTTTTCTTGGCACGGCCGCGATGGGCCCTCTTTACGTGGCCTTTCCCATCGGTTTATCACTTTTCGAGAAGGGAGCCAGCCTGTTCAATGTTTGCATTTTCCTCTGTGTCTGGGCTTCGATCAAAATTCCCATGATTCTCTTTGAAATCAAATTCCTGGGCGCCGATTTTGCTCTCCTGAGGTTGGCCCTGACCATTCCCAGCATCCTGACCATCAGCGCTCTCTTGAATTCAATCCTTAAAAGGAGTTTCAATCATGAGAAGATTTAGCACACTTTTCCTGTTCGTTTTATTTGCCACTGCCGTAACCTGCAGCCAAAAGCCATCCTCTGAGAAAGGAGACGATGCTTCACCCAGCACCTCAGCGCAGTCTGCCTCGCGCGTTTTAGTGACGACGAGCCTGGAATTGGATTTTTCCAAGCACAAAGTGACGTTCATCGAGCTTGGGGCAGAGAAATGTATTCCCTGCCGGGCCATGCAGCCCATCATGAGAGAAATCGCCGAGGAGTATGCGGGCCAGGTCCAGGTTGTTTTTTACGATGTCTGGA
>Ga0315280_10002410_pt1 | contig 30308 bp, 29 predicted proteins | sample YL17G06_40_MG_FD_203697 | JGI IMG/M metagenome (GOLD analysis project Ga0315280, IMG submission 203697) | Sediment microbial communities from Yellowstone Lake, YNP, Wyoming, USA - YL17G06_40 | ecosystem: Environmental > Aquatic > Freshwater > Lake > Sediment | place: USA: Wyoming | collected... | reverse complement strand
CCAGAACCATTTTGGCTCACTCTTCCTCGGGGTTAACCAGGACCCAGATCCGTTTTAAGGGCAGATCGGCCTGAAGATCATCCGGAAGATTATGGTAGTTTTCCAGAATTGCTCTCACTAAGTCGTCAGCATCCCAAAGTCGCAGTTCAAAAAAGAGCCGGGAGGCCTCTTTAGGGACGGAACCCCTGTAGCCTCCCCAGGAGACCATCAGCCCGTACTTAGCTCCGAAATTCTTCATCACCCCTTGGAGCTCCCTTATAACCTTCACGTCCACCGGAGAATCTCCTGACTTGACCTGCACTACTATGCGGGGATCGTCGAAACCCATGGGACCATGGCCGGCAATGATATCCACGCCCCCATCTGGTCCCTCAGGAGAAGTCTGCACTTTGTAGCCCTGAGATTCCAATACGGCGCTAACAAGGCGAGCCAGGTCGTGGCCTTTAAACTTCTGGGAAATGTAGCCCCGTATTTGGTCCAGGGCATACTGCTCCAGGTCTGGGGGCACCCAATCTCCGCTTTCTCCTGGGGTAGGCTTCTCTGGTTGAGGTTTCGGCGCCGGCTTGCCGGCTAATAGTGCGCGTACGCGCTCCTCGGCGTTGTTCCGCTGGATGCGGCAGACTGTTCCCAAGGCACCAAGGGAAAAGAGCAAATCGCTCTCAAAGGCGTCTCTCGGCAGTTCCTTGATCCATTTCACGGGGCGAACATGCTTCTCTGGAAGATCAGGCTGATACTCGTAATCTCCCGCCACTTCGCCAAGGGCAATGGCCGAGCGACTCTTGAGAGGAGATGCGATCAAATCCCCGGGCTTCATTTCTTTCGAAAAATACCACAGAATGGAGAGCCAGGCCTGCAGGGTTTTGGCCCCATTTTCAGGGTAGGTCTTTTTCAGTAACTCATAAAGCTCCTCTTTGGTTTGCACGGAGGAAAGATCGGGCAGTGCTTTCCACCCGATAACAGCCAAGCCGTTTTCCAAACTCAGGCTTTCCCATTCTCCATGCCTTCCCAAATGTACTAACCACAAGCTCATGAAATCTCCTCCTCATTTTCTTGTATGAGATGATTGACTCGTATTTTCCCTGTCATTAAATGGCTCAAAAGGGTTTTAAATAATTCTTCCAGCGCCTGCTTGTGCCGCTCCTCTGCCTGGATTTTTTTGTCTACCGCCTGAAGGATGCGGGCGATCTCGCGCTGCTCGGAGAGCGGGGGGAGGGGGATAGGTAAAAGTAAAAATGCTTTTACATCTGCTCGCTGTCTACTTGGAGTGGAGCCACTTACTAACTCTTGCGCTTTTGGCATTATATGATCGGACCAACATAGATAGTAAAGGTACTCAGCGATAATCGTTCTCGGTGTTGCCCTTAATGGAATAAACTCTGTCGAAGTAATCTTTCGTCTTTCTGAAGCAGCTACCAGCAATACTTTAGGTACCATAGGGTTTAACTTTCCAAATAAAACATCGTTCGCATCAACAATCAATTTTTGGCTTCGTATCTTCTTTCCTGCCTCTAAAACTGGACCACCTACTTCCTGGTAAGCAGGGATGCTGTAATAATCAAAGATTTCATCTGGGTGATTAGAGGGGTTAATGCTATCCCGTATGAAGGTAGCTACGTGTGTTAGACTCTTAACTTCCCAATGCTCCGGGATGGGGCCGATTTCGGTTTCCTTCAACGGTACCCGGTCCGCTTCAGCCAGGGGCACGGGGCCATAGGTGAAGAGGTGGCGCATGAGGCTCTTCTTCAGCTCCCGCGTGGCCTGGATGACCCGCTCCGTGGCCTCCTTCGCCCGCTGCACCGTGCGCAGCACATGCGCAATGGCCCGCTGCTCAGGAAGAAGAGGGAGGGGAATGCTTATTCTTTTGAAATCCCTCGGATGCACGATTCTGCGCCTATGAACTGTTCTTGATGTGTAAAGCTGATATATTCCAATCATTTGCGGTGTTTTGAGGATATAGTCCAAAAAATGAGAGTCAGCATCGTCTTTTTTCTTTCGCCACGTGAAATAAACAGGACTCACTGCTCCCCTGTTAAAATTCCAAAGGAAATGAATAACACCTTCGTCCATGGGAAATCCATATACCATTTCTCCATAATAAACGACCTTATAATTCCTGATGTCTTTTCCAGCAACTCTCTTTTCAAATTTTTGAGATTGCAAGACTAGGCCATTACGCCGTGTTATGGAGAGAATTGGAATATCAAGTTCATTTTCGTCTCTTACTCGCCGATCAATCTCTTCAAAAATATCCCCCAGCCTCACCACCTGCCACTCCTCAGGCAAGGGCCCCAGTTCGGTCATCTTAAAGCCATCAGGTAGATCAAGTTTAACTGGGTCCATGGTTTCTCCTCCTCAATGAGTGGTTATAGTTCTAACAGCCGGAGGTTTTGGCGGTATACAGGGCAGGCGAAATACTTCCGACTTTGCACAAACTTCTTCAAACACGCAAGTACGGCAACAGAGATGTTGCTCAAAGCACCATATTTCGCAGAAGGCTTGTCCTTCTTCTCCGCTTTCCAAAAAAAGGATGGTCTCCCTCTCTTCTGACCGTATGGAAGCACCGGGAATGGGATTAGGAAGGTCGTCCTCCGGTGATTTGTCCAGCTGCCAGTTAAGTGGAGTCAAAAGAGCATTCACAATGTAAGTTTTAACGTGAATTTCCAAGCATTCTTCCAAGGAGGGTGGAGGTTCTCCTCTTAAACTCCCTGTGTATTGACTACGGAGTTCAGCAACACGAGGCCCATAAAGCTGCTCATAGTTATTGCACATCTTACGAAACTGAATAAGAGAATCATCGGCGTTGCGAACCGGCCTCATCGGAAAATCTCCTCCAGCCGGTAAGTTAACCGATGCGCACTAGGCCAACCTGCCTTGACAAAGATGTCGAGGATCTCAATAAGGGTCTTTCGACACTCCTCACTCTGGCGTAAAAGTGGTCGGTATTCCGCAAGATATCGCTCGACTAACTTGACAATAAGGTCTGCGGCCAAAGACTCGTATTGGTAACCCCTTTGCTGCCCACCCCGAACGACGCGGCCAATGCGGAGAAACACACCGCAAGGGTCGACTGGGATGAAGAACTCGAGTGTTTCCAGTAGATGATGAGCGACGCTTGGAAGACCCACATCTGCGAGTTCATCCAGGATCGAGCCGTATTCCTGATAAAACTTTTCCGACTCAGGAGTTATTGGTCGAGCCCCCTCAGTTTGCCCCTGCCTTTTGCTGTCGTATGCCCCAGACCCAAAATAGACCTCACTTCCTACGTGATCGATGAGACGTGCAAGCGACCCGGCGCTCTCTTGTTCCTGCGGCGGCCAGTCGTTGAAATGAATCCCCGTATAGTCTGACTCAATCCGACGCAAACTATCGCAAGCTGAATGCAGGACATACTTCATCAGATTCCAAACGCGTCGTCGTATGGCACCTTTTTGGGAATCTTGAACATTGTCCTTTCCCTGGGTAAGGGCTTCACGGAGGCGCGATACAATATAGTTAACCTCATCAGAATTAGCTGTTGGGTTACCCGCAATGTTCATAATAATCTCTTGGCAGAGGGTAAGATCTCGCCCGATAAAAAGGTCTGTAAATATGCTGACACAAAATTCGCGAACTCGTTTTGAACCCTCTCCCTCGCATACACGGTCAAAAATTATCTTTGCTAAATGAGCTACCCGATCCGGCTCAACAGCAGCGAGGCGGCTCAGTGGGCCACTTACCAATCTCTGAAGGACTTCCCGGCTCGGCTCCTCTCTACACATGCACTCGATGATCCGCCACATCAGTCCCCTTGCTGTTTTGTAGAGACCGTTCAGACTCTCGGCTACCTGTAAACGGACTGCGGGCACGGGATCGTTGCTTAAACGCTCAATAGCCTCCAGGACATCGTGAGTTGCACATGATGAATTGCGAGCCAGTAAAATTAACCCCTTTGCCGCCTCAGTCCGGGGTGAGCTTACCCATGAAGGGTGCTCCTCAAATTGAGGGTCGTATTTGGAATCAGGAATCGGCTCGGCATGAAAGCTCGCTTCCAGGAGTACAGCCTTAATGAATGCACCCACAGGATCATTGCACGACAGCCCTCCAATCTGTGTAATGCAGTTGCAGGCAGCGGCAAAACTTCTCCAGGCATAGTCGCGTTGTTTGGGATGAACGCCCTCCGCATCAGCACAGGAGAGCGCATCATAAAGCGCTTGGAGAGCTGGGAACAAAGCTTTGACCTCTTCTTTAGGTACAGAGTCCTTATACTTATTCAGGAACTCCGTAACTGGCCGCTCGAGCTCACGAATCTTGCGATTGGGCTCTGCCTCGACCGGAACTCCCTGCTCTCTGAGAAATTCTTCCTCACCATTACTCGGGCCCCAGGTTGCCTTAAAAGGCTGAAACAGTGGCTTATTGGGCGGTAGGGCGTTGTTAAGCTTGAGAGCCTGAAAAAGACCCCGGGCTTCATCGGTAACAAGCTCAGTATCCGAAAGGCATCCCAGCAGGCGATTACGTATGTGCTCGCCTTTCTCGCTGAAATCCGCTGGGAACGACTCAGGAATGGCGAGAATTGCTTGCTCAATTCGATGGCGTTGGCTGGTAGGAAGAATTGAGAAAATTGACTTGAGAAACTCGCCAGCAGGAGCACCCGTATCGAAGCTTTTGAGGACTGGCATCGCCCAGGCGAGGGGAAGGATTTCTCTGCCAAGAGTATTGGGAAACCGAGCCCCTACCAAAAGGAGCCGGCACCAGAAAACCGCAAGCCGGTTATTAGAGACGATGACATGGACAAGTGCGCGAAGCTTCTCCATACTATCTTCTCGCTCCGCCAGCTTCTCAAGGTGTTGCTGGAAGGTGTCAAGCATCTTGAGGGGCTCGTCATGGCGGTAGATATCGCCCTTATCCCAAATAGCGCTGTTGTCGTTACACAGCCGTGCTTGTCGGCCATCGAAGTCGAAAGTTTCTTCGGACTCCTCGTTATACGCAGAAGGGTGACTTTGATAGAAATAGGCTTCCATTACGGCAATAAGAGCGCGAGTAGCTCTTTCCGGGGAGTGCTCTAAAAATTCAGGAAATGCTTCCGCCAGCTCATATAAGGCCATCTGGTAATCCTGTTGACGATTGGAGCGCAAAGGCAATATAAAACTCTGGACCAGCGGCGTGGGCTCTTTTGATAACACTTGGTGTGTGAAGGCAACGCGGTAAATCTCCTCAACGAGGAATGGATCGATGGGAATCAGATGCTTTACCTCTCTTGCTAGCCATGGCATTTCTTCAAAATCATATTGAGAAAGGTGTGAGGGCTCCAGGCAACGCCGAATCAGGTTAGCGGAGGCAACAGGATCGCTCTCGAAGGTCCGGCAGACGCACTGGAGAGCATGGACGACTAGCCAGCGGTCTCTGGGCATTGAAGACCAGGCAAAATCAAGGAGCCGACGCGCCGTTTGTCCAGCAAGAACCCGCTGTTCCGGTGTAAAAACTTCTGGCTTTTCGCACATAGCTGTGAGAAGCCAGCGGACTGGATAAGCCAGAGGTTCTCGAAGCTTTCGGCTTATACATGCGAGGAAATCACACCAGGGGCCAGCATCAGGCCCCAGGAGTGGCTTCCCTTCTGGAGTTCCAGCCAATAGAGCTCTGATAAGATGACGAAGCGCTTGCTCAGCCGTTTTATGAGCATCTACCTTAGGATCTTCCAAAGCAGCACAGAGTGGTTCTAAGTCCGACATTCCTCTTGCAAGCTCGGCAGCAACCGATGGACCTATGAGCTTGCCAATTTCCGGTATCCCCTCTGTCTCAATGACTCGAAATACGAGACCCCAGAATTGCTTACGGTCATCGTCACAAGACCAAAGATACCGAAAGTGAAATAAAAGGCTGGGTCTCACAACGATTACGAGTTCAGGATCTTTAACAAGACGGTCAATAAAATTTTCAGGGGCACCTCGAAACAGTAGTCTTGCTACTGCGTAGTCAAAAAGGACATGGTGGGAGAATGAAAGAGTGTAGCGCTCAGGACGTGCAGTGGGCCCAGGCTGCCACTCGATGAGGACCTGGCTACTCAGAAGATCGTATATATGAGGGCTACTATCAGGTTCAACCACTTTTAAGCGATCAACGTTCAGCATTCGGGCTTCAACCATCTTCTCACAGGCTTTTTGGAGAGCCGCATCGCGTGCATCCCCATACCCATCTTGGCGGATCACCCGATTCCCCCAGTACCGGTCTAGCAAATCAAGTTGAGTTCTAATCGGCATAAGGTCGCAGGAGTTTATTCCTGCCCCACGCAGTTCCGACAGGAGGCGGAGATTAAAGGGAACGCGAAGAAGATCCTGGAGTTCCGTAGGTGCACCACTGATGAAAGTATGAAGTTCTGGCGCCTGAAAGGAGACCTGCCCGAGCTCTTCCTCAGAGAGGGGCGGAATGTTCAAATGGCGAATACTCTTGAACTCTGGATCTTGGAACTCGGTTGGAGGCTCTCCCCGGAAGAGTTCCTGAATTTCTGCCCCATAGCGGAGGTCGAACTTGCGAATCGAGGCTACCACGCGCCATCGGTTGTTCTTTCCGGCGACTTCCCTAATGATGTCCTGAATAATCTTTTGGGCAGGCTCGCCCCGCGCAGCATCCAGCGCGTCTATGACAAGGAATGCAGGCTTTTGCCCAGGCCAGTTTTCGAGCACTTGGGTAATGTCGTGCTCTAGATCTATCCCCGGCCGAAGCCCGCCAAGGCTCCCTACAGGGAGGCGATCGGCTGCAAGGAAAACGTAATCTAGTCCCTCCTGCTTAATCGCGTTCACGAAATCGTGTAATACACTCGACTTTCCGGCCCCAGGCTCTCCTACAACGAGGATAGAGTTATCCTCGGCAGAACTTCGAAGAGCTGCAGTGCACTGTCGGTGGATTTTAATCAGGGTGGAACCCGCGCGAATTTGAGCAAGATAGGCAAGGTTCTTCAAGGTCTCTTCAGAATATTCCTTAAGCCGCTCAATGTCACTGCGGTAGCTTCGTGGTGCTTTAAGCTCGAGACCAACCTTAAGCAGCTCTTGTTGAAGAAGGAGACGATCGGCCCCCGATTGTTCCTTAGCAAAGCCAGCGCACAAAGTGATCAGTTGAGCCCATGCCGTCTTAGCTTGGTTGGGATTCTGTAAGACCGAAGTACTAAGGAGATTCATTACCTGGCGCTCATCAGTCCCCTCTTCATCCACATCCAGTATCTGGACACGGACCATAGAGAGCAGTTGCCGAAGCTCGTCGTCAGAAGGTTTAGTTCCAAGCGCTTTTTGCCAGGATCTCTGGATGTGGCTCAAAATGACCGAGAGCACTTGGCGCTCTTTATTATTTAAAGCAGTATCATTTAGGAGTTGACCTGGAACCAAATTTTGTAATCTGCTGAGCAACGCGGGAAAGTGAACTCGAATCGGGGTTGAGCTCTCAGGTCCAGTAATGAGCATCAGATGATCTCTTGAAGGATCAAGGGGGCGGTCCAACGGACTTTTACCAGAGGTTCTGCTCTGGCAATGGATGAATTGACGAACGAATTGATCAAGAGCCGAGGCCAGATCCGAATCAGGATTCTCTGAAAAGTGGGGTTTCCGCTTTATTTGAGCGAAGACCAATCCGTCATTTGAGGTACCTACTAGCAGGTCGTCTACCGGTTGATCGGTCTCGCACCGAAGCCATTCGAGCGTGGTCCCTGCGGGAAAGTCCCAGGGAGGCATTACATCCTTCTCAGCCAGAATATGCACTGCCACCCAGGCCCCCACTCTGTGCTGATAGTCTAGTCCACCTACCGCAGCTGCTCCACCTCCCGGAGCTCTTGATTTCATTGGTCAAGCCTCCTTCGCTAAAGAGCTTATATGGGGTTGCACATCCCTAAATGGCACATCCCTTGCCCTACTACTTACTATCCTCTGCCATGGAAGGGGGAAGAGTTCGGTCATCTTAAAGCCATTGGCAACTTCTAAAGCCTGGGCTTGGGGCTTGTCCTCGTCCATTATTTCCCTTCCTCTCCCTCACTAATGGGCCCTTCAATCGCTTTTAAGAGCTCGCTCGCTCTATAAATGCGGTTGCGCGCCTGGCCCGTGATTTCCTCCACCAGGCCTTCCTCTTCCAGGTGACTGACATAGCGTTGAGCCGCTGAAAAATCCACACCCAGCGTATCCCCTACCCGCTTCACGGTGAACACGGGCTGAGCGAAAAGAAAATCCACCACCTGCAACAGACGGGCCGCAGCCCGCGCTGTCTGGAGGCGCTCTCGATATTTTTCGCGCAAAATCTGCAATCTCCTGGCACGAGAAACAGCGTCCCGCGCCTGCTCTTTCACCCCCCGCAAAAAGAAAGTTAGCCACTCTTTCCATGCTCCTTTTTGGCTGACAGCCAAAAGCAATTCATAATAGTCCTGGCGGTGGGCCTCGAAATAAGCGCTCAGGTAGAGCAAGGGTTGGGGCAAAAGTTCCCAGGCGCACAAAAGCAAGGTAATAAGCAGCCGTCCCATTCTCCCATTGCCGTCAAGGAAAGGGTGTATGGCTTCGAACTGATAATGTATTAATCCTAAACGCACGAGGGGCGGCAGAGACAGGGGCTGATGCAAAAACTTCTCAAAGGCGTCCAGCGCTTCCTGCATCTCGGCGACAGGCGGGGGCACAAAAGGAGCCTCTTCTAAGGTACATCCCGCAGGTCCAATCCAGTTCTGACTACGTCGAAACTCGCCCGGGGTCAAGTGCTCTCCCCTAACGCCCTCCAGCAAAAGAGCGTGCATTTCCCTGATTAGACGCAAGCTAAGGGGTAAATCCTGCAATCGCTCCAGCCCATACTCCAAGGCGCGCACGTAGTTATATACCTCACGGACATCGGAAGTGGCCTCAAAAAGGGCCAGTTGGCCAGCCTCATAGGCATAGAGGTCAGAGAGCGAGGCCTGTGTGCCTTCAATGCGAGAGGAAAGCACCGCCTCCCGGCGCACAAAGGGACGAATGAGCAGGTGGGGATTGGGAAGCAACCGCCCCAATCCAGCCAGTTCTCCAAGCTCTCGATCAGCCTCAGAGAGCAAAGCTATGAGGTCAACCGTCCATGGAATTTCAGGGGGAAGAGGGTTGGGCACAAAGGCCCAGTAGCCGGAAGGCGCACGCACAAGGCGTCCCGCAGGACTAAGGCGGAAAGATTCAGGATCCATTTATCAGCTCTCCAATTCCTTATTGGCGAAAATGCCAATAGCCTGAGAACATATTAGCATTTTGGCAACAAAATGCAAATAAAGCTTTCAAATCCTCTTCAACCTCTCTAATCCAAAGGCTTTCAGCACTTGATCCAAAGCCGCATTGGCTTCTGCTTGCTCTTCCTCCGCCTCCTCTAAGAGCACTGCGGCCTCCTCCAGAGGGAGCGCTTGCTCTTTGTTGTCGAGGGGGGCATAGCGACTGGGTGAGAGGTTGTAATCGTTGCGAGCGGCCTCTTCGTTGGTAATGATCCTTGACCGCAGAGGCGAACCCTCGGTGATCTCCCTCCAGTTCAGATAAACGTTAGCGATGGCTGCGATGTGCTCATCGGTCAGGTAATTCTTTGGTCTTCCTTTGGCAAAGGCCTGGGAAGCATTAATCAAAAGGATTTGACCATGCCGCTCAGGTAGCTTGGGAGCTCGGCGGATAACCAGGATAATCCCCGGTGCAGTAGTGTTATAAAAGAGGTTTTCTGGAAGCAGGAGGACCGCTTCCACACCATCGCGCTCCACAAAGGCCTTGCGGATATCCCGCTCGCGGTTAGATCCCTGGTTTCCGCTGCCCCGGGAGACCGCGCCCGTATCGAGGACCACCGCCATCTTCCCTGAATCTTTGAGTGAGGCAAACATGTGCTGAATCCAGCCCCAGTCGGCGCTGGAGGCGGGCGGTATGCCTAAGGAGAAGCGTCCGTAAGTATCCTGCTCATAGACAGTCAGGGGAAGATTCTGGTTCCACATGGGGTTGGCTGTGACCTTGTCGAATCGGTGCAGGCTGCTATCCGGGGCAAGGAATACCGGGCGGGCCATAGTATCGCCGAGGGAAATTTCGGCTTCCATGTCGTGAATGAAAACATTCATGCGGGCTATGGCAAAAGTGGAGGTAAGAATTTCCTGGCCAAAGAAGTGCAAGGGGTCAATGCTGGGAGGAATTTTCAAGCGCCCTGCGCCATTGGGTTGCCCATATTTTTCCAGGAAGCGGAGGTAGCACTTTATCAGAAGACCGCCGGAGCCACAGGCTGGATCGTAAATTGTCTCTCCCGGCTCGGGGTCAAGGATATAAGACATGAGAATGGCCACCTCACGCGGGGTGTAGAATTCCCCTGCGCTTTGTCCTGAACCTTCGGCAAATTTGCGCAGCAGATACTCATAAGCCCGGCCCAGAATATCGGGTTCCACATCCTTTAAGCCCAGACGATAGCGGGAAAGTTTGGAGAGCACCCCTCTTAACTGACTGTCAGAAAGGATGCGCTGGCCCTGAGCAGTAGCGTTGAAGTCCACATTGTCAATCACCCCTTGAAGATCGGGGTTGCGACGCGCCACTGAGCGCACGGCATCGGTGAGGGCTTCCCCCAAGTTCGTGGTCAGCTGACTGAGGTAATCCCAGCGCGCTTCTTTGGGAATGTAGAAGCGAACGAGTTTGGGATCCTTGTCCACAAATTTAGCGATATCTCCCAATTCCTGGAGTTCATCATCAAAAACATCGGAGAGGCGCTTGAGAAAAATAAGGGGAAGGATGTAATCCTTGAACTTAGGTGCATCTACTGGGCCGCGAATGACGCAGGCGATATCCCAGAGCCAGTTCTCCAAAGAAGAAATGTCCAGCTTCTCTGGACTTTTGAACAAATCATTCATGATGTTCACCCTCATCCTTTGCTCTGGTTTCAATTAGAGATACTGGAGAAAGATTATTCATAGTGGCTTTCAAGGAAAAATCACTCCTTTAATTAATGAAAGCATTAGACTGCGTTTGGGCAATATTAAAGTATTGCTACTGGGGATTGCTGGAAAGGACCCGAAGTTTTCCGCAAAGATAAACTTGTTCGACTTCCTCCCCTCCTTCAGTTTATTTGAAAAGATTATATCACAGGACCAGGGATTGCTTTTTACTGAATACTTGTCCTTAGCTTGAGCAAATACTTCTCTATGAGATAGGTAGAGGATAGGAGGAGAAAGTAAAATGGGGGGAAAGGGCTGGATGAATTATTTCTATTAGTTTTCAAAGATTCAATGCGACAGCTTGAGTAATATTTCTTGAATAAATAGAATCGAAGAGGCTGTTCTCAAAGATCAAGGAGAGGAGCGTATGTTCTGCACTAACTGTGGGAAAGAGTTAAGGGAGGAATACCGCTTTTGTCCCAACTGCGGAAGTCCTGTGGGTTCAGAGATGAAGCTTGCTGAATTTTCTTTGTTCCCCGTGAAGTTAGGAGGAAAATGGGGGTTTATAGACCGCTCCGGGAAGTTGGTCATTGAGCCCAGATTTGTTGCTACCTGGGATTTCTCGGAGGGGCTGGCTTCAGTAAGAGTGCAGGATAAGTGGGGGTTCATCGACAAATGGGGAGGATTTGCGATTGAGCCAAAGTTCGAGGATGCTAGTATTTTCAAGGAGGGGCTCGCTTCAGTAAAGTTGAGAAACAAGTGGGGATTTATCGATAAAACGGGGAAGTTTGCGATTGAGCCCAAGTTCGATTATGCGGCGGGCTTTTTGGAAGAGCTGGCCTCTGTGAGATTAGGAAATAAAATGGGATTTATCGATAAAACGGGGAGGTTCGTGATTAAGCCGGTATTTGATTGCGCCCTTGGTTTCTCAGAGGGATTTTCTCCAGCGAGAGTGGGAGAAAAATGGGGATTCATTGACAAAAGGGGGAGGTTCGTGATTGAGCCCAAGTTCGATTTAGCTTTGGGCTTTTCGGAAGGATTGTCTTCGGTAAATATAGGAGAAAAGTGGGGTTTTATAGATAAAAGGGTAAATTTCGTTATTGACCTTAGATATGATAATGCTTTGGAATTCTGCGAAGGGTTATGTTCGGTAAAACTAGGAGAAAAATGGGGCTTAATTGATAAAACGGGGAGGTTCGTGATTGAGCCGGTATTTGATGGAGCTATTGGGTTTGAATATGGGCTTTGTATGGTAAAAGTCGGAAGTAAGTGGGGTTACATAGACAGGATCGGCCGCTACATCTGGGAGCCCAAAGAGTAATGGGTGACCCAAGCAACACCAGGGTTGGAGGACAAATTAAGGAATAGGTCAGCAAGAATAGGGGGATGGGTTTTCAAAGGCCTTTCCTTCCGTTAAATAGGGAGGATTCGCGCAGGGCTGTTAGACGGGTCTACCTATCTCGGGGTAAGGATCGGCTAAAATTGCCCTTCTTTAAAAAATTTTGGTTCCACCTTAGAAACCACTGATTGAATATAGAAGGTTTACCGTGTGAATTAAGAAGGTTTACCGTGCAAACAGCCCCCATTGAAAATTCCTGCCAGTAAAGGGCCACAATGTTCAAAGAATTTTTCCTCGGACGCTTCTCGTTAAGTAAAAGCCTAATGAAAAATAAGGAATCCCTTAGGAAGAAACTAAAATCCTTCAGGAAAATAACCTTTGAAACTTTCTTATCTTGGAACTTTGAATTTTTTCTTTTCCTCTTGACAAACATTTGTTCGATGTTCTAAACTGAGGGGCAGAAAGCATGGCCTCCCCCAGGCTTCTCCCTTACAGGGTCGGCGATAGTCGGCCCTGTTTTTATTTTGGGGGAATTTTTTAAGGAAGGAAAGGAGAAAAAGGAATGGCAATTGAAAATCCAATTGGAAAGAGGCTCACCCTGAAGCTCTCCAAGGGGACCGATCCGGAGAGCGGGAAGCCGATTTACACTTCGGTTTCCCTCTCCAAGATCGTTCCCGCGGCGGATGCCGACGCCCTGCTTGCTACCGCCAACGACATCGCCGGGCTCCTCCTCTATCCGCTTTACGATGTCCAGGCCGTGACCACGGTGGAGCTTCTCGAGGGCTAAGCTAAAGGAAAGGAGGTGGAAAAATGGCCAAGGTATATGCTCCATTGATGTCCATTGACGCATCCGGGACCTACGCCAACCAGCTGACCTACGCCAAGTGGAAGGGGATCAGGTACGTGAGAAATCACGTGATCCCGATGAACCCCAGGACCCAAAACCAGGTGTTGATCAGAGACGCTTTCACCGATGCGGTAAGCCAGTGGCACCAGGAGGACCAGAGCACCAAGGACGCCTGGAAGGCTGCGGCTTTAGCTCAAGGAAGGCCCCTGAGCGCCTTCAACCTGTATGTGGGGAAGTTCGTTTCCTGGGTGAAGGTGAACAGCACCAACCCACCCAGCCCCTTCCTGCCCACTTCTACTCCTACTCCCTAAAGGGGAGGGGAATTCATTCTCAGCCCTTTCCTTAAACGCAACAACAATTGCATATTTGTGTTAGAACTCCGCTTCTGCTCCGCTTCCACACCGCTTGAAGGAGTAGAAAAAGCCTGAAGAAAGGAGAGGAAAAATGGCGGAAACGAGGACTTACCTCAAGCTGGTCTTTACAACCAGCGAGGGTGGGACCCACATGATCTCCCTCCGGGATCCCAAGAGCAACCTCACGAGCACTCAGGTTTCCCAGGTGATGCAGAACCTGATTTCCAGGAACATCATCCTGGCAAGCTCTGGGGAGCTTACAGGGATCAAGGAGGCCTACATCTCGGGAACGACAGTAACTGAGATTCTGCCCTAGTCAGGGCAATGGGGGAGAGGGGCGGGTCTATCCCCGCCCCTTAATTAAGGCTCTGTGAGAGCCTGAAAGTTTGAGGGGGAGGAAAGGGGGAGGCCTGCTTCCTCAAAAACGAACACTCAGGAGGTGGAAAAAATGGAAATTTCAAACTGGACAAAGTTAGCGGTGGTGGTGATTGTCTGCGCGGCGGCTATTATTCTGGGGTATGCGGGAAAGCTGGACTCCCAGGCCGTGGTGGCCCTGCTTTCCGCAAGCCTGGGCTATGTCTTCGGGAACGCTCACGGGGTGATCTCGGCGATCTCTTCCCAGAATACCCAGGGTCTGAGAGGATTAAACGGTGCTCCCGGGAGTGTATCCTCCCAGAGCGCGGAGGGAACGTCCAGGAACTCTCAAGAAGCTAAGGAGTGAGGAAATGAAGATCGCCATTGATGCCGGACACGGGAAGGACGGGGATCCCGGAGCCGTGGGACCCTACGGGACCAAAGAAGCTGATATTACCCAAGCCCTAGCCGTTCAATTAGGGAACTTCCTCCTGGCCCTGGGGCAAGAGGATTTTCTCTGCGACCGCTCCCTTTACGCTTCAGAGCGCGCTGTTCAGGGTTCCAAGGAGGGGTGTGAAATTTTGATTTCCCTGCACTGCAATGCTGGGGGCGCTTCCGCTCAAGGGATTGAGGCCTGGTTCGCCCACGGGAACGAGGAGGGAAAGAGGCTGGCTTCCTCGATCCTCGGGGTTCTGATCTCGGAAACGGGAGCTGTTTCCCGCGGGGTGAAAGATGACGCGGACTGGCGCCCTTCCTCTGATCCCAAATGGACAGGAGGAATGGGAGTCCTGCGCTATTTCCCAGGTCCTGCTGTTCTGCTCGAGCTTCTCTTTATCTCTAATCCCGTGGAGGAGAAGCTCCTCGCCTCTCCCGACTTCCAGCAGAAGTGCGCCCACGCCATCGCCTGCGGGGTGCTGGATTTCCTGAATTCCTGGAAGAAAGGCAACCTGGGATCGAGCAACTCCTCTCAAGCCCTCGATCCCTTCCCGGACCTATCCCCTACCCTGTGGGCTGGAAAGGCCAGGAAGATCGCCCTGGCCCTGCGCGATCTGGGAATTATTACCGGCTACGAAGACGGCACCTTCAGACCGGACCAGCCTATAACGAGGATGGAGGCGGCAAGCCTGATATACCGGGCCCTTGCATATCTGGGTAAGCTTCCAACTTTGGATTAATCAGCCTTTAAGCATTCCTTGATATGTTTACGGGTAGGGTCCTTATCCAGGGAAGGGCAAAGACTTTAAAGAAATCGCAGATTAGGTTCACTATAAAAATTAGAAAGCAACTGGAAAGCGGACTAGATCAATATTAATTTTTGGGTTGTGATAAACTCATTGACGTAGCCTTCCTTTGTTAATTAGCTCATCTCCAACGCTTACAAGTTAAAATTGAGGGAAGAAAGGCAGTAAAAAGGCTGAGGTGGAGAGAAAGAGAGTGGCAGTAATCAAAGCTGAGAGAATGAAAAGGGAGGAAATAAATGGGATATAAAGAGATTCCTCTTTCCCCTATTAGGAAGTTAATATCGGAAAAAATGTTTCATTCCTTATCCTCTACTGCTCAATATACAGAAAACATGGAAGTGGATGCATCCCTTATAGTATCCCTAAGAGAGTCTATAAAGGATCAATTCCAGTCGAAAGCCGGGCTGAAACTTACCCTGACCTATTTTTTTGTAATGATTGTGGCTGAGGCTTTAAAGCAACACCCCTCGCTCAATGCCACCTTTGAAGAAGGAAAAATTAAAGCATTTGATGAAATTAATATGGGAGTGGCTTTCGCCCTAAAAGAAGGCTTGATTGTCCCTGTTTTAAAAAATGTGGAATCAAAAACGGTGATTGAGGTTGTTAAAGAGCTGGATATTTTGTCTGCAAAAATATCAAAGGGCTCTTTAACCCTCGAGGACGTATCACATGGAACTTTTACCATCACCAATTTAGGCATGTATGGGATCGACTCTTTCACCCCTATTATTAATATCCCTCAGGTAGCAATACTGGGAATAAACGTAATAAAAAAGAAACCCATAGTGATTGAAGGGAAAATTGAAATAAGGGACATAACAAATCTCTCGCTTACCTGTGACCATCGGATTGTGGATGGCGCAGTTGCCGCACAATTTCTCCAAACTATGAACTCCATCATGCAGGATGAGCCTAAATTGAGAAGTATTTTTCGTTTTTAGGAATTGTTTTAGGTCTTTTCAGGCAAATTTCCCAGAAACAAAAGGAACGAGCATGAGAAAGGGAAAAGTAGGAATTGTGGCCAATCCTGAAGCAGGAAGGGATATCAGGAGGCTCGTGGCCCATGCCTCCGTGTTCGATAACGAGGAGAAAGTAAATATTTTAGAGAGAATGCTTTCCGCCTTTGATCGTCTGGGGTTGGAAAGCGTGGTCTACATGCCAGATTCTTATGGGATTGTGGAGAAAGCTTCAGATAGGATCCCTCACCTAAAGGTCAAAATCGAACCCTTGAAGATGCCATTAGTGCATTCAGAGGAGGATAGTACCAGAGCAGGAGCCCTTTTTCAGGGAAAGGTTGATTTAATAATCGTGATAGGTGGTGATGGCACAGACCGGGCAGTAGTCAAGGGCTTGGATTTAAGGAACCCAACTCCCATCCTGGGTCTCTCCACCGGGACAAACAATGTTTTCTCTTCCATATTAGAGGCCACAACGGCAGCGCTGGCCTCCTGGGCAATTGTCTCTGGTTTTATCAAAAAAGAGGAAGCCACCAGAAGGGAGAAAATATTGAAGCTCAAATGGGAAGACCAAGAAGACCTGGCTTTAATTGATATTGTTTTTTCAAGCGAAAAATTCATAGGCTCCAAAGCTTTGTGGCAACCGAATACAATCAAGGGAATCTTCTCTTCCAGGGCTGAGCTTTCGGCTATTGGTTTCTCATCCCTCGTAGGGTTGTTTGCACCTTCCTCCCGGGAAGACTCTTTTGGCTCCTATGTTCTCATCGGATGTCCGGGGAAACGGGTCCTCTTTCCCATCGCACCCGGAAAACTTGTGGAAACCGAAGTCAAAAGTTTTGGGAAAATCAACGAAGGGGAGCCTTTTTGGTATGAATTTGGTCAAGGGACGATTGCTCTTGATGGAGAGAGGAAAATCGAGGTGGTAAACAAAAAGGCCTTTGAGATAAGCCTTTCCAAGCAAGGACCCCGGACTATCGATGTCTGGAAAACGCTGAGCCTGGCCAGGGAAAGAGGGCTTTTTAGCTTTAATAATTATGAGTAGGCTCTTTATAATTCTTTCGAGGAATACCACTCCTGAAGCAAATTTCCAAGTGGAAAGGTCAATATTTGAGTGTGATCTGGGATTTAATATAATCCTGAGGCTGTGGCGGAATACCCCCTGTGTAGTAATAGGAAGGTCTCAGAAAGAAGAACTCGAGGTCAATCTCGAGTATACGAGGGAGAAAAACATTCCAATTCTACGGAGGTTCACTGGTGGAGGCACAGTCTATCATGACGAAGGAAACCTGAACATCACCTTTTGCAAAAGCAAAAATTTAATACTGGGCTCAAATTATTTTGCGAAAGAGGCAGCTTTCGTCACAGGGATCATCACTAAAGCGATTAGAAGATATGTTGAGGAACCCATCCAGATAGATAGCAGAAATTCGATCTTTATCGGGGGGAGAAAGGTTTCCGGCTCGGGTGTAGCAATATCAAAGAGTAACTTCTTTTGGCATGCCACCCTGCTTATAAACTCCGATTTGGATGAGTTAAAAAGAGCGATAAAGTGGGGAGAGAACTACCCTGAAAAATCAGCAAGCTTTATAAAAAGCATACGCAGCCAGATTGCAAATCTAAAAGAATTTAACAAAAACATCTCAATTGAACTGATAGAACAAGCTATTATCAGTGAATTTGAATTTGCCCTGGGCCTAAAAGGGGAATACCTTAAAGACTTGAACGGGCTGACCTTTAGGGGTCAGCCCGTTCCTCCTTTTTGAAGCCTAAGCTTCTACATACCCTATTACTTCTCCCTCTTTTACCTCTTCATTCTCCCTCTTTAAGACCTTCAATTTTCCGGAGGAGGGTGCCTGGACTTGGATGGTTATCTTTTCGATCATCGCTTCCGCTACCTCTTCTCCGGCTTTAACCTGGTCGCCCTCGCTCTTATACCACCTCACGATAATTCCCATTTTGCCTTCGCCGTTTACTTCTGGAATTTTAATCTCAATGGCCATGGAATTCTCCTAACTGAACATCTTCTTAATAGCCTCAATAATGTTCCCTTTATCTGGCAATACAAACTTTTCCAAAACCCTGCTATAGGGAACAGGAACATCAGGATAAGGGATCCTTAGAGGAGGTGATTTTAAGGTTAGGCCATTTTCCGCCACCAGAGAAATTATTTCTCCTGACATGCCATAACTCCGGTAATCCTCGTCCACCACCAAGAGCCTTTTTGATTTCTCAACCGAGTTAAGTATTGAATCCTTATCCAACGGGACAAGAGTACGCAAATCAATTACTTCAACGCTTAGCCCCTCCTTGTTAAGCTCTTCTGCAGCCCACAAGGCTTCATAAACCACCTTGGAAATAGCTACAACGGTAACATCTTTTCCTTCCCTTACCACATTGGCTTTTCCGATGGGCACTTCATATGGCTCTTCAGGAACATCTACAGCGGCCTCCTCTGGAGAGGGCATCCATCCCAAGCCCATTAAACCTTTGTGGAAAAAATACATCACGGGATTATCGTCTCTAATGGAGGAAATCATCAGGCCCTTGGCATCGTAGGAGTTAGAAGGAACAACTACTTTCAAACCAGGGACGTGAGCAAAAAGGCCATAGAGGCATTGAGAATGCTGTGCAGCATCGCTATATCCTCCACCAATAGCGGTGGTGATCACGATTGGCATTTTGATGCGGCCATTGGACATGTAGTGCACTTTGGCTATATGGTTGTAAATCTGATCCATGGCCACTCCAAAAAAGTCAACGAACATAAGCTCCACAATAGGCCTCATTCCTTTAGAAGCGGCTCCCAGTGCTGCTCCGATAAATGCGGATTCACTTATAGGGGTATCCTTTATCCTTTCCGGACCGAATTTCTGCAAAAGCCCGGAGGTGGCGCCAAAAATGCCCCCATATAAACCAATATCCTCTCCCATCACGAATATAGAAGGATCCCTCTCCATTTCTTGAGCAATGGCCTCTGAAATCGCTTTATACATGGGTAATTTTCTCGCCATTCTAATCACCTCCCGCTAAATACGTTTTCCAATGCTTCTTCCGGCTCAGGGTAAGGGCTCTCGCGGGCAAACTGCACGACATCTTTGACTTCCTCTTCAACTTCTTTACGTATGTTGGCGAGCTCAGAATCCGTGGCAATACCCCTTCTGATAAGGTCCTTTTCCAGCTTTACAATGGGGTCTTTGGCTTTGGAGCTTTCCAGGTCTTCTTTAGGCCTGTAAAGCTGAGGATCTCCCTCGAAATGCCCTCTAAACCGATACACTCTCACTTCAATCAGACTTGGCCCTTCAGACCTTCTGGCCCTTTCTACTGCTTCCTTGGCTACTTCGTACACCCCGATCACATCTTCTCCATCCACATAAACTCCGGGGATCCCATAAGCTTTTGCCCTTTCGCTGTTCCTCCCCAGGCATGTGGATTTGCTCTTTTCTACAGAAATCGCCCAGGCATTGTCTTCAATCACAAAGATAACAGGTAGCTTCCAAAGAGCTGCAAGGTTCAAAGACTCGTGGAACGTTCCCTGATTTGCTGCACCTTCTCCCCCCACAGCCACCACCACGTAATCTTTCCCCTGCATTTTGGAAGCAATGCCTACACCCACGGCCTGTGGGAAGCTGGCTCCCACGATTCCACTACAGCTGAAGTTCTTCTCTGGATCGAATAAGTGCATGTGCCCGCCTTTCCCTGAAGAAAGCCCCGTTTTCTTGCCAAAAATTTCTGCGGTCATTTTTTTGAGATCAACCTGCTTGGCAATGGCAAAATGGTGCGCCCGGTGTGTGCCCACAACGGCATCCTCCGGTCTTAAATGCATGCAAACACCGACTGCGGCGGCTTCCTGACCAGAAGAAAGGTGCAATTCTCCTGGAATAGGCCCTGCTGAGATGTCAAAAGCTGGAGTCTTACCCTCATAATAAATGGAACCCAGAGTTTCTTCATAGGTTCTGATCAAGTACATAGTCCGGTACATTGACAAAAGCTCATTTTTTTGAAGTTCCGCCATAAATTCACCCCCTTTTTATTAAATTAAATATAGCATAAAAAAATAATTAATTTAGCTCAAAAATCTATTTCATTTCAGGTTTTTCTATTTCTCATTTCAGTTTTTGGCATTGGCAGGCAGATCTATCCAGGCCTTTCTTTTAGTCTAACTCTGGATAACTTCGGTAATTCTCCAGAATGCGTAACCTGAACCCCTTTTAATTAAATTCATTTCGCTCTCTTTAGGATTTGGTCTTGGAGGACAATGACTGTAGAAGAAGTATTCATCTGGGAACAATAGTGAAGGTCGTCTTCATGCCCCAGACTGGAAAGGAGCTTGCCGCTCCACGATTTCTTGAACGCTACAAATGGATCTCGATAATAGTCAGCCAGAGCCAGGGCGGCTAAAGCAGAATCCGAAAGTTCTAAATCTTCAAAAGAAGGAATTTCTTTAATGATGTAGCCAGCACAAACTGAATCGCAAAGAGCAAAATACCCATTATGCCCAGCGCAAACAAGCACGATTTCTCCTTTCATTTCTTGCGCTTCAAGGAAAGCGTATTCAGCACACGAACGGGCATTAAGGAGACTCCCTGTAATTACTAAAGAAGCGCTTTTTACGGATTTCAGAGCTTTAGTGCCATTGGTAGTGGTAAGCACGATTCTCGCTCCTTTAAGATCAGCCTTTTCTATTTCAATCAGGCAAGTATTCAAGTCAAAGCCCGGAATGGGCAAACCGCCACGTTCCCCTGCAAGAAGCAAAGGGGGGCTATATTGATTCGCTACCTGATAGGCTTCCTCGACGGTCTCCACAGGAATCACGAATTCCGCCCCTTTGTCGAACATTTTTACCAGAGCAGAAGTGGCCCGGAGCACATCAATCACCATGTAAACCCCTGGACCCAAAGAGCATTGTCCGGGCAAAAAGGCAACATCAAGGCGCATTTTCATTCAAAAGTGAATACTACCTTTACTCCTCCCTTTTTCTGAGCGCAAGAGAAAGCTTCGTCCCAATCAAATAAACTGAAAGTATGCGTGATTATTCCTTCCAAATTAATCGTTTTTCTTTTAAGAAGATTCAAAGCCAAATACCATGAAGAGGGCCTTTTTCCTCTTGAGGTAATGATTTTCAATTCTTTGTTAATTATAAGATTAAAATCAACCGAAAATGGCCCATGGAAAAACCCGGTTTGGATTAGGGCTCCCTTTTTCCGTAAAAGGTTAACACCTAAACGAAAAGAATCCTCCTGCCCTGAAAATTCAAAAACGTAATCAACTCCCTCAGGGCTGTCAAGCATTTTTAATATTTCTTTTCCTTCAGGGGAATTTGAAGCCAGGGTTGGAATGCCCCATCTTCGCGCAACTTCTAAGCGGGCTTCATGCCTTTCCAGTCCCATTAATATTACTTGGGATCCCGAAATTTTAACCACCTGAGCGGCTAATAAGCCAAGCGCTCCTACCCCGATTACTACCACCTTGTGGTGGGGGCGAAGATCGGCCTGCTCCAAAACTGCATGACAGGCTACAGAAAGGGGTTCACAGAGCGACCCGCTTATTAAATCTAAAAAATCAGGCAATTTATGAACACCGGAAGCAGGAACAACGACATATTGAGCAAAAGCTCCATCAGAAGAAGTCCCTATTCCCTTTCTCTGAGAGCAAAGTTGGGGATCACCAGACCGACAGTTGCTGCAAACCCCACAGTAATAAGCATCTGTTTCGGAGGTTACTCTATCACCGATATTTAAATTAGAGACATCTGGCCCGACCTGAATAATCGTTCCGGAGAATTCATGACCTAAGATTATGGGAGTGGGAGCAGGGAATTCCCCTTTAACGATCTTTAAATCGGTGCCGCATATCCCACAGGCTGCTACTTTTACCTTTACCTCTCCGGAACCGGGATACTTTTCTGGAACTTCTTTTAATTCTAAACCTCCAGGACCAGGGGAACTTTTAACAATGGCTAACATCTTTGGTTGAGAATTGGTGGGTGGCGCCTTAAGGCGCCACCCACCTTCAATTTAGAGTTTTAACCAGGGAGGGATTTTGACCGGCATCGCTTTGTATTCCTGGCAAATTTGCACTACTGCTTTTTCCACAGGAGTCCTTTCCACGCTTGAGGCTCCCAGGTATCCTACCGCTTCAGTGGCTGCCAGGACCTTGGCTGTGCTTTCCGGATCCTCCATAGGACCTCCATGGGTTATGGGGAAGAAATTCATTTCCGGCCTTACCTCTTTTGCGGCGTTGATCAGTTCATTGGTAATTTTAATGCTTTCCTCAATGGAAGTTACAGTAGTGGCGCCAATGAGCCCGCCAGCAGTGAGGCCCACATGGCAAGCAAGGATATCAACACCGGTCTTTACAATCATTTTGGCTTCCTCGGGAGTAAAGCAATAACCGATTGTGAAGATTCCTTTATCGTGAGCCATCTTCAACACCGCTGCTTCCTTGTCAAAGCCGAACCCTGATTCCTCAAGATTCTTCCGGAATTTGGAATTGGCGTCAATCAGCCCCACCGTGGGAAAGTTCATTACCCCAGAAAAGCCCATTCTGAGGAGGTCATCGAAGTAAGCGTCCCAGATCGTTCTTGGATCCTGGGCACAAAATCCGGCGATTACTATAGCTTCTTTTACCCTTGGCAAAACCTCATAAGCCAGTTCCACCACCATCCTATTTGTGTCGCCCATGGGGAGTAAGCCTCCCAGGGAGCCCACTCCGTAGTGCCTGAACCATCCGGAATTGTAGACGCCAATAATGTCAACCCCGCCTTTTTCCTCAAGCTTGGCAATGAAGCCATCACCTGCTCCAGCAATAATAATGGGCTTTCCATCCTTTAAAGTTCCTTTAAGACGCGCGATCGCTTCTTCCCGGGTATATCTTTTTGCCATTTCACTCTCCCCTTTCTTTTTTCATTCTTTGTATTGTTCCTTAACCCGCTCTAAGAGGTGGGGCTTTTCCAACTTTTCTGCGGGGACTCTAAAGGTAACTGTAACCACTCCAGGAAGTCTGCCAATTTGTATAGCACCGGTAATAGTAACTCTGTTTTTTACCTCTTCCAGGCTCATTTCCAGGACTTGACTTGCTCTTTTCAAGCCGTTATCCGTGGCTTCATTGAGATTGGCCCCGGTGCCCACAAAAGAAAGAGGGAAATCTTCCTCAATCTGGTCAAGGCCCCAGGAACGGGCTAATTCAAGAGCCAGGTTCTTTTCCCTTGGAGAAAGGGGTTGGGCGAGGACCGGAAGATCGTCTTTTTTGGGAAGGAGAATCGGCCCAGGAATATTTAGCCCTTTAAGAAGATGAACCTGAAGGGTGGCAATACCTGAAACATCGCAAGTGTGCCCCGCAATCTCTCCATCGCCTTGAAGTGCGTGCATGTCTCCTAAATAAATCCCCGCTCCAGGAACTTTTACCGGACAAAGAAGAACCGCCCCCTCACGAACCCAGGGAATATCCATATGGCCATCGGTCCGGGATTCTAATTGGTGAGCTTCAATCCCATACTTGTGGGGTGCACCCACGAGAAAAGTCCCGAAGTCTCCTGCGTTATGGGAATCGGGAAAGGGAATAGAAGGCACGGTCCCAAGTTGCCCGAGGAAGGGCCTTGTACGGGCAACCACACCGACTATATCGTGAGGAGCAAGAAGCAATACAGGATTCTGTTGGGAGTTTTCCGGTTTAAAAATTGCTTGTTCCGCTTTGTGGGCAAGGTGTTCCGCTGCCTCCTCGGGAAGGGTCACCCCCACCTCAAAGCCCTTGTTAAAAGCGATAGTGTAACCGTTAGCGATCAGAAAGGGAATCGCCTCGGAACCACAAATGGCACAACGGATAGAATGAGGGCCAATTCCTTCCACCTTGGTCTCTGGATTTAGGGTCCCACACTGTGGGCACATTGCGGCAACATAGGGATCTCCGAGAAAACGACCCTCGACTGCCCGATCAACTCCAGAGGCCGTGGCCAAAGAGGTAACCTGGATTGATTTAATTTTGATGAGAATGGCATCCCCTATTTCTGCACCCGCTATTCTGACAGGCTGGGTTACTTCATGTCCCCCTTGAATGGAGGGAGTAATCATTGGACCCCAGCAACCAGGAGCAGTTTGAGCCACGATGTAGCCTCCATCAATGAGGGGGCCGAGCATGGGTAAAGAGGGGTCCAGAACCCCATTAGTAAAGGTTGAGACAAAAACAATGCGTTTTTCCTGGGGATCAACCATTTCCTTGGGCCTTCATGGTCACACTTTTCGCGGGAAAGTAATTGTGACGTTGAACCAGCCGAGAATACCACCAAAAATCCCAGCTACAATGGTCCAGGCTATGGCTATCCAGGGATCCACTAAAGCATTTCCTACGGCTGGGTAGCTTCCCGTGAAATAAATGGCCAAAAGCATAGAGATCCCATTGAATAAAGGAAGGGACCCTGTTTGGAAAGTCTTCCACCAGCGCATGCTATAAACAATAAAGGCCACAAAGATAAAAAGAGAAATTGCCAGCGCTAAGTTCGAATCCATGGCTTTAGCCAGAAGCACCGTTACGAACATGGAAGCTCCAGTTACAATTGCACCGTAGGAAAATGCCGGATAGATAAGTGATAATGCCGAGGGCTTTGCTCCCAAAGCAAAGTACTCAGCCCATACGATGAACGCCGCCCAGAGGGGGAAATTGTATTTCCCCAAATAAACTCCGAAAGGAATTGATACGACCACGGTGATGGCCACTGCTAACCACAAAGGAATTGTTTCTCTTACTTTCTGCTCAGACATCTTTTCCTCCTTTTTATTTTTTTATTTTTGCCCCAGCGGGAGCCAATCCCGCTGGGGCTGACCACCTAAGATGCTAATTTCAGCGATTTGAAAGCCCTAACCTGCTCAGTAATCGCTCTTTCTGTGGGCAAGCGTTCGATGCTGGAAGCTCCAAAGAATCCGCCGATCCCTGGCATTTTTTTCAAGCCTTCAGCCACTGATTGAGGCTCGTCGAAGGGCCCTCCATGACAGATCACCAAAAGGTCCGGGTTTACCTCTCTGGCTGCCTTGGCCATAGAAAGAACCTTTTCCACTGCTTGGTCAAGGGAAAGAGCTACACCTGCCCCAATAGCTCCCCCAGTTGTAAGCCCGACATGGCAAACTAAAAGGTCACATCCAGCCTGGGCCATCTTTTTGGCTTGCTCTTCATCGAAGATGTAGGGGGAGGTAAATAACCCTGCTTCATGGGCAAGCCTGACCATCTCCACTTCTTTGTCATAGCCCATTCCCGTGGCTTCCAAGTTGGCCCTGAAGTTTCCATCAATCAAGCCTACGGTCGGGAAATTCTGAACCCCGGAGAATTTCAGGTGAATCAACTCCTCCAAGAAGACATCCATTTCCCTGAATGGGTCAGTACCACATACCCCGGCGAGAACTGGGACATCTTTGACGACTGGGATAACCTCGCGAGCCATTTCCACAACGATCTGGTTAGCGTCTCCATAAGAAAGGAGACCTGCTAAAGATCCCCGGCCTCCCATCCTATAACGCCCGGAATTGTAAATGATGATGAGGTCGGCTCCACCGCGCTCTGCCATTTTCGCGGAGATTCCTGTTCCAGCACCGCATCCAACGATGGGTTCCCTCCTAGCTACCTTTTCTTTCAGGCGTTTCAGGATTTCTCCTCTGGAAAATCTTTTTCCCATTTTTTACCTCCTTTTAAATTTTTAAAGGTTCAGCCCAAGTAACATCCTTGTACATGCCTCGGGACCAACGGTTATTGAGCATATCCTCTAAAATTCTGGCCAAGAACAGCCCATAGTCGCGGTCGTTAATGTGTCGGTCGGCCACCAAAACTTCCAAATTCTTATTGCTGAGATCTATGTGCTTCTTTAGTTCATCCAAGAACGCCGTACTTCTCTTGGACCATGTTGGTTTCTGTGGATCCCCACCATCCCAGAATGGCCCGGGTCCCGGTCCGGCCCAGCCTAAATCCAGATTCGGTTCCCTGATGTCATAGGCGCTCCATCCGCGCATGGGAACCACCAGGCAGGTGGGCCCCCGAGTTTTGTTCAGTCGTTCGGCAATAGCTTTCGCCAACTCCCGAGCTTCTTCAGGCAGGGTTCCGACTACGGTAACCATGGGGTTATGGCGGTAGATTGTTCGGCCCTGATATTCCTTCTCTTCTTCCTCGAAGAGCCTCCCAGTAACCAAGGACTTTTTTCCGGAAACTGTCTCCCTGGGGCCAAAATTAATCATATCGGCCCCTCCTGTAGAAACTACCTGAAGAATGCCCATTTCTCCTGCCGCGGTCAACCGGTCTGGACCGGCGGAAAGGACTCCACCGCAGATCATATCCGTCAGCTCATGAGTGGTGACATCTGCCATACCTTTGATGTAATTGGACCTAATTAACTCTTCCATAGAACGTCCGCCGCTTCCTACGGCGTGAACAATCATGGAATCATACCCTTTTCCCTCAAAGTATTGGGAGATTGTCTGCACACAAGGAGTAGTTGTCCCAAACATCACGTAGCCGATCAAGGGTTTTGGGGCCCAGGGCAGAGGTGGAGCGGAAGCAGCCCCAACAGCGGCTGAGGCAGCGGCATTAAGGATACGAGTAGTAACTGCATTTAACCCCTTTTCTGCCAGGGGGTACCACATGGCAATGTCCTTGATATCAATATAAGGTCGACAATCGCCAGATGACATTGTAGAAAGCATGATCTTGGGAACACCATAAGGAAGGCTTTGCATGATGCGCGTGATCACCGAAGTGCCGAGAGACCCCGCAAAACCAATCAGAGCTTGGGCCCTGTCTTCCCGCAATAACTTCTGAACAATTTTGGTAGCTCCCTCGGAAACTAAATCAGCGGCCTTTTCTCGAGGAAGCTCGCTCAATTCTTGAGCAGTTGTGCCCGCTTCTCTGGCCACCTCATCAATGGATACATCAGCCCAACCCACGGACTTACCATTGACCGTCAATTCCACCACAATAGGTTTCCCTCCGGCAGCAGAGACCTGTTCCTTGATGAACTTGATCTCTTCACCCTTGGTGTCTAAAATTCCCAGAACAATTACTCCTGGTTCTTTTCTTTCCACCATCTTTCACCTCCAGAATTTGGTATTTAAAACTAAGCTTTTGGATACTTCTATTGTTCGATTGTTCCCCCCTTTCTTCTAAAAATTAAAGGAGATCGAAAAGTTTTCTTTCTCCGCCTTTCCAGTATCCCCATGCTTTAAGGGCAGCCTTCAACTCTGGATATTCCCCGCCCGCTTCTTCAATAGGGACTCCTTTCATGTAGGAATCGATAGCTTGCCGTAACGCCATGGCTCCAGCTTTAAGGCCTATGGGGTGGCCATGAATCGCTCCTCCTGCAGAAATGATGCAATCAGTGCCCAGGTCCTTTAAAGTCGCTTCAACAATTCCCGGATACATCCCTCCTGCAGGCATGGGGAAAGTCGGTTTGATCGTCTCCAAGGGAGAGGTCATAGCCCTTGCAGTAAGGATGTATCTATCCCTCAAAATTGGGAACTTTCCATAGGGGCTTAGAAGGATGATCATGTCCGCTCCCGCTATTCGGGGAAGTTTTCCCAAAAGAAGAGGGGAACCAAGACCGTGCCAGGGCGAGGAAACGATTGCCCCTCCAAAATCTATATGTCCAAGTATGGGAACATTAATGCTTTTATTTTCCGCTAAAGCCTTTAAGGCAGAAAACCCCGCTGTGAGGAAATTTACCATCAAAGCATTAGCACCGGCGTTAAGAGCCTTTAAGGCGTTTTGGGTAATTTTATCCGATTCATCAGTTATATTTACGGTGTACAAGACTTTGTGGCCTGTTTCCTCGTAAACCCTCTTCGCCATTTCTATGTAAGCTTTCACCCTTTTTTCAATGGGGTTAAAGGGAGGATCAGCTAATAGTTCATCGTCCTTAATGATGTCCACACCTCCAGAAGCTACCTCGTAAAAGAGTTTGGCTCCTACCTCTGGAGGAAAGCCAGTGCAAGGTTTAATCATGTTGTTCAGTAGGGGTCGATCGCTAACACCTAGAAGATCTCTGACCCCCTGGATGCCAAATTTGGGTCCCGCCATGTGGTTAAGAAAATCTGGAGGAAATTCCAGGTCTACAAGCTTAATTTTCCCGGCAGATGAGATATTTCCCGCTACTGTGGTCAAAAGCATAGGAAATTGGGGTCCAAAATTTATAAGGGGAAAAGCGATTTTTAAAAGAAAATGTCTGTTCTCGCTTGGAGGGACGTCTTCAACATAAGGTAACTCATAAATCCCCATTACTTTGGCCATGTGATGTTTCCGCAACTCTGGGGTCTCAGCTGGAACCTCTATCCATGTGCCTGTTGACTGTTCCACGGCCAAAGCGAAACTCTTAGCAAGAATATCGGTGTCTGAGGAAGTCTCTAATACATAGGTGGCAATAACAACTTCATCCTTATTTAAAGATTCCGGCAAAAACAGCCAATTTAGAGGATTCCTGTCTTCGTCTCTTTCCATTCTTTTTCTCCTTTATCCAGCAGTTAACAACTAAGGAAGGGAATTTAGCTCGAGCACAAATTGAGCGATAGTGGAACTGGTTATGAGCACCTTAATAATTCCGGTACGCAAAGCTCCAAGAACTCCCATGACTTTGTCCGGTTCACTAACTACCCCGACAACAAGGGGGATTTTGGCAAGGTCTTCAAGGGTAAGTCCAATCAAGCGAGTAGCAAGCTCGGATTTAACAGGAGCTCCAGTTCTGTCAAAAAAATACCCAAGAATGTCGCCCACAGCACCTTGGTGGATAAGTTTTCTCACCTCCTTCAGTGAAAGGCATCCCATTTTTACTAAGGTACAATCCTCCGAGGGCGTCCCAATTCCTACAACTGCCATGTTCGCTGCTTTAGCTAAATCTAGAGTCTCTCTAAGAACCGGGTCATTTAAGAGATTGTCCCTAACTGTTTTGCTTTCCACGAAAACCGGAGCATAAAGAGCCACTGGTGTCCCTTCACATTTCACCGCTAAAGAGTGGATAATAGTATTTGGATTGAGATGGCTTTCTATTTTGGAAGATCCTCCCATGGCGCTAACGAAGGTTGCGTTAATAGATTTAGCAGGGCGAAAATGTTTGGGCACTTCCCCAACATTCCTTCCCATTCCAACTGCGATAATGGAACCCTCACGGATATTTTGCTCAAGATAATTTGCTGCTAATTTTGCAATTGAGCTCCTTTGCAAGGAAATATCCGCCTGTTCCGGAACCCAAAAAACTTCTTGTAAGTGAAACTCCCTTTTTAAGGAAACTTCAAGGTCGTAAAAAAATCGGGAAATGGTCCTGATCCTAATTTCGACTAAACCTTCTTCTCTGGCTTGCTTTAAAAGGCGGCTAACTTTGCTCCGGGATATGTTTAATTGGGTGGCAATTATATCTTGGGTGAGTTCCTCAACGTAATATTTCACGGCTACTCCAAACATTAATCGATGATGTCCGGGGTTTTTCAACTCCTCTTCAGAGAGCGATTCAGTTTGGAAGATGACTTTTTCTTTTTGCACAATTATTCACTTTATGAAAATTTGTGCATTTTGTTGGTTTTATTCTAACACATTCAGTGATTATTTTTCAGAAAATAGAAAAATTTTTTTAAACAGAACTGAAAAGAAAAAACATATCCTACAAGGGTTGAAAGGTAGTGTAAAGAATCCTGTGTCAGTTCCTCTAAACCTCAACCAGCGCCTCCTCTGACCGAACCTCTGTCCCAAATCTCTCTTTTCTCATTTTCTCTAGAGCTGGCTTGCTTAAGTGCCAGTTGGATAAAATTCTCTTCCCGTAGCTTTCGTTCATCTGCTCCATGACCCCGAGAAGGATCTTCTATTCTTCTGTAGGCTGGCAAAAGGAAAAGCGGAGGCGGAGCTCAGGCGGTGGGGAGGATGGGTCTGGCCACCGCCTGCGAGGGAGCAGGCGTTCCCTGCGACCGGTGCCGCCGGAGCTGGGCGGGTGGGATCTCTTCGCTGAGCAGGGGTCGGCCCGTGAGGGAAGCCGAGCCCTGCTCACTTACTCGGTGAAAACGCTTCCTCGATCAGCTCACAATTTTAAGGTGAGACTCCCACCACCAGCTTAGCATTCAATATCAGGGGGCTTTCGCCCCCTCTCTTCATTCTTCCCCTTCAAGCAGAGGATCCCAAACCCTGACCACCCAGCCAGCTTGGCGGTAGTAGCCCGGCTTGTCTATTTCCGTCCAAGGCTTCCACTCAGGCCCCAGGCTTCTCGCCCAGGCTTGGGCTTCCTTCAGGCTAGAAAACCAGCGCGCTTCTTTAAGGCGCTTTCTCCATTCTGGTATAATTTCCTGAGACATTTTCTCCTCCTTACGCTCAGATCTTCCCTTCCCTGTGGGGAGGGGCTTTCGCCCCTCCCCTTTCTCTTCTATAGGGCCTCA
>Ga0315280_10002409_pt1 | contig 30318 bp, 24 predicted proteins | sample YL17G06_40_MG_FD_203697 | JGI IMG/M metagenome (GOLD analysis project Ga0315280, IMG submission 203697) | Sediment microbial communities from Yellowstone Lake, YNP, Wyoming, USA - YL17G06_40 | ecosystem: Environmental > Aquatic > Freshwater > Lake > Sediment | place: USA: Wyoming | collected... | reverse complement strand
ACGATTTTTCACCACACATTTCACTGTACTCTTTTCGCAGTAAAAACGTTTGTTAACATGGAAACACAAAAATAACTCAGCAGACAAAATCAGAGATGTGGCTTGTTGCGGGGTTGCCCTAGCCTGGAAGGGTAACTTTCTAATTATGCCCTAACGCTTAAATACGGGCGAAACACCTAATTCTATTGACGCAAATGAAAACGTGGGAAGAAATTCTCAAAGTAAACGGTTGGAGAAGCCAATATCAAAGCGTAAATACCGCCCTAAGGCACTATGCAAGAAAGGTAAAGAGCGAAAAAACCAGGGAAAACTTCTGCACAACTTTAATGCTTTTCTGCAAACACTGCGGTTTAGATCCTGAAGCCCTTGTTAAGCTTGAGCCGAGTAAAGCCTCTAAACTTTGCCAAGAGTTCACAGACTCTCTAATGGAGAAAGGCTATAGCATCCGATACGTGAATGTCAGCCAAGCCTATCTGAAAACTTTTTTCAGAGAAAACGGTTTTACAGCTGAAAAGGAATTAAAAGTCGAACGTTACCATCAGCCAACGCGCTATCGCAAAAAGGCAGAGTACATACCAACATCTGAAGAGATCCAACGAATGGGCTATGCTGCAGGTTCAGCCAAAAACAGAGCTATGATATTCATGCTTTACACTTCAGGGCTTCGCAACTCAACCTTAAGAGCTATTAAATACGGAGACGTTAGAAAAGAGCTGGAAGCAGGCTTGGGCGTTGTCAGAATTCCCGTGTACCCTCAAATGAAGCAGGTTGACCCGGCAGCATGCAAAGGCGACATACCATATTTCACGTTCATTGACTCAGAAACAGTTAAAGCCCTAAAAGAATACCTGGAGGAGCGAAGGCAACAGTTCGGAAGCATTTCAGAGGAAGAACCGCTTTTTTGTTCCAATAGTAACCAGATATCAAAAGACGAGCAAAACAAAGTACCAGTATCCAAAAATGGCTTGGAAAGGATGGTTAAAAGAGCTGCTAAACAAGCAGGAATAGAAGAATGGGCAAACGTGACACCAAAATGCCTAAGGAAAGCCTACGAATCTGCCCTAAGAAACAATAGACTCGACCCTAAAGACCAAGAATTCCTAATGGGCCACATCCTTCCAGCAACTCAAGACGCCTACTATGATTACACTAAAGTCGAAGACTTGAGAGCAAAATATTCAAAAATAAGATTTTTCAAAACAGCTGAAGTTGACAAACTGGAAATGATCAAAGCGTTCGCCCAAACACTGGGAATCGACAAAATAGAGGTCAAAATACAGAAGCTCAGAGAAGAACAAAATGGTCTTGACGAGATGGAAGCTCTTGGAAAAATCATGAGAGAAGAGCTAGGAATAAAGCCTTTGGAAACGAAGATGGTTAGAAAGCGAAAAAGAAATGACGAAGACTGTAATAGCCACAAAAAGTACGAAAGCAAGATCATAGATGAAAAGGAACTTCTATCCTACATTGATGATGGATGGGAAATAGTTAAAGAGTTGAAGAATGGAAAGTTGGCTATAAGGCGAGAGCTTTAGGCATCGAATTCTAATTGTGAATTCTGGGGGGCGGGCTTTAACGCTTCAAAATTAGGTCCTTCACGGGTTTTAGTCATTTTTATCGCCTAGTATTATGTTAGCAACCAGATTATTAAACCTTTCTGAAAATTAAACCAGCAGCTGCGTATTTTGAACTGTGTGTCAAGAGTTTAAAAGGCGATGAAAACAATAAAATAATGGGATTGCTCGTCTCACCGACATCTCGAAGGCAACCGCGCAAACAGATAAACGACTTAGACCTAAGCAACTGGGAAAAAGAAACGGAAGAAAAGGGGATTCTTCTTTACACCTTTTGGAATATTCCGAATCGAGAGAAGACAGGCGCTCACACTAATCGATATTGGGGTAATTTTGTTCCTCAAATTCCGTATCAAGCCCTAATTCGATTTACTCGAGAGGGAGATTGGGTCCTAGATGCGTTTGCCGGAAGTGGAACGACCCTAATCACGTGTAAGCAACTGAGCAGGAATGGAATTGGAATTGAGCTCGTTCCAAAAGTGGTTGCTTTGTCTAATTGGCTGGTAAGAACACAAGCGAACAAGCGAGTTTTTGCCAAGATTATTACTGGAGACAGCACCTCCGCTAAAGCTAGAAGACGGGTCGAAGCTATCCTAGCCGTACACAACGTTAGCCAAGTTCAGTTACTCATATTGCATCCGCCATATCACAATGCAATCCGTTTCAGCAATGATCCACGCGATCTATCGAATGCTCCGTCCCTCCGAGTTTTTCTGATGAGGTTCAAAAGAGTTGTAAAGAATTTTGCGAATCTGCTCGAAGAGGGAAGGTATCTCTTTCTAGTTGTTGGTGATTTGTACGTGAGGGGAGAGTTGATTCCATTATCATTCGAAACTATGCAAATCATTAGAGACACTGGCCTCTTCAGGCTTAAGGCTATTATAACTAAGGACATTAATGGGAACAGAGGCAAAATCGGACAGGAACATCTTTGGCAGTACCGAGCCTTAAAGGGCGGATTCTACATTTTCAAACACGAATATGTGATTGTTTTCCAAAGGATCTAATCATCTGTTTTCGGAGGATCATTGCCGTTCGCGAGTTCAGGCCGTAATAATAAACTCCGCCATTTTTCAAAGTTTTAATCCAGCCCTTCAGCGCCAAATCTCTCAAAATTTCTTGTTCCTCCAGAGTGAATTCTGCCTGACTTTTCATGTCAGATTCCAACCGTAGGAGTCGTAGAACAAATTCTCGCGTGAGGCACCAATATACGTTTCTTCGGCAAAACAAGTCCCAGCGTTCGTGCCCTTTGAATAAGATTAGAAGACCTTTTTTGGCAGCTTTCTCTCTGGCTATTTTAACGTCAACCGCATGAAACATCCGTAATGGCGATGGCTCCTCGCACTTTTCTTCATCGTTCGCTTGAGTTATTTCCTCACAGTTGATCGGCTCATTTGCGGCTTGAGACTGTTCTGGCGGAGGGACTATAATAAAATCAGGAGTTGTAGATGTGACCGTGCGCATGGGCGGTTTTCGTCGTTTCCTTTTCAGGAGAGCTAGTAACTTGTTGAAAACCATCTACAACCAGCATGGACCATGCATGTAGGCAAGATTAATATAAACGTTTCTACTGTTGATATCTGCAGTGGTTTCAGTGCGCGGCTACATACTAACTGAAAGAGAACGAAAGATTCTCCAAGCCTATGTCAAAGAAGGGGTCAAGCTTGATGGATTTTCAGTTCTGTCTCTACGATTGAAACGAGCGAGTTCGACTATACTGAGTGATGTGGATTTAGTCAGGAAAACTCTAGAAAAGCTCAAAAATTGAGGCGATATGCTAGAACCAAAAAATAGAAATTGCGATCTGCGCATTTGTTCATAGGGGTTGTGAGGGTTGTCGAATGTCGCTTAAGAATGCGGGTGTGACCGGACTGAGCTTTGAGGGTCGGGGTGAGCGTATAGCTCGAGGGTTTTATGTTCCTGTTTTGAAGCAGTCAGTAGCGTATGATCGTGCTACTGGCTACTTTTCGGTTGAGTCTCTTCTTCATGCTGCAGGTGGCGTGGCTGGTCTTATAGAGAATGGCGGGAGGATGCGGTTGATTCTTGGGGCGCATGATGTTCCTAAGGAGCTTTGGGAGGCTTACCAGATGGGTTTGCGTTCTGGGAAGGAGATAGTTGAGGAGATTGCGCGGCGGATTGCTGAGGGTTTGGAGAGGATTGAGGATATCTTGGTGAAGAAGCGTTTGGAGGCTCTTGCTTGGATGTTTAACAAGGGCATCTTAGAGGTTAAGGTTGTTCTACCTCGCCATCTTTACCTAGGCCAGACGGGCATCTTCCATTATAAGCTTCTTATTTTCAAGGACAAGGAAGCAAATGTCATTGCTGCTGAGGGTAGTGCGAATGAGACTGAGCCAGCTTATACCGTGAATGGTGAGCGGATTGTTGTTTTCTATTCTTGGCGTGAAGGCGATAAAGAGCGTGTTGAGGATTTGGTGCAGTCTTTTGAGCGTATTTGGAATGCTGAGCATCCGGATTTTGAGGTTTTCAATCTTCCTGAGGCTGTTTATAGGGCGATTGTGAAGTTTGAGCCGAAGTCTGTTCCGTCGGTTGCAACTCATGAGCCTGAAGTGAAAGTTGTTGCGCGCGGGTTGCTGCCTGCTTGTCGTTTTGTGAGGATTTTGCCTCGGATTCGTTGTTTGGCACATATGGGTCTGGGGCCTGTCAGGCTGTATCCTCATCAGGCTCGCGCGGTTAGTTTAGCTCGGGAGCGTTATCCGTTTAGGATTTTGTTTGCTGATGAAGTTGGTTTGGGGAAGACTATCGAGGCTGGTGCATGTATTAAGTTGCTGTGGATGACGGGTTATGTGCGTCGGGTTTTGGTTTTGGCACCGAAGAACGTGACTAGGCAGTGGTGGGATGAGCTACGGGGCAAGTTTGGTCTTCCTGCATATTTGTTCAAGCCACCAAATATTTTTGTTGCACCTGATGAAAAGACGTTTCCTGTTTATGGTAATCCGTTTGATGCTGTTGATTTGGTTGTGGCTTCGTGGCATTACGTTAGAGGTCGTAGGGGTTCTGAGCCTGAACTCTTTAAGGCGAGACCTTTTGATTTGGTTTTGATTGACGAGGCTCACGCGGCTCGGGTTACTAGATCAGAGTTTACTTCGCCGAGACCTACGAGACTTAATGAGCTGGCTATGGCTTTGTCTGCGTTGACTCCGCATGTTTTTCTTTTGACAGCTACGCCTTTGCAGTTGAATGAATTGGAGATGTTGGATTTGCTTCGGATTTTGGGTTTGGGTGGTCCTTGGGTTCATGAAGATGCGTTCAAGCGGTATTATGATGCCATGAATAGAAGCCCAGGGGACAGGAATGATGATGATTGGCTTCACTTGTTTGGGCTGGTTTCTTGGTTTGCCAGGACCTACTTAGAGGATAGGCACAGAGAGGTTGTTGTTAACTCGTTTTTTGGTGGAGCCGAAGGAAAAGAGCTTTTAGACATTGTTTCTCAGGAAGGAGAGGATGCGTTTAGGAATTTCTTGAGGCGTCTTGATGTTGAGAATCGTGATAGGCTGGATCGGGTTTTGAGGGGGTTGATGCCTACTTCTTGGTTTATGATTCGTAATACGCGGGAGCGGCTTAAGAAGGCGGGTTACAAGTTTCCTGAGCGTAGGATTGTGAATAAAGATGTTGTTTTGGATGGGAAACATGCGGAATTGCTGAGCGAGCTTAATGATTATTTGGCGAATTATTATGATGAGTATAGGAGTTTTCTGAAAGGTGATGAGCGGCGTGGTTTTGGTTTGATTAGGGCTGTTTATCATCAGAGGTTTGTTAGTAGTTTTGCGGCGGCTTATCAGACTGTGAAGCGTAGGCGAGAGGCATTAGAGGCTCTGTTGGAAGGTGATGAGGAACGTTTGCTTAAGTTGGCTTCTGACATGGTGGAAGACATTGGAGAGGATGTTGATGAAGAAGAGCTTCTAGAGGCTATGAGAGCTGCGGTTGACGGGGCTCGCGGTTTAGTTGAGAAAGAATTAGAGAAGCTAAGGAGTTTGGAAGCTAGTCTTGTTCCTTACAGTAGGGCTGTGACAGCCGCTGACGATCCGAAGCTGCGGGAGATTCAGCATGTTGTTCAGGAATTGCGGGATGAGGGGCGTAAGGTACTGGTTTTTTCGAAGTTTACGGATACTGTTGATGTGGTTAGGGATTTTCTTGGGCAGTGGCTTGGTGCGGATAGGATTGGGACTTATACTGGTCGTGGTGGGGAGGTTTGGGATTCGCGGGCGAAGGCTTGGAGGGTTGTTGAGAAGGAGGATGTTAGGCGGGCTTTGGAGAAGCAGGTGGATGTTTTGGTTTGTAGTGAGGCGGCGAGTGAGGGTTTGAACTTGCAGGCGGCTAGTGCGGTTGTGAATGTGGATATGCCGTGGAATCCTGCGAGGGTTGAGCAGCGTATTGGCCGTGTGGATCGTATTGGACAGACTGCGGATGTGGTGAAGGTGATCAATGTTTGGTATCCTGATACATATGAGGCTAGGATGTATAGGGTTTTGTTTGAGCGTCAGCATATTTGGTGGATTATCGTTGGACCTGCGAGTGGCATTATTGCTCAGCGCTTGGTTGAGGCTTTTGAGGGCGGTTTAAGCGGTGCTAGGTTGCAGAATCGTATTGTGGAGGTTGTTGAGCAGGTTGAGCAGTCGAAGGATGATGCGATTAAGTTGACCAAGATTTTCCCTGAAGATATTCCTTTGGAGCCGACGTTTGTCGAAGTTGAGGTTCCCAAGGTTTTGGAGCGGTTTGTAGGTTTGGGTTGTGAAGCTTTAGGGATGCGACTCGTGCGGAGGGATGACTTGCTTTTCGTTGAGCCTTTGGAGCGGTTGCCTGAAGGTGTTAGGGCATTTGTTGAGGATGGGCTTTCTCTGATGCCTGGTAGGCCTGATGCTTTGGTGCCTGGTCATCCGTTTGTGCAGTGGTTGGCTTCTGAAGTTGAGTTGTTTGCTGATTCGCCTGAGAAGATGCCGTTTAGCGTTTATGGTGTTGGTGGTGAGGATGGGTTGTTGGATGTTTATGTTATGGAACCTGAGGGTAGGCCTGTGATTGTGAAGGATGCTGGGCGTGTTGTTGAGTTGTTTGGGCAGCTTGTAGATCTAGCTAGGAAGGGGAGTTGATCGGGATGGTTTGTGATTGTGTTGAGCGTTTTCGTAGTATGGCTGAGGAGCGTCGTTCTAAGGCGGGTAGGATGTTGGAGATTGATTTGCCGAAGAGGCTTGAGGCTTTTGCTGATGCTATGCGTTTGGGTGCAGTTCAGTTGGTTGCGAGGCAGTTGTTGCGAGCTGGTATCTTTAGGGTGAGTTTGGATTTGAATGGTTCGCGCGATGTGAGTATTGAGTCGGCTGTCGAGGCTGTGAATAGGGTTGTTGCTGCGAGACCTAGGTTGCAGAAATTTGTGCGTGAGCATTGGGCTGATTTGGTTGGGCAAGCGTCTTATGTTAATCCTGAGGATGTTTTGCCTAAGCGTATTCATAATCGTGAGCGGTTGAAGGAGACTTTTGGTGGTTATTTGGATAGTAGCTTGGATGGTGCCGAGAGGATGTTGGATCAGTTGGAGGTTTTGGAGAGGCGTTTGCCTGTTTGGAAGAGTTTTGTGCGTGGGGCGGATGTGCCTAGGGTTGAGCCTGTTATGGATTTTCACGATTCTGAAGTGTAATGGTCTAGGCGTTCTCCTTTTTTGGGTGCGAATTCCATTGATTTGCCTAATGCGGCTAACAGTGCTTTTGCCATTGCTGCGTCTTTTTGGAAGTTTTCGTTTGAAGAGTTTTCTGCGTAGCGTGCGTAGGCTTGTAGGACTGTTGGGAAGGGTGAGCCTGCTGTGTCTAGGTTTTTGTCTTGCATGAGGCGTTTGACTTGGATTAGGCCGCCTCGTTCGTATTGGAGTATGGCTGCGTGGACGTGGTCAATTGTTGTTTTGAGGGTTTTGTGGTCGTATGGGTCGATTATGCCTTTGGCTTGGCGGTCTCGGGCTGAGAGGATTTTGATGTTTTTTCCGTCTTTTTCGACGAAGCCGTATGCGCCTTTTATATCTAGTGTGTCGAGTGTGACGAGCCCGCCGAAGACTGTTGCGAGGCGGGCTTCTTCGTATTCTGTTTCTGTAGTTGGAAAGTTGGCGAGTAGGTTTATGTAGGCGGCTGTTTCTTTGTCTGCGTTTTGGATGCCTGCTTCTTGAAGGAATCTTTCGTTGAGGACGTCTGTTACTTGGTCTAAAGCTTCTTGTGGGTCTATTTCTCTTCCTGTTGCGGTTTTAACTGGGTAATAATCTGCAAACTTGCCAAGAACTGGACCGTAAACGCTTACTTTCAAGTCTGGACCATTTATGCCGAATTTGCTGAACTCTTCGATTTTTTGTTTGGCTACTTCGCGGAGTTCGTCGGCGATATGTTCCCAGATACCAGGGTGGTTTGCTTTTCTTTTTCTGCACGTGAGTAATACTGTTATCTTCAAGACCCCTTTTCCGCGTTTGCCATACTTTTCAGATGGTTCGGTGTGCACTGGCCAACTGCTAATGAATGTGAAGTCAGCGTTCATTAGCGCAGTTGCAAGACTGCTCCATGCTTCTGCGGTGCGATGAGTAAACATTACGGTGATGATACCATTGTCCCGTAAAACACGATGCATTTCTTTAAAACAAGCTTCCATTTTTGTTTTATAATCCTCTTGGGCTAACTTCTTCGCGCTTCTTCCCATGCCTTTAAATCTTGCTGGATTAGCGATTGCCTCTTCCTCTTTTTCTGTCAAAGTCGTTTTGAAAGCTTCTGAAAAAACGTCCCCTAAGAGGCGCTTTAGCCACACATAGAAAAAATCGCTAACTTCGCCATACATGACGTTTTCGGCGTAGGGAGGGTCTACAACGATGCAGGGGACATTTTTATCTTTGAGAGGAATTTTAGTGGCCGTTCCACAATAAAGTGCTGGTTTCGGCATGTTTTCTGGAAGAAGTTCAATTATCTTTTTAAGGGAGTCAAGCACCTTTGAAAAAGCCCAAGGCCAAAGCATTCGTGAATGATCCCATTCTGTATAACTACTTCTGAATGGAAAAGCTTGAAGGGTCATCATGTGACCGATTTTTCGTGCTGTAGGAATCCAGTGAGACAGCAGGCAATTATAATCAACGCATGGGTCGAATGCAATTGCTGCATAAGTCACTATTGCTGTTGCAAAACTCCATTCATCTGTATCAGGTGCTTTGCCGGAAAACAGTCTTTTCTTAGCATGTAGAAACTTTTCCAGATAAGTCAAATGCGCTAGCAACTGACGAGGATTAAACAAGTCACACCATTTAGGCATCCCATACTGTATGGGTCTCGTATCGTTTGCTGTTTCTGGAAAGTTCTCAATCGGTACAAGGTTTTGAACCTTCCAGAGAGGCAACTTTTCCTCAAGTTTCATCTTAGCTTTTTCAATAGCCGCGTAATCTTCTTTTGTCGGTGCTCTAAATTCCCATATCGCTTTATTTTTTCCTAACCCTCTAGTTTTTGTGCAAACACAATAGAACTGATGACCCATCCGCTTGTTCTGAGCCTCACGCTTTACCTCTTCACCATTAATCACCGTGTGGCATCTTGGGCACTCCACCCTGCCGCCCTTAATAGTGCCCTTATCAGGGTCCAATCCAAGCGATTTCGGATGGCTAACAATTTCAAAGCCACACGCATCACCAGTTTTCGGCACCACAAGCTTGGCCGCCACACTTTCCTCGTCACGGTTAGCCTTGACAATCCACCAGTTTGGCGACAAAGGAATAGTCAAACCACAAGAGGAGCAGTCTATCGTCCGCGCCCACAAGTAAGCATAAACCTTCTCACCAGCCTGCTTTGGAAAAAAGTCCTCAAGCTCCGCTTTGGCGGCTTCATGAATTTCCTTGCAGAAGTTTGCAACGGCTGGAAGCAGCTTCTTACCGAATCTTGCTGGATACTCAAGCGTTGCTTTGAGGCAAATAAACGCGACAGGATTCAAATCACCAGCAACAACAGGCAAACCCAACCGCATAGCCTCAAAAGGAATACTGCCACCACCAGCCATAGGGTCAACAACTAAGGGACGCTCAACACCCCAAAACTCCCTCAATAGATCATGAAACTTGCCCAACTCCCTATCAGTGGGCACGTGCTCGTACGCTCTATCCCAAAAGAAGGGATTCTCTTCAAGCTTGACACCTGAAGACTTGGCTTGAGTCATCCTATCCTGTGCTTTCTGAAGATCAACGTTAGCGGGGATTCCCAACAACTCAAGAAAATCCTTTTTCGTCACATTAGCTGGCAACAGACTACCTAAGACAGCAGCTCTGCTAGCAGCCAAAGGACGCCTTGCAAACCAAACGTGCAAAAAATACAAAGGTGGCAGTGCACTACTTGCGCTACGCTCTCGAACACTTTCCACGCTTACTTCAGTTATTGGAAACCATTTACTAATCAGCAACTCACGCCCTTCAACCTCAACCATAACAACAACCCCGCATCGCCAAACCACAACCAAACATACTTTTATTAATTAATCCAATCACAATTTAAAATAATAACCCTTTCACACCTGCGTGATACAACCATGCCAAAACAAACTCTCACACCAATCTGGAACCCACAGGCGTGCATACCAAAACAAGACATCATAGAAGGCAAATACCTCCAAGCCGAACTTGCCCTAGACCTTCACACAATAGCAGAAGGCACAGCCAAACCACCATACAACACACCAGAAACATTCTTCCAAGCCACACACCCAACCACCACACTAAAACGCCTCCTAACAGACACACTCAACCACCTAACAGGAACAAAACCCATAAACCCCGTCCTACTCTTCGACGCAGGCTTCGGCGGCGGCAAAACCCACGCCATGGCAGCCATCTACTACGCAGTCAAAAACCCAACAAACCCAGAAATCAAAAAACTCCTAGGCACAACAACACCAACACCCAAAAACTGCGGAATAATCGTCATTGACGGCAGCGCCTACGGCGGAAAAGGAATCAAACGCGACCAATATCAATTCAAAACCCTCTGGGCAGACTTCCTCTACCAACTAGGCGAAACCATACTTGCAAAAGAATCCGACAACCCTGAAGGACTCCCAGAACGAAAAGATATCACAGAACCCCTCCAAAAACAACCAACCCTCATACTAATCGACGAAATCCCAAAATACCTAGACCTCGTCAAAGACCAACCAGACATCCTAAACAAAGTAAAACACTTCATCCACACACTCACACTATCCGTCTGCGAAACAAACAACAGCATACTCATCGTAAGCGTAGCAGGCGACGCATACATAGACGCAGCAGACGCCGTCCGCAAAGAACTCGCCGAAGCAATGAAAATCCTCAACCGCAAAATGCAACCCATCGAACCCGTCAAAAGCCAAGATGTCCCACACATCCTCAAAAAACGCCTCTTCGACTTCACCAACCCAAAAACAGCAGAAACCACCGCAAAAGCCTACACTCAGTTTTACGAGCAGATGAAAGCTCCAGACCGCTACCGCACCATAGAATACCAAAACCGCATAATAGAAACATACCCATTCCACCCAGAACTAATAGACGCCCTATACGAACGCCTATCCACACTACCTGACTTCCAACGTACAAGAGGAGCACTGCGCCTACTAGCCCACGTAATCAACCACATCTGGAAAACCAAAGAAAACGACACCTACCTAATCCACCCACACCACGTAGACCTACAAGTCCCAGAAATAGTCCAAGAACTCACAACCCGCCTAAAAGAAGAAAAATACGTAAACGCCATAGCCTCAGATGTCTACGCACATGGCGGAAGAAAAGCAAAAGCCCAACAAAAAGACGAAGACTACAAAAGCCACTTCCAAGCGCCACTGTTCCGCAGAGCTTGCAATACTGTATACCTCTATAGTCTAACAGGCGCCAAAGAAGAAGCAAAAGGCATAGACACCGACAACCTAATCGCAGTACTCGCCACACCAACAAAAGAAGAACACATCCAATACTACAAAGATCAAATACTACCCGCCATAGCCGACAACTTCTGGTACATCGAACCCATAGGCAACCGCTACGTCTTCAAAAAAGAACCCACAGAAAACCGCATCATAGACCAAGAAAGCCAAAACATACCAAACCCGAAAATCACAAAAGCCATCTACACAAAACTCCAAGAACTATTCACCCAAAAAGGAAAAGGACATTTCTACATCGAAATCTTCCCAGACGACCCCTCAGCCATAACAGACGACACAAGCCTCAAAATAGCCATACTCAACCCACTACTAGGCCACACAATACCAACCGAAGAACACGTACCAGAAAACATAACCCAATTCATCCTAAACCGAGACGCAAGAGGCAACCTACGAGCATACAGAAACAACACCTTCCTCCTTGCAGCAAGAAACGGCTCATGGGAAAACCTGCGAGACGCAGCATCAAGGCTCGAAGTTGCAAAGAACTTGGCAGATGACCCAGAGAAGTTTGGAATACCCCACGACAAGAAGAAAAGTCTCGAACAGAAAAAAGCTCAGTATGAAGCAACCGTAAACGACGCCGTAAGAGCCTCATTCACGTACCTCGTCTACGCCACACGAGGCGGCAAAATCGAAGCAAAATCATTCCGCCCCAGCGGCTACGGAACAGCCCAACCAGGACAAGAAATACTCTGGCACGTACTCGCCAACGTTCTACACAGAACAACAGACGAACCACTCGACCCAGACTACGCTAAAACAGAAGCATGGCCCGCACAAACCACAGAAACCACAACAAGAGCCTTCTACGAAAACATACACAAAAAAACCGGCATAGTCCTCCCAGAAAACCAATCCCTCTTCGAACAAACACTACTCGAAGGAATCAAAAGAGGAACATGGGTTCTAATCCAACAAGACAAGGCATACGCACCCGAAAACCTGCCTACCCGCGTAACAATAAGCTCAGACTCACGGCTCTTACTACCCGACGAAGCCGGAAGACAAGGAATCACAGACCCACGAGGACACCTATGCCCAAACTGCCACACATGGCCATGCCAATGTGGAAAGAAACCAGAAGAAAAAATAACCCAGTGGACAGAAGAAACCATAACTAAAGAATGGGAAACATTCGAACCCGCACCTCCAAAAGTTCAGCTCGAAGACCTAGAAAAATGGACACGCCGAGAAGGAATCGACACAATCAAAGAAGCAAGAATAAAACTATCAGGAACAACAGACGCAGCAACACAATTCCGAAACCTCATACGCCTAGCAAAAGCAGGCAAAAAAATAACAACAACCGTAGAAATCCGCGCCAGAACCTACCAGACAAACATCCAGCTAGAAGCAAACTTCCAAGCAGACGACGCAGGACTAGAAACACCAGCAGCCAAAATCCTAGACGACATAGGCAGATGGCAACTACCCGAATTCGAAGGCACAATAAACCTAAAAGCCGAAAACATCCCAATAAACGAAATACGAGAACTACTCAAAAACACCCTCAAAACCGACGACCCAAAACTAAAACTCGCCCTAGAAATAAAACCCAAACGTGAAAGATAATGCCCTTCAAATACATAATCAAATGGCGAAAAGCCCACCCAGAAAAAGTCAGCGTAGAAGCTTTTCACAGATACCCGCACACAGAAGAAGAAAAGCACACACCCGCCTTTATCATCGGCAAAGCAGAAGGCGGCGGAATCCTAGCCATACGCCACCTCCTCGAAAAAGCAGCACAAAAAAACCCAACAAAAAAACACGGCAACACCCTACACATACTCCTAACAGAAAACGACCCAGCAGCATACGAAACCGCCTACCGCATAGGCTTAGCCGCAGCCATCATAGACAAAGCCCAAACCCAACAAGAAATAGAAAAAGGCACACGCTACATCCTAAACACAACACCAGAAGAAATATGGTTCTGGACAAGCAAACTACTCGACGACGAAATCAGCACCAAAGCCTTGGACGCTCTCGCAATACTAAGCGGCGCCACACAAAACAACCACATAACGTCAGCAACAAAACAAACCACACCAAAAATCCCACAACCGCCAAAAGGAACATTCTGGCCCACGATACGTCAAAGAATGAAAGAAAAAGCCATACAACTCTACATAAAAGATCATCCTGAAACGCAAATCATTCCAGAAACAAAAATACTTCGAAAAGAAGGCTATCTACAAACAGCAAAAACGCTGGCCCTAAGAGAAGTCTACCATGAAAGAAAAACTGCAGAAAAGCACAATCATTGACCCAAACAAAGCTCAGAATTATATCAGAACAGCAGGGGCAACCACCAAAGGATCACATCCACAAGCGTTTTAACGACTTACGGTCTAACTCTGTCCCATCAAGGTGATCAATTTGCCCATACATATCTCTGCGCGGCTTGCTTGGCATGACAGCTGCTGGAACGGCTGTATCTGCGAAGACCCACTCTCAAACACTTCCTGTATGGTCCACGAATACATACGCGATTCTCGAGATGACATCCTTGAAAAGAACAACGCAGGAGAGGATTTCTCCAAAGTTGAGAACTACGAGCCACCATGCTCAGGCGAAATAGCTCTCTTCTCCGCAACTCCTGTTCGCATAACTCATAGAGACCCACTGGACTGGCGCAGACTTCCAGACAGCGAAGAAGAACTCGAACCATATTCCTTTTGCGCAAGACCGTACGGGAGAATGTTCTCAACTGAAAAAGGCGTAACATGGGAGAGCAACCCAGAAGAACAACTGGACCGACTAAACAATTACTTTAGTGCCATTGAGGAAAAACGGTCACTCGTTTTTTTCTACACAAACCATGGCAACCCATTAGTAGACGAAGCTGGAGACCGTTTATTGATTGGCGTAGCCCGAATTATCAAAAAGGGCCCGCAACTGTATTTCCCAACAACCCCGAGATACCCAGGAGAATATCCAATATGGTCCAGAGCAATAACAATAGACCACCCTGCCCAATCTGTCATACTGCCTTACCAAGAGTACTTGAGGAAAGGACTCGATCCGACACGCATAATATGTAGAGTACCAGGCAGTCTCCGGGAACAGTTCTCCTATGTTTCCGAACAAATGACAGATGACCAAGCCGTCACAGCCCTCGAGGCGATTCTCCAAGCAATAAAGACAGTTCAGAGTGAGAATAAAGTTTTGGAAGACTGGGACTCCAAAATCAAGTGGCTCGATAAAGTGCTAGCCGAAACTTGGACAAACAGAGGAGCTTACCCAGGCATAGGTAGCGTCCTGGAATATCTCGGAATGTCGAAAGGAACGATCTACCAATATGAAGTTCTACAAGAAATACAAAAGAAAGGCAAGGATCCACTGAAACACGTTCTTGCAATCTTGGAGAAAAAGAAGACCGCAGAAAACAAATTCAAGAAGGACTTAGAGAAAGCTTCCAGACAATGGCTAGAACTCCCTGAATCAAGGAAGACACTTCTAACAACTTTATGTCTTTTCGACCTCATGAAGGAACAGGTCGAGAGAGTTTCAAACCCCAAACTCAGAAAAGATGCTGGAATATTAGCGACAGATGAACAAATAATCGAGAATCCTTACATTATCAGTGAACATGACATTGGAGGAAAAGACTCCGCACCAATCGGTTTTGAACAAATAGACAATGGCATGATTCCCCGCCCTGATGCGGTTAAGACATGGAAAAATCATGAAGGCATCTCACCGAATGACAGACGACGTGTCAGGGCTATATTGGTAGACAACCTCAAGTCAGCTGCAAAAGCAGGAGACACTCTGCTTTCATTTGATGACACACTAACTCGAGTAAGCAATAGACTGCCCGATGAGAGAAAATGCAATCCTGACCCAGAGCTAATCATACATCAGAGTAAATTCTATCAAGAGGCCATCAGTTTTGACCCAGAAAGCGAAAGTCCGTATTTTGCCTTACCACGATTACGACAAATGGAAATAGAGATCTCAAATCAGATCACTGAGTTAGTTGAAAGTGAGCCGACACCTCCCAGCAACGTCAATTGGCAAGATAAACTGCAAAAGGAACTGGGAAAAGCTGGAGAGACTCATCTGGATGCAGAAGTCGAAAAAAGAGCCCAGAAAGAAAAGGCAGAAGCCTTAGAGAAAATATTCACACAAAGATTCTCCGTTCTCACAGGCCGCGCTGGAACAGGAAAGACAACAGTTGTTAAGATCCTGTTACAAGGAATTGCTGAGAAGGAAGGCCATCCTGACATATTATTGCTGGCGCCCACGGGCAAGGCTCGCGTCCGACTCCAAAAGCTTGCTGAAAGAGAGGCAATGACAGTTCACCAATTTCTGAACAAATCAGGATGGATGGACAGAGATACGTTTACGCTTAAGGATTCTGGAGGAAAGCAAGTCGGAGCTTCAACCATTATAATAGATGAAGCCTCAATGATACCTATCGATCTACTCGGAACTCTGTTTAGAGCAATACGATTCAACGACGTCAAAAGGCTGGTTCTCATTGGAGATTCAAACCAACTGCCACCCATAGGTCCAGGTAGGGCATTCGTGGACATAATAGGCTGGCTTGATGAAGACGACAAACGTCGACAACATCTTGTTTATCTCCGGGAACGCGCAAGGCAGCAGAAAGAAAGCCAAACGAGCGAGGCTCTCAAATTATCGGACGGGTACATCGCTGACTATCCGAGCCCAAACGATGACGAGATGCTTTCAGAAATATCGCGCGGATACAACAAAGGAGATTTGGAAGTCCACTTCTGGAACAACATCGATGAATTGTACGATATCCTCAACAAGCGTATGCTGGAACTGCTATGTCTTGATGAATCTGAGAAAGCCTACTTATCCTTCAACAAAACGCTGGGAATCGGAGAAGACACAGACAAGGACCCAGAAAGTTGGCAGATTCTTTCCCCAGTACGCATGCAAAGGTTTGGAACAAGAGAGATCAATAGACTGATCCAACAAAAATATCGAAAGGGCCTAATGGAAAGCTGCAGATGGAACAGAAAAGCAGCCCAGCCATTCGGAGACGAACACATCGTATACACAGACAAAGTCATCCAGATTGTGAACTCACCTCGAAAGGGATGGACGAGTTCGTATGTGGATGGATACGTCGCAAATGGAGAAGTCGGATGCATCGCAAACACAAGCAAAGGTACAAAACGGGCGAGCGATTCACTGGATGTAAAATTCTCTACGCAACCCAACCTAACATACAGATATTACCGACACGAAGTCGATGAAAATCTAGAACTGGCATATGCAATAACTGTTCACAAGGCTCAAGGAAGCGACTTTGAAATCGTCTTTTTGATTCTTCCACAAAAAGCACGAACCTTCTCCAGAGAGTTGTTATACACAGGCTTAACAAGGTTCAGAAAGAAGCTTGTACTTCTCATTGAAAAGGATATCACTCCCCTAAAAATCTACCGCAAAATGCAAGAGTCAGAAACTCTACTGCGAAACACCAACCTTTTCATCCCGATAGTAAGGCCCGAAGGCATAAAGCTCCCATACCCAGAAAAACTCATTCACAGAACCTTGACAGGCGAATTGGTAAGGTCAAAGTCAGAAGTCGTAGTAGCCAACGTCCTAACAAAACTTGGTATAGACTACAAATACGAAGAGCCGCTCGAAGTAGCCCCTCACAATTTCAGATTACCAGACTTTACCATATCCTACAAAGGAAAGACCTGGTACTGGGAACACCTCGGAATGCTAAATCTCGAATTCTACAAAAAGGAATGGGAACAAAAGAAGGCTTGGTATGAAAAACACAAACTTATTGACAAAGTCATAACCTCCCAAGATGGCCCAGACGGTGGCATCGATTCACAGGAGATCGAAAAAACAGCAAAAGAAAAGATACTCACGCGATAATGCTCCAAAGTCCATAAAGACGATTACTCAAAATCATCATTTCCAGTAAAGACCCCAAATTCATAATTGTTAATTCATTTCCAACAACTAAATCTATTCTGATCCAGCAATAAGTGGCAGAAAATGATTGAGGCTCTGATCACCCTTGTGTTAATCCTCGTTTTCATTGTCATACTACTGTTAGTACGTTTTTCATCAAAACTCAAAGGAATCTCTGTAGACCAAGAAGCAGTCAAAGGCGCTGTTGCTACATGCTGGAAAGAGCTGGGTGTAGACCAAGACATAGGCGCAATAAAACAAAGAGCAGAGGACATCAAGAACGCAACTCAAGCGTTAACAACTCTCTTCAGAGTCACACGAGGTCGGGGAGAATATGGTGAATTCCAACTTGAGCAAATTCTCAGGGATCTTCTGCCAAAGCAGTATGTTCACATAAGAGAGCGCATTCCAAAGACGGGCAAAATTCCAGATGCTCATATTGTCACTCCTCAAGGCATAGTATGCATTGATTCAAAGTTCCCCCTAGACAACTACAGAAAATTGATAGAAATAGCAGACGAAACACAACGCGCCAGCTTTGCCACAAGCTTCTGCAGCGATGTCAATACGCACATAAAGAAAATAAAGTCTGATTACGTCAAACCAGAAGAAGGCACAACACCATTTGCTTTCGGCTTTATCCCTTCAGAAGCCGTATACCAATACCTGACAGAGTGCGAATCAAGCTTGGTCGCCGAAGCGGCAAAAGAAGGCGTGTTACTGGTCTCTCCGGCCACGCTCGCCATAAACCTCAACCTTCTATCCCTAGGACTGAAAGCAACGGAGATATCAGAGAAAGCACAGCAGATTCAGAACAACCTCGGCAAACTCTCAAAATCGTTGGGAGAAGTGGAAACTAGTTGGAGCACGCTTTATACTCACATCAAAAACACTTACAGCAAGGCTAGCGAAGTTAATGAAAAATACGGTAAACTCAGAGACACTTTTGATCGCATTGCGAATATAGAAGACTAGGCGGTTCTAACAGTGCCCGAAGATGAAGAAGAGTATCATTGCGAAGTATGTGGTCGAAAAATTAGCAAGGAAGAATACGAAGACTACGACTGTATGTGCTGGGAATGCTGGGATGACCAACTTACCGAAGAATCAGATGACATGTTCGGAGAACTAATGTAAAATTAATGACATAAAAGATCAACGAACGCCAAAGATAAGTTAAAAGGACGCTAAGCCGAAATCACGAATGCCTATCTACACATTCTTCGAACACCGTCAAAAGAAGACATGTGTCGGATTACATATAAAATCTGTAATGATCTTGCAGTTTGATACCTGCAGGGATTTCGGACAGAACTTTTCCAACTCTTTGGGCAAATTCCAACGTAATTGGAAGTTGTGTTGAAAAAGCAGTTGTGTTCCAGTTAAGTTTTGTCAAGCCCAATATTTCTGAACATATCAGCACGATTTCTGAATCGCCATAATGTGTTATTAAAAGGGGTTTAGGAATTCTCAATCCCGGATACGTACGCACACGTGGGGTAAAACCTGTCGTATACAATAGATGCTGGTCTGGCGTCAATGAAATAACAGTTCCACGAAGAACAGGATACTTTCCAGTTCTGAGAAACCTTAGATCAACATTTTCTGAAATAGTCACGTAATCTTTCAGCAACTCTCCGATTGCCTCATCGAAACCAGTCTTTTCTTCTTCAGAAAAGAGTGAAGTCTTGTGAATTACTACACGATTAGGAGGGTTCCCAACTTTTACAGAGTATTTTTTGATTGAATCAGCTAGGAGTTCATACGCTTGGGTTCTTGTCAGATGCGCTTCTCTTGTGATTTTATCGACAGTTACGTCACTTCCTCTAAGGACGAAACCTTCTCCACTATGCGTGAATACTTGGGCCATAGAGGTTTCCAGATTCAAGTCTGGGTTCAGCAGATTTCGATAGAAAGATATCCCCACGTAACACGTTCCGTATGTTAGTTTAGCTAGTCTCCAAGGTCGACCATGTGCTTTGTAGTACAGACCTGTCGATAAATTCCACGCAAATGTTGCAGGGCTTTGGCCGATCTTGTATGCAGAATTCGGATATTCCAGTATAGCTCTTGCAGTAGTTTCTCTAAGAACTTGTGTTGGTATGTTGAATTTCATTGCTTTTCCTTTTAGCGCATTATGGAGATCGTAGCTCTTCTTGGGTTTCTCTTCATCAACATCCACGCTCCATTGTGACAGAAACATTTGGCCTTCTTTTTTAAGTTCAGCGATTGTCCTCTCCAACGCTGTGAACTTTGGTCTTTTTGCCCCTCTTGTTCTCTCTGAGATGCCACAATAATCTTCGATGTCTTCGGGAAGAGCACAGATAATCACGTCAGGCAAAGAATCTTCAAGCGTTATTCTCTCTATTTTGTCGATAAAGAGATTACTTGCAGCGGCAATCCTTTCATTTGTATCTGGAATTTCCAAGATGCGCTTTATTTCGTAATCAGTTATTGTGCAGTTCCAAGTGTCTGACGAGACAAATCCGCATCGAATATTGTTGTCAAAGCGAAAGCCAGGGAAGTCTGGATAAAGCCACCTATTCGTCTCGTCATTTTTGATTTCTTTTTCCAGCAGCTTCAAGATTTGTTTCGTCAGAGATATTGTAGTTCCGCTTCCCACAATTCCTATTCTGACCTGCATTGGGGAAGGCATACTTTCACCTGGTGGAAAGTAGGGACCGAAATGTTTCAGTCCTAATTTCGGATCTTTCTCTTCTCCGCGATGTCCGAATACAAGGTCTGGCTCTTCAATGTAAAATGCGTGAAGCTTCATCATATCACCTCCACTGCTTCAAGAGAGTAGAGTTCATCTTTGCTGCGTGAAAATTCTTCCGAGGATCTGTCGCTTCTTATGCCAACATCTAATACAGCTGTAACAGGTTCGGATGAAACGTGAACTCTTCCGCCAAAATCTATTGTTTTTTTGTCTATTGATTTGAACCTAGAAATCCAGAACAGAACAAGATTCAGATAAGCATCATTGAATTGGTTGTAGGATAAGCGCGTTTTGATAGCTCCTTCTCGAAAACTCTGGATCGTGTTGTAGCCATCGTAGGTTAAGACGATCCTTGGCAGAATCTTAAGATAGAATTTACCTTCTATGAGTCTGAACGAAATTGAAGCAGCAGAATGGGCATATAGAGACGTATTTTGCTGTTTTATGTGTAATTTCTTTGCTACAAGTCGAGTGGACTTCTTGAATCGTCCTTCCCAAGATTCGTATCTATCACGCTCATCTGTTGGATAAAAGTAGGTATTCTTTTCATTCGGATCATATCGCAAACCTTTTTTCAGGGCTGCATGTCTAACTTCTCGATTGAGCAACCAGGTTATTAGGATTCTTCTGTCTTGGGTTTCCGAAAAATAAGCCAATTGACGCTTGCAGAGTGAGCCTTCTTGTAGATATTTTCCAAATGGTTCCTTGCCAATATCGCAGAACGAATAGATTTTCTCACCAGTCCTGATGAAGGGAGTATCCTTTATCTCAAAAAAAGCAAATCTTATATTTCTTGGGAGTCCCGCCTCGAAAATCTCATCAGGCATTTCAATTACTTCAAAGAAGTTCCCATAAAGATGTTCTCTAACTCTATCTGGTCTTCCTTTAAGCAAGCTAATCTTGTATTCAGTCTCTCTAGCGCGCTTCTGGATATATTCAATCTCCTTTTGGCTGGCATGTATGCTTTGCGTTCCTCTTCTAATGAGAATCTCGTCCTTCGAAAAGGCTTTTCTTGTCTTGCCTCCTTTGTCGGTATATACTCCATATTTGATCGGCTTCAAAACTGTAGAGGATGGAGGAACATACATCAATGCAAACTTCTTTTTTTCCCCGTCTATTTCTTTCTCAATTTCTCTGTAACCAATTGTTATAGGATCATTGCTATAGGAGTTGAATTTCTCTTGCAGTTGTGCTTGGTCGACATGAAAACTTGATGGTAACCCGGCAGGATCGAAGTTTCCTGTCTTTGTTTCTTCAAAGCCAAAAACTAGGTATCCGCCTCCATAGTTCGACATGGCAAAAATGTCCTTTGCAATTTCAGCAAAATCTGAGTCTTTGCTGGTATCCAAAGTGACTTTGAAGTCTAGCTCTGCAGTCTCTCTTTTCTGAGATAATATGAAATCTGCGACGATGTCATCTAAAGGATTTGGGGTTGATTCAACAACAATCGGTTGTGTTACAACACTTGAAGATGTATTAGATTGCAGTGCATGCTCATGTCCTTCTGATGTAAGAACATAGATGATTTTGCGCCCACCCCTTTTGGACTCTACTTCTTGCAGTTTTCTTACTAATCCCAATGATTCGAGTTTTTTCATGCTCATGAACATTGAAGCATAAGAAAGTCCGGTGTTCTTTGCTAAGGCGTAGGTCGACGCTTTGCCAAGCGTCAGCAAATTGGCAAGTAGTTTTCTATCACTCAACGTTAATGATTTATCAATTTCAGTAGCCAATATCTTATTCCCCTAATCCACCAATCTTGGTTCCTTCAGTCACAGTTTTCTCAAACCCAAAACTGAAACCTTTCCTATCAATTCCCATATTGAGGGATTTGATTTGTACCCTCTCGAGGTAATTATAGCCTTTCATAGTCAGATAGTGGAAGGTTATATGCCCAACAAGAACAGCACGAACAAAGGCTTTGTCAATAAGCTGTTGGAGCTGTCTTCTGACATCATCTTGTTGTATTTGGGTTCCTTCCGTTATTCCTTGAACAGTGAGACGAGGATCTGGACCTACGCCTCTCTCAGGTGTGTTTTTGAATTCGTATAAATACATCATTATTTGTTCCTGTTTTCGGTTTATGCGTGTCAGCATCGAATGGGTACCGATATATAATCAATCATTTTATTTAAAAAATTTTTGGTAACTATATATTAATACCTCACCAACACAAACAACCTCGGATATATGCGTCAGCTTGACAAAAACGACAAAGGTTTTCCCCCAACGATAACTAAATTTCAACACAATTATAAAGTAGAAAATCGAGGTTCTATATGAACTAAAGAATAAGGGAAAAGATATGAGCACCAACCCGGAAGAGTTCCAAGAGTCAGTCACAAAGGAGCTTGAAGTGGTCAAAGATAGAGTAAGAAATCTCATAGGAAATGCTCATTGGGGAGAGGAGGGAAGGTATAAAGAAGCTGTCCTCATGAATGTTATAAGAAGGTTCCTGCCGTCAGACCTATCTGCAGGTACTGGTTTTGTGGTTAAGAGTGAAGCCAGACGTGCGGTGCATGAAAGAATTACGGTATCAAAGCAAATTGATATTATTGTCTATGACAACAGAATTCCTGTTCTGTTCTCTGAAGGAGATTTCATAATAACAACACACACAAACGTGAGAGGCCTTGTCGAAGTCAAAACTAAAGTTGAGAATGCTCAGCTGAGAGAAATATTGAGAAAGTCTATAAGCAACACGAAAATTGTGGGAGACAATATCTTCAGTGGGATTTTTGCTTTTGAGTACAATAGAAGAAATTCTCGAGAACATCTGGTGAGAACCTTGGAGAGTTTGGGAGAAGACGGAAAATATGTAAATCATATTTCTCTAGGCTCTCAAATATTCGTTAAGCATTGGACAAGAAACGGTCCAGTACGTTCTGATGGATGTGACCATGACTTCTATGGCATCTATGATTTTAGTGACGATGGAAGAAGACCTAAGAAACTGTCTTTTTCCTATTTTATCTCAAATCTTCTCTACTCTGTGTCCGAACATAGGCTAAGTGATAGATTATGGTTATTGTTTCCAGCTAAAGGAGGAAAAGAGAGATATAGAGTTGACACAGCGTGTTTGCGAAGAAGAGGCACAGTGTCCTAAGGTACAGCTAACAAAATTCTAGATAACCAACCCCGTTAAGTACGACCAACGCCGGCTACTAGACTTAACTTTTGAAAGCGTATTGTTGAAACCTTCAATTGGTTGAGACAGAGGAAGTCGATTAGTGTACTCGTATTCTCTTATCCATCGAACTCGTCTAATATGGTCAAAGAATCCAGTGAATTCCTTACCTGAAAGGCTTATGTCATAGCGATGGTTGCGTTCTGTTATTTCTGCAATTCCGAGAAGTGAATCCCAACCACTTAATATCAATACAATGTCACCTACAGCCATCTCATTACAGAAAATATCAAATTGGCGAACCCAAATATTTGGAATTGATCCTTTCACTTTCTCACGAACTTTGATCCAATCGTCCGTTACGTCGTCGGGTAGATCAAGACCTATAAGATTGTGCTCTCGTGCATAGTTCCAGAGTCGTTCTCTTTCGCCTCCATTATAACTCAGATGCATTATATAGAAATAGTCCTTTTTCCTAGAAGAAAGAAGATCAGCGAGCTTCATAATCCAAACAACTCCTATTAAATAATCTATTTGACGAAGCATAGATTTAAGAATTGTCAAATGACCATTTTTGTGTAGGATCTGCACAAGAAGGCTTTTCTTTACAAGAGACCTAATATTATGTGGTGCCAAGGTTGCTGATGCTTATAGAAGCCCACGATTCTGAGAATAACCTTAAACCACAAAAGGCTGGGTTAGGATTGGGGTGCAGATTCTCATATCCGCGCCATCCCTAAACAAGCTTATTTTTTGGATGTTTTGGCGAAAACGTCGTAACATACGGCGTTACACAGGTCACCACATATACTGCAAACTAACAGCGTAGTAAACGCCTTCCACTGCTTTCACACCCTCTATTTTTGTCCGTTTACTCTTAATTTCTGCCTGTTAAACCCCATTTTCTGTCACAACTTGCCACACAGGCCACTGGGACCTTGATCTATCCCCCATGTGTCCTATTTTTTTCTTTGACACTTTTTTCCCCATTTAAGTGGGCTTAATTAACCCTTTTTTTATGTTTTTTATCTTTTTTGTTTGTTCTGTTCTTGTTTTTGTCCGCCTGTTTTGTTTCTGCTTTTCGTCTAGTTTCGTTTTTGCTTGTTTCCAGCTTGTTCTCAGCTCGTTTGCGTCTTTTTTCCAGTTTTTTTGGCCTCCTCTTCTGCTGCTTGCTTCTTGTTTTGTTCGTTCTCTTCTTGTTTTGTTTTTGCTTTCTTGTTTTCTTGTTAGGCTTGCTTCTCGTTTTGTTTTCTTTTCGTTTTTCTGGTTTCTTTTTAAAATCTAACGCGAAATTTTGCCCTAGTCCGCACATCCGCTTTTTAACCCTATCTTACCAACCCCTGTCACTTCAAAATATCTTGCCAAACCAGAACCAAATGATCCACCTTAATCGAAGTGAAACTGTTGTGCAAGACTTTGAGGCGACGAAGCTGGCAGGGGTCCAAAAGCCAGAACAAAAAGGCTATGGAAAGAACGGTTTCAAGCGTTCTTCCAAATAATCGGCTGAAAACGTGAACATTCAGTCCGCTCGGCCAAGATAGTGCCAGACTTGTTTGCCCTTATGCTTCGTAACATAGTAGGCATAAGGACCATGCGGACAGTGGCTACAATTGGGTTTGCAGCAGAACACCCACTTTACAACTATGCAACCATTCTTCTTTCGCATTTTTGTTTGTTTCTCTTTGGTTCTTGTCATATCCAATCACAAGTTCAATTAGAAGCCCAACATACAATGAACCTGTCCCTTCTTAAAGACTGTAATTTTTTCCAAGCCAGAGATGCTCAAACCCTACACTGAGGGCCCTCACCCCCTATGGAAAACAGAATAGCGGGTGCACAACTGCGCGCGCCAAAATCAGAAAATTGAAAATCGTAAAACTTTATAAACCCACAAAACATCATATATTGAGCCTTTCAAGGCAAATTGATTCCAAAAATGGGGAAAAGCATCCCCAGAATTTCCCACAATCACGGGAAACGGCTACTTTTACCCTAAAACACTTGCTAGCTCTCCTCTATTTTCTACATAACCAAAGTTTCCCACAACCACAAAAACCCTTCCCGAAACCACCAAAAACCTGGAAAAAAGACAAAAAAATGGGAAATACTTGGGGAAACACGGGAAAAACAAAAACAAACACAGAAAGCTAGGCCGAAACCCAAACAATCTCTTTCCAAACTTCTGACGTTAGTGCAAGCGCTGGAAAATAGCAACGAATTGACCGCAATACATCTCTCCGCCTGAAAGGCTCAAGTTTTCCAAAAAAAGGAGGTTGAGAAAAAATGTCATATAAACCGTTATGTTGTCCAAAATGCGGAAACGAACTAATACCCACAAACCAAGTACGCGAGCTGACTCAACAAACCTATAAAACAGATAGCGTCGGCACAGCAGTAGCCTTAATCTCATGTGAAAAATGCCATGAGCTATGGGGTTTTGTCGTCGCATCAGATTTTAAGAGCTGGGCCATAATACCTGTTCCTCCCAAAGACTTACAGATGCTACACGAGGCAATCAGAAACTTGATGCGCCTCAGAATTCCAGTGGCAGAGATCACAGAACGAATCCAGAAAGAACTCCTGGAAGGAAAGACTCGAAACCCGTCAGACACCGCTTTTCACTAGCCCATCTTTTTTGTTGGGAAACACGCACCTAAGAAAATTCTGGAGGTCAGATAAAATGTATGAACCACTATCTTGTAAAAAATGCGGCCAAACAATTTTCGACGAGACTGATGTCGCAAGCCTAGTGAAGTCTGTCGCTGTCGGAATAAGCAGAAGCGTGATTGATTGTCCGCACTGTGGCTATCGTTGGGGACTTGTCGTAGTCTCTGACTCTACAGGTTGGCTGACGTGTCTTATGCCATCTGAAGCTCTCAACGTTTTCTATCAGTCTTTTCAAGAAGCACGGAACCTGGGCGTTCAAGTGAATCTAATGTCAGCGATTCTGGATAAGTTGATGGCAAAACATACGGAGGCTAAAAGATGAAAGACATTCGATGCTTACGATGTGGAACTTTGCTTCTTGGCGGTGATTGCATTCGAGAGCTTTGCAAGAAAATAGCGGTCGAAGACGATTTTAGCTTGGCAGAATTTATCGTGGATTGTCCTAACTGCGGCAGCAAATTTGGGATTGTCATTGCTTTGGACCCGGTGGGGCTGATGATTCTGTTTGTGCCGCCATCCAAAATGCATCAGTGCTTCAACGAATTGAAACAGATGCTCCAAGGGGGGCTATCGATTGCAGCGATTTCTCAGATTATCAACAACGCGCGAAAACCAGAATACGTCAATTTCTTGTAGAGGATACCGGTGGAGTTCTTGGCGGGCCTTAAAGCAAATCAACGGCCTCGCTCCGCCGATGTTTTCCAGACGCGCGCTATCACGCGTCTGAAGAGCCAAAACCAGCCTGAAGATGACCTCTCCTTGGCGCCGGTTTTTCCGGTTGGGGGGCGTCGAAACACGGGGTTCGTCCTCGTGTCGCTGGAAATTTATACGACGCCTCTTTAAAAGCGCCGTTAAAATGGAGGTGGGATAGTGTGGAAAAGAAAGAAATCTCAAAGACCACTAGCTCAGTACAGGATGACTTTCCAGGCTGTGTCTGGAGATGTCAAGCCAAAAATAGCTGTGGTATCCAAGTCGGGAGACATCACGGTACGGCTTCTCCCAATAAAGCTTTTTCTCTACTGCTAGGCTACCTGATTTTGCGCCGGCTGCGTTTGTTCCAGCAGCCTGGCCAGCTGGCGGCTCAGCATATTGGCCGTGTCTGAATGGAGGTGATAGTAGTATGTCTTGTCGCCTTCATTCAGTTTTTGCATCCACCCTTTATTTACCAAGTCATTGATGATGATTCTTTCTTGAACCGTGAACTCGCCTGCTTCTCGCAGGTCCTGAAAGCATCTTAACAGTTTTAAAGTGGCTTCTTGACTCAAGCACCAGTAGACCCAGCTTCTCCCGAACATATCATATTTATCGTGTTCACGGAAAAGAATAACGTAACCAAGCTGCTGGGCTAATTGATGGGCGATGTGGTGGTCTCTGGCCTGAAAAAGCTGTAGTGGCCTCGGAGTTTCACATACCTCCTCTGGTGGCATTATTACGACTCGATGTTGCGGCGGTTGCATCTGAATTATTGTCGGCGGCTTCTTTTTCAGTCTGGAGAAAAGCCTTTTGATTCGTTGCAGTCTTTTTGCCTCTAAAATGATCCATGCCGGAACGTCGTTTATAAAGGTTGGTCCCACGGCTAAAAGCAGGCGATTAGCGTGATTTCTCAAGTTTACGTGTAACACCATGTCTCTCCCCTATCTAAAATCAAGTGTGCAAGTGGAAAGCACTTCAAGACGCTTGGATTTTCTCCTGGCAACCCCGTTTTTCGAGCAATCAGTCTAAGGGAGGTTGAAAGATTGGCAAAATTTGAAGCTACAGTTGTGAAAGGAAAAGGACGAGAACTACATTACTACAACAGTCGACTCTTTAAGCTGATAAGAAAAACTGCGAATAAGCTCCAGACGAAATATAAGAATAAATCTCGACGACCTGACTGGTACATTCATTTCGGGTTCTACAAAGTCTTTGGTTTTGAAAACGTCCCAAAAGAGGAATTCTTCAACATCAGGCAAACCTTCAATGAATATATTGACCGCGTGTTAGAAGTAAAGCGACACAAACACCAATATGCTCTCGTCAAAAAGAATAGCACGTGGATTTGGCTGAAATGTGCCGGATGCGATGCAGTAGACCAGATCGTGTACAACAATTATGAAAGAGTCGCAAGGGAAATTATACTTCCTTACCTGCTTAGTCTTAAACGTAATCGCCCCTTGTACCGTAGCGGTTGGGAGCGAAGGAGAATCCAGCAGTTTTTGGCTCAGTATAAGGATCACGCGATTCAAAGCGTCGTTGCAGATATTGACCAACAAATGTTGAAGCTACGCAGGAAACTAGAAAAAGCAATGTCGGAAAAGAAAAGAAGTGCACTACAGGAACAAATTCAGAGACTACTGGAAGAACGTCAAACGTATGAGCTGGCTAACCTTGTCCTCTAGTTGGCAAAGCACATACGCGCCAAAAACTCGGACTCTGTTCATTCAAGAGGCGGTAGGATACACTGCGTTAGTTAGAGCAATTACCTAAAATAAAAAAGAGTTTGCGGGAGATTTGAGACGTTAGAAGTCTCTTATCTCTGCTGTTGATTTTGCTTTGGGACTAGGCACTCCTCGGGAATAGGTTTGCCTGTTACTTTACGAGTAGCTTATACTCGTTTTGCTGTTGGTTAACACTGCATTGTTGGAAATGGAATGTTAAGCAGAGTATTTGTGGGCTTAAATGAAATGTTTACTTAATTATCAGATGATTAGAGAAACTGGTTGAATATGCATAGAAGATTTCTCCATAAGTCTTAATTGTAAGGGCAACCATCTTCTATTTGTCTAAAAGGAGAAGGGAGTAGAAAAATATGGAAATAAAGTTTAAAGTGTTAGGCATAACGTTGGTTTGTCTGTTTCTATGCACATTGTTCTTTGGCATAGCAACATCAGGAAGTGGAACAAATGGATATGACCCTTGGGTTGACTTGAATGATGACGGGAACATTGACTATAATGATCTCTATACATTTGCAAGGGCTTATGGATCTTCAGGAACACCCATTAACAAGACAGCTCTGCTTCTGGAACTTCTGTCAAGAATAGATAGTCTAAACGCCTCACTAATTGCACTTGAATCCAGAGTAGAAGCTCTTGAGGCAAGGATACCAAAGAAGGGTAGCATTTTCATCGCACCAGCAGCATTTACTCCAGAATACAGTTCTTCATCTTATACCAAAAACCCATGGCGCCTGCACGGTTATGGTGGCTTCTACGCCCAGCTTCAACTCCCGAATGGAGTAATCATCAAGAACATGACTTGTTATTTGATTGACATGGTAAATGACGGAAAAGTGACAGTTATGCTGCTCGGAATGAACTTCTCTGAATATCCACACGAGCATCCCCTAACCATACCCATGGGAATGGTTGAAACGGGTGGGACCGACAAACCTGGTGACGTGATACTATATGACGACACTATTGCCGATAATAAGATTGACAACCAATATTGCACCTATACGATTGAAGTCGCCTTTACTTACGACACTGCTCTTCTGGCGATGGGTGGCATTCGAATAGACTACGAGTACCCCTAATAGCCTGACTGACCGAACCAAGCAGGTGATAACCCATGTATGCAAGCAGAAATGCGTTCATGATATACAGAGCGATAGGACACTTTGCTCTATTGTTGCTTTTGCTTACTATAATACCTTCAGGTCGAGGAAGTTCCACATCTATTGCTGTCGACCCATCTTTCAAAGAGGTGATTATCAATAGTGTTTTTAAAATAGACCTGAATGTCTCAGAAGTTACCGACCTATACCTTTGGGTAGTAACGATAGAATGGAATCCTTCTATCATAGAATTTCAGAGCTACACGGAAGGACCATTCCTTAAGGCTGGAGGAACCACGGCTATCATGGATGCTGGGGTTTCACCTGGTAAAGTGAATAGGCTTGTTTGCACAGTTTTAGGACCAGTATCTGGGGTTGACGGAAGTGGTTCTCTGGTTACTTTCACTTTTAAAGCGATGTCCTTGGGCACTACGCCTATCAGTATTACATTCTGTGATTTATTAAACAGTAATGGAGAACACATTGCACACGATACGCATGATGGGACAGTCTTAGTCTCGCTACCACCACCGCCGCTTTCAGTCTCCATAAGCCCGCTTTCCGCATCAATCCTCGTAGGTCAATCAGTAACCTTCACATCAACAGTTTCAGGCGGATACACACCGTACACTTATCAATGGTACCTTAACGGCAACCCAGTTTCAGGAGCGACATCAAACACTTGGGCCTTCGCACCCACAACAAGTGGAATCTACTACGTACACCTCAAAGTCACAGACGCTAAAAGCAACACCGCACAGTCTGAAACTGCACGCATAGCCGTGACAGCCGTTCCAGTTGGAGGCTACTCATTTCCAATCCAGGTTCAAACAAAAACAGAACCAATCAT
>Ga0315280_10002408_pt1 | contig 30331 bp, 20 predicted proteins | sample YL17G06_40_MG_FD_203697 | JGI IMG/M metagenome (GOLD analysis project Ga0315280, IMG submission 203697) | Sediment microbial communities from Yellowstone Lake, YNP, Wyoming, USA - YL17G06_40 | ecosystem: Environmental > Aquatic > Freshwater > Lake > Sediment | place: USA: Wyoming | collected... | reverse complement strand
CGATGAGGAGAAAAGGAGAAGGCAATGATTCATCAACGTTGGTGATAGTTGCCGCGCTGAACGAAGAGGAAGGCGTAGGTCCGACTCTAGCCGAGATTGAACATTATCTAGATGGGCCTCTTTGTTTAGTTGTTGATGGGCGAAGCGTAGACGGAACAGCTAAGATTGCTGAAGCAATGGAAGCGCAGGTAGTGTTCCAGAAGGGCTCAGGTAAGGGCGACGCTATCGCAACTGCCATTGGACACGTAAAGGGATTAGACGTTGATTATGTAGCTTTTATTGATGCTGACTTCACTTATCCGGCTGAGTATTTGCCAAAGATGATTAGAATTTTGGAGGATAATCAAACTGTTGGAATGGTTTGTGGCAACAGGTTTAACAACCATTTTCATTTGAAGGCTATGCATAACATGTTTTATCTTGGGAACAGGTTGTTGGCTTTCACTCACAACCTTTTAAATGGCATTGATATGCACGACCCGCTTACGGGCTTAAGGGTTGTACGTTGGGAAATCGTGAGGGATTGGAGACCTAAATCGAAAGGCTTCGACGTTGAGGTTGAATTGAACCATCTTGTTGAAAGGAAAGGCTTCGGCATAAAGGAAATACCGATACATTATAGGCCAAGGCTTGGAGAGAAGAAACTGAAACTTAGACATGGCTTCACCATTTTGAGGAGAATTTTAGCGGAAAGCATGTGAAGCTAAGCCAAAGTAGTTGCTGAGCTCCAAATTCGTTCTTGATATTCTTTAATCTTGGGATGAGAATGAGAGTTTTCTTTGTAGTCTTGGCTAGAGACGCATCTGATCTAGAAAGAAAGAGCAAAGAATTGACTAAACTTGGCTATCCGTATATTGTAGTTTGCGGAGAAAAAGTGAATCATCCAAGAGTGGTCTATAGAGAGCCTAGGGGAAAGTATGATGCTATCAATTTTGGATTAAAGTTTGTTCCGACTGATACAGATGTTGTTGTTTTTAATGATGTTGATACAGAGATTCATAATTTTGAGGATGCGCTTTGTCTCCTGAAGAATCAGGGTTTCTCTTTGGTGTTTGTTAGAGTTGATGTTGGAGAAGGGCCTCAACTTACGTTTTATTCTTTCTTGGATACTTTGAGAAGGAAGATTCCAATCGCAGCAAGCGGCGAATTGATGCTAATTAGGTATGATTTTTTGAAGAGGATAATTCCTCTTAAGGGATGTAAGGCTGAAGACAGCTATATTTTGTTTAAGGTTTTGGAAAAAGGCGGAAGAGTAGCTTTTTGTGAAGACTGCTATGTTACGACAAAGCGAACAAAGCATGCAGAGCAGGAAGAAGCTTATAAGCGGAGAACGGTTGGGGGAATATATCAGGCTCTCTCGATGACGAAGCCTCCGCTTATGGTAAGGCTTTTTTACATGCTTTTGCCGCTTGCATCGCCCCTGTTCCTTGTCCTAGGCCGAAAGGGATATTATTGGACGAGAGGGATTCTTCTGGGTTTCACGGACTACGCTAGGGGAGATAGTACAGGCTCGTGGCAACCAGCTTATGCTTGATTTCTCATGATGGATTTTTGTTGTTTGTAAGGGGTAACCTTGACTGCCTATAGGTAAGGATATCTCTTGTCTTTGCAATTGGAATCATTCGGTCCGCAAGAGATGCTCTGTTTTGTCGGGGATGTCTTGAAGGGAGATTGAACCGGGCACAGAAACCTATATGGTATGCGATACTCAGGTATGAAAAAATGTATTCTTCCACCATTACACGCATTCATTCACAACATACCAAAAGAAGGCGAGTATTTTAGTGGAAAAGCTTAGAGTCGGTATAGTAGGATGCGGGCATATCGTCACAAGCAAGCATCTGCCTGCTTTCAAAAAACTTCACGAAGTCGAGGTTGTAGCGATCTGCGACATGAATAAGGTAATAGCAGAAAATGTTGCGAGACAATTCAACGTTGCTCGTCATTTCGACAACGCTTCGGAAATGTTTAGACAGGAACTTGATGTCGTCGACATCTGTACACCTATTCAGACCCATTACGCACTGGCTGTTGAAGCTATTGAGTCAGGATCTCATGTGTTGGTTGAGAAGCCTCTTGCAATGAACCCTAAAGACGTTGATAAAATGTATGAAGCAGCAGAAAAGAAAAAAGTCAAACTCTGTGTTGTACATCAGAACATCTTTAATGAAGCAGTTATGGAAGCTAGACATCTCGTTGAGGAAGGTCACCTCGGGGATCTAGTGAGTGTTGATGTGGGCACCTACGTTACAAGAGATTATCTTCTACTCACGGAGAAAAATCACTGGGCTCACAAGTTGCCTGGTGGAATATTTTTCGAAACTTTACCGCATCCAGTATATCTACTTCAATTGTTTATGGGCAAGATAGAGCCCAAATGTATTGCGGCAGCAAGATTGCACTTTCCTTGGATGAAGACCGATGAAATAAGAGTTCTTATAGAAGGAGAGAAGGGATTGGGATCATTGACAGGGTCGTGCAACTGGCCTTTTCACGGGGATACGTTGAACATTGTGGGAACAAAACAAAGCTTGCAGGTAGACCTCTGGGCAAGAAGCATAATCAAATATGGTAGGCGAACTGAAAATCCATATTCAATTGGAAAAAGCAATCTGAGAACCGCTTGGCAATCATTAGGCATAATAGGAGCTACAATTAAAAACTCCTTTACAATGGCAACTGGAGGAATACGAGTTAGTGCTCACTACGCATTCATCCGTGATTTTATAAACAGCCTCCTCAACGAGAAGCACCCTACCCCGGTCAATCAACATGAGGCGCGAGAAACGGTAAGAGTAGTTGAAGTTATCTGCAATGCCTTAGACAAAATTTCACAATCTGGAAAGAACGGGCATGTACAAATATCAATTATCTAGGGTTATGTGCGTCCTGATGTGGAAAATCTACATAATAACTGGTCTCAAACTGCCTGCAAAATGGTGGTCTTCGTGAACAACATCGCAAGAATATCCTACTACCTTCTGGCTGGAATCAATAGACTTAACTGGTCTAGGCAGAGACTAGAGAAGTACCAAAACAAAAAATTGAGAAACGTGGTAAAGTACGCATATAATAACGTTCAGTTCTATCATCAATTATTTCGCGCTTCAAATGTTAATCCGTCGGATATCAAGACAATCAGCGATCTAAGTAAGTTGCCAGTTGTCAGAAAAAAAGAAATGAGAAAGCGCGAGAGAACTAATCTTATATCAAAGGAGTTCAGCAATGCTAAGTTAAAAAGGCTTTCTACTGGTGGCTCGACAGGTGAGCCCTTCTCTATCTACGTTTGCGGGAAAGAAGACGACTGGCGGAAAGCTATCTATCTGCGAGCCCACATAAGCTGCGGGCTAAGACCACGAGATCGCTGGGTCGCACTTGACGCTGTTGAACGCGCTGCTGAAAACACGCGCCTGCAAAATATTATTGGAATCTTCAGCAGGAAAGTTATTCCAGTTAATCTGGATAAAATGTTGCAGCTTGAAGCCATCACGCGTTTGAACCCCAACGTGTTGGACGGAGCTTGCAGTTCAGGTGCATTGTGGTTGCTTGCTAAAGAGGCTGAGGAGAGGGGCGTTCATTCAATTCGACCGAGAGTCATTTTTGGCACTGGCGATCTGATCGACCGACCTTCGCGAAACTTCATCGAAAAAGTGTTTGACGCACCGTATTATGATCAATTTGGCACGACAGAAGTGGATCGGACAGCTTGGCAATGTCAAGAGCGAATTCATTACCACATGGATGTTGATTCGGTTGTCATGCAATTCATTGATGAAGATGGGCAGGAAGTCGCTCCTGGTGAAAGAGGAGAAATCGTTTTCACCAGTTTGTTTAGCTACGCAATGCCCTTTATTCGATACGGAACACTGGACATTGGAGTCCCAGTGGAAGACGAATGTACATGTGAAAGAACGCTGCCCCTCATGAAAGTTGTAGAGGGACGAAGTAACTCTTTCCTAACCTTTCCCGATGGTCATGTTATTGCGCCGATGAGCTTTATTGAGACGCTAAAGGCTTACGAACTTTCGAAAGAAATCGATCAGTATAGGGTTGTGCAAAAGAGAAAAAACTTGGTGGAATTGTATGTGAAAAAAACCAATGACGAAGTTGATGAGGAAACAATTAGAAATCGCCTCATTGCGAACATATTAGAAGGGTTGACCACAGCCGAGAAAGTCGACCTTTCGGACGTTAGATTTGATGTTAGATTCGTCGATGAAATACCATTAACCACACGAGGAAAGCTTAAAGTCGTGGTTTCTGAGGTTCCGGCGTTCACTTAGAGTCCTCATCCAATAGGACAGGTTTCCTCGAATGACTTGAGTGAGAGACATTTGACGAACATTCTACAGGTTTGCCCAGTCGCTTACGGAATCTCAGAAGGCGGCATCGCTGAATGTGTGAATAATGTGTCGAGGATTTTGGCCCAAAGACATAATGTCACAGTTTTTAGCTCAAAGCCGAATCAGGCTTTTCCTCGCGTGCAAGACATCAACGGAGTAAGAGTTGAAAGATTCAAATACTATGCGCCTAGTGGGTCATACTTCTTCTCTTTCGAACTTCCCCTGAGGCTGAAAAGAGGCCAATTTGAAATTGTTCACGGACATGGATATCACAGTTTCCCATTGCATTACTGCACATTAGCTAAGTGCAAGAAATTTATCGCTTCGACGCATTTCCATGGGCACGGACACACAAGCTTTCGCGACTCATTGTTTAGACTTTTCAAGCCGTTCGGAAGAGAAACACTACGAAAAGCAGACAAAATAGTTGCCGTTTCCGCTTTTGAAAAGTCCCTCCTTGAGAAAACATTCAACATCGACCCAAGCAAAGTTGTCATTATTCCAAACGGCTTAAACCTAAGCGAATTCTCTGGCCTTAAAAGCCCCAAACGGGACTTTAGATCTGTATTGTATGTGGGGACTTTACAGACGTACAAAGGACCCCAGTATCTTCTCGAGGTTTTACCTAAACTCGATCAAGATATTATCCTTGAAATAGTTGGAAAAGGACCACTCAAAAAGACTCTGGAATTACGCGCGAAAGCCCTCAATGTTTCCAACAGAGTCAAATTCTATCAAGACTTGACAAGGGATGAGCTTTTGGAAAGATACGCACAAGCAGATGTATTTGTGCTATTGTCTCAATATGAAGCATACTCGATTGTGGTGGCAGAGGCCTTAGCCGCCGGAAAACCATGCGTTTTGGCTCAGACGTCTGCCCTAGTGGAATGGGTTGATGATGAAAGCTGCTTTGGCGCAGACTATCCAATAAACATCAATAAGCTAGCAGAGGTTATTAATGTGGCCATGAACTCAGGCATCAATCAATCTAAAACAAAAAAATGGATAGGTACGAAAATCCTAGATTGGAAAGAAGTTGCTAGACGACTTGAGAGTATTTATACCTAAATTTTGAGTCGTGGATAAGATTTGAATATTCTGTTTCTGAGCGAATTATTCTATCCTCATGGCGGAGGCGCCGAACTTGCGACTTATCTATACGCCCGCCTAGCGAATAGGTCAGGACATAATGTGACGGTCATCACAAATCGATTTGCTGGAGAGTCAGAAACTTATCATCAAGATAATTTGAGCATTCATAGAATACCATTGTTTGGTGAGAGGGGCGTCACGAAATATTCGCTTTGGCACAGATTGGACGTTCTTTTTTCTAGTCGGTTCCGCGCCTTTTTGAAAAGTGCCGACATCGTCTATATCCCTAGATTCTGGTACTCAACAATTCCTTTAGCAAAATCCTTGGGAAAGAAAGTTGTCGTACACCTTCATGATTACATTCCAATATGTCCTTTGACCACCATTCATAACCAAACAAGCGATACAATATGCAATTGCAAACGGTACCTTTGCACGCCAAAATGCATTTATATTTTTGAAAAGACGAGCAAAAGAAAACTTTTACAAATTCTAGAGTCTATGATACTGAACTTAAGTCTCGGACGATGTCAAGGCAGAATTATTGGTTTGAGTGACGCCGTCATTTGCGTGTCTCAAGCGCACAGGAATCTAGTGATAAGAAATGCTCCTTACCTTGAGCAGAAGATCAGAGTAATCAACAATCCGTTGCCCCAAAATTCGCACTTGTACACACCGGGTGATGACTTTGGATACTTCGGCGGCCCATCTCGATTGAAAGGCTTTTTTGTTCTATGGCGAGCTATCAAGAGTATCAATAACGACTATCACAAGATTGTTAATGTTCATGCAACAAAACTTGACACCGCTACAAAATCGCTTGTTAAATCAAGCCGAATTTCAAGAATTTATGCTTGCGGAAAGCTTGGAAATGAAGAGCTTCACAGAGTACATGAAAAGATAAGGGCTGTGATCGTTCCTTCCATTTGGCCAGAACCATCACCGTATGTCGTTGCTGAGGCGCTAATTCGAGGCAAGCTGGTGATAGCTTCTGACATCGGGGGAATTCCTGAACTCCTAACAGGTTCTCATGGCTGTTTTTTGTTTCCATCGGATAATCATCAAGAATTAGCTAAAGATATTCTTCATGTTGCTGCCTTAAGCAAGGAGCAGGTGATGGACTTAGGAGCCAAGAATAGGGAGAGCACGTTACGAAGGTTCAGCAATGACAAGATAGCTTCGGAGTTTACTCAGCTGCTCTCCGCAGTTGCGCATGACTAGCCTCGATAATCTAATAAAAGCGAATAATTAAGGCGAAGAGTCCATGAATAATACGCATTCTGAGGTTTGCCATGGATCTGGCATGAGACCCCAAGTCTCTTTTCCTAAGCTTGTGCATTTTTTCGGCCCTGACGGTTCAGGCAAATCCACTCAGGCTGACATGCTGATTAATTTTCTGGACTGTCGTGGAGTCCGAGCAAAAAAATGCTGGATGCGTGGAACTCATACTTTTGCTTTTCTCATGTGGTGGTTTTTGATTAAAATCGGGTTTTACAGAACTGTTTTGAATCAGTTCGGAATCGCAAGGAGGTTACCAGCAGTCAACAGGAACAGTCTCCTTAGACTTATCTGGTTTACTGTCGAGCTTCTTGGCGTAATACCGTGGATCTTGCGTATCCATTTTCTGATGCTGAGAGGATATAAAATAGTAGCCGAAAGATATGTTTTGGACACCGTTGTTTCCATCGCCTACACTATCGGAGACGCTGGCTTCTTAGAGAGTCCACGTTCAAGATTGTTGCTTTGTTTCATTCCTAAAGGAACTGCATTTATCTTTCTCGATTCAGACTATGAAACAATACTCAGCAGGCGCATTGGCTGGTACGATCAAACGGACATGTTCGGTACCAGTGAAGGTCATCCACCTTCTTTTATTTCTTCTAGATACCTTGAGCCAGAGGAAGTGATTAGATTCCAGAGGAATGCATACATCAAACTAGCAAAGGCCTATAATGCCCTGATCATCGACACTTCACAACATTCTGCGAAAGAGTCATCGAATTTGGTATCGAAGTATTTGGGGCTTCAGTAGGTTTCTCGAGTCACATGTTTCAATAGCTTGGAAACGAGGTCTTTCGCGATTTTGGGATGGAAAGTGTGGACAATCTGGGTCGCAATGCTATTTCTAGATTTTTCTCCTTTGGTAATCTCCAACAGGGATCTTGACACAGTCACTAGATGATACTTATGCGGTGTTCTGAAGTTCCTTTTCGTGATGCGAGCTTTCTCAAGAGTGTCTTCGCCGATAGTGTCAAGGATGTGTAGAATCTTGTTTGGAATGAACCCGTGAGCAGCATCGTGAAGCAATGCGGTGATTGATGCATGTACTTTCGTTGGATGTATTACGTGGTTTTCTTTGGCAGTTTCTTCTAGTTCTTCGATATTAATGCTTTTGAGATATTCTAGAAAAGTGTAGTACTCCGACAATGTGTACATTTGTTCCTTCATTATTGAATGGGCTATGACTGCGACCAGATCAGCATGAGGCTTCAAAGTTCTGACAGACAGACCATTTGGCATGTGGACTGTTGTCGTGTGTTTAACCAAATTCCTTTTGTCCATATATGTTACGAAACCAACCGCCACATTCTCGTAAAGGTCTATCCCCAAGCCTGTCTCGTAATCTCTTAACGTGGTTGATTGAGGCCCAACTACACCTTTCTTGTACCCAGCTTTTTGCATTACTTCGATCGAGTTAAGGTAATCATCTTTGCCTCCAAAAATTATTATGTCGACATCAACTGTCGTTGACTCGTAGGGTCGAATGGTTTTGAAGATGGCATGGTCGATCTTAACGCTAGCCAAAACTTGAGAAGCTTTAGTGATCACATCGACAGTTTTCAAATATCTTGCTTTTTCTCTTTCAAAAGGAATTGCAAAGTTGATCATATTCCTTCTGCAGACCGTATGTAAATAAAGATATAGTATTCTGTTCTTCTGGGCACAATTATAAAATTTTTCAAACTTGCTTCGGCTCAAAGAATGCTCTGTGGATTCTGCGAATGGCGAACCTATAAGACGTAGGAGTTCTACAGTCTGTACCATACATATCACCCTTCTTTCTAACTTCTTAGCCTTTTGCTTATTTGCAGCATAAGAAACCTTCCTTCTAAGGAACCAATCACGAGAAGTTGAAAAACAAATATATCTGCAGTACGCAAACAGACCGATACTCAATGGATTGCTGGAGTAGAGAATGAAGATGTGCGGATTGAATGTCGCAGTAGTTGGTTGTGGTTTCGTGGCAAACGATCATCTTAGTGCTTGGAAGAAAACAAAGCTTGGAAGAGTGATGGCTATCTGCGATTTGAATGAAGCATTGGCAAAAAGGATGGCCGAAATCTGGCGGATTCCCAAATATTACACATCAATTTCGGACCTCATCGAAAATAACCACCTTGACGTTATAGACATTTGCACCCCTCCGCAGACTCACGCTTCTCAGGCAGTACAAGCCATGAAAGCGGGTTTTCACGTGTTGCTCGAAAAACCGATGACTATGACCGTGAAAGACGCGGAGGGAATTGTCAAGTGTGAGGAAACGTCAGGGATGAAAGCAGGAGTCGTTCATAACTGGCTTTTTGAACCTCCAATAATCAGGGCTACAAAAATGGTAGGTGAAAAGCGCATTGACGAAGTAATTAGCTTGGACATTGAAGTGCTTTCGACGAAGTATGATTCTATGGCTATGAACCAAAACCATTGGTGCCATAAACTCCCTGGTGGAAGGTTTAGTGAAATGCTTGCCCATCCCATCTACCTTTGCAGACACTTCTTAGGAGACGAAATCGAAGTGTTAGACGTTAACGTTTCAAAAGTGGGGGATTATGCGTGGATGAAGTCTGACGAGCTTTGTGCAACTTTTCATGTTGGGAATAAGTTTGGAAGAGTTTATGCATCTTTCAATTCTCCAAGGGATGCGATCTTGTTACGCCTATACGGAAGAACGGCTATTCTTGAGCTGGATATAATAAATGCAACGATTGCCGTGCTTTCTAGGAGGGAACGGAAACGGCTAAGAAAAGGCCTTGATTCCTTCAGCCATGCGGCACAACTAATAAAGTCAACTCTTGGAAATATGGCGAGAGTCTCTGTTGGAAAGTGGTCAAGTGGGCATGAGACGTGTATCAGACTTTTTGCAAAGGGTCTTCTGAGTGACGATAAACTTCCGGTATCGGCCGAGGATGGACTAATAACCATCAAATCACTTGAGCAAATGTGCAAGAGGATCGAAGATGAGGAAAGGCATGATCAAACAAATTACTAAGGCTGCAAAGTCTTTCGTTACAATGCAAAACCGAATTTTCTGGCTAATATATTGTCCTTAAAGAGGACTTCTCATGGCGCGTTTCCAAAAACCGTTGATCATAACTTTTATGGGGCCTGTTGGGGTGGGCAAATCCACGCAAATACAATTGCTTAAAAAGTATCTTCGGTCGAGGAATATAAACGTCTCTGTTACTTTTCTGAAAAGCAGCCATGCCATGTCTTATGTAATACAGAGGATGCTTGTAGTTCTGGGTGTTCGTGAAACGGCTCAATACTTCAAAGGGTCAAGCAGAATTTATCCACGCAAGGAAGTGATGAAACGACTTTTCGCTCTTTGGTGTCTCTTGGACTCGTTCAGTATTTCTTTGAAGTTTTTCTTCACTGTTTACTTGCCCCACAAGCTAGGGTTCACAGTTTTGATCGAAGAGGGGTTAATCATGACGTTTTATACTTACGCCGAGTCTTTCCCGCGTTTCTTGAGCGTCAAACCGAAAACTCTGAAACTTCCCGCCTATCTTCTCGCATGGGTTGAAAAGCAGAACCACGTGAACATCGTCCTTGACGCAAGTAACAAGGAGCTTGACCTGAGACGAGCAAAAAGAAACTTTAGACAGGAAGAGTTGCATGAATACGTGATTATGCAAAAAAGATGGATGCAGAGTCTTGATCTTCACGACACAATCTTCATAGAGACCACGGGCAAATCCTTATCAGCGGTTCGCAAAAGCATTATTGCTACTGTGGACCAACGGATGAAATAGCGCAAGAAGAGAAAGACAATCCTTGGTGAGGCATTTTGTACTCAACAATGGCGGAAAATATTTTAATACCTATCTATGATTTGACCCAAAAGACCTCTAGATACAGTTGTAGAAGGATCCTTGAACATACTCAATATTTGTCTCGAGAAGGAATTAATCAACTGCAGAACGATAACTTACGTGCTTTGATCAGACATGCCTACCAGACTGTTCCTTATTATAACAGAGAATTCAAAGAGAGGCGCCTGAGGCCTGACGACATAGCAAAAGTCGAAGACTTGCGAAAATTACCCGTCCTAACAAAGGATGATATAAGACGTAATTTTGAAGACTTGATATCCCGCGACTTTCCAATAAACCGACTAATCCCATACCGAACAGGAGGCACCGGTTCTCCTCTAAGGTTTTTTGTGACGAAGTCCAAGATCAGTTGGGAAGTTGCTGCTGAATACAGAGCGTATAGTTGGGCAGGATACAAGTTCGGTGATCGTTGCTTCATGTTTTGGGGTTCGCCCATAGATTTGAGCATGCGTATTTCTCAACATGAACGTATTTTGCGGAAGATTGCACGGTCTTTTGAGCGGATAGTTGTTGTTGATCCTTGGGTTTTGTCCGAAACTGTCTTGGAGAAGTTTGCGTACATGTTGAGGAATTTCAAACCCAGAATTATCCGTGGTTACGCTGGACCGGTCTACATTATGGCAAGGTATCTGTTAGAGAACAAGATCTATGATGTAAGACCGAAAGCTGTTATTACGAGTGCGGAGACGCTTTACAAGTCAATGAGAACGGTTATCGAAAATGCGTTTGGAAGCCCGGTCTTCGACTACTATGGATCGAGAGAAGCAGGGGCAATTGCATCTGAGTGTGAAGAGCATTCTGGCTATCATATCTCCGCTGAGAATCACGTCTTGGAATTTGTAAAGGAGGGCGAGAACGTGAGTCATGATGAAACTGGAGAAATTCTGATTACAGGACTGCGAAATTACGGCATGCCTCTTATAAGATATCAGATAGGCGATGTGGGCAAACCGTCGAACGAGTTCTGCGCATGCGGACGCGGCCTGCCTTTGATGAAGTCAATAGAAGGTCGTGCTTCACAGTTGTTTCGCGTGCTGGATAAAAGCTCAGGAAAGATAATTCCTCTTGATGCTTCTGTCCTGATGGATTATCTCATAATTCATCTCAAATCCAACCTCGAGGGCTTTCGGATAATACAAGAGAGTTTGGATCGCGTCGTAGTCCAAGTCGTCAAACGTGAAGGTCGCCTGACGAATGATTCTAGTTTTCTGATTGAGCAACTTGGCAAATACCTAGGCGGGGAAGTGCAGATCATTGTTGAAGAAGTAGATTTCCTGCCGCCTTTGCCCAGCGGGAAAAGGTCACCACTAATATCTAAGATTGATGATTTCAGCCAGTAGTGGTTGGACGTATTGAGACTTATTCATTGATTACACCTGCCAGGAGGGATACGCTATAGATGACGTTGTTTCTCGCTCTATAGATATCGGGTGGTCCTTTTTTGGCATCGGCGTTGTGAGAAATTATTTATTGAGCATATACTCTATGAGTATGAAACTGCCTATTTTCTAATGTCGCCCTATCGCTATAATGGAAAAGGTTGAGGAGTTGCAGATGCCTATCAACCAAAGATCCAACCATGTCATATTTGTCATCATTTTGGTAGTAGTAGTATTATCAATGATTCCCAAGATGCTGATGTTTACCAACAACGTTGTGGAACCGTTCACCAATTCATTGGTCGCATTATCGATTGAGACTAAGGCTCTGGGACATGTACCATTGAATCCATACTCGGCGTCAGGGTATTGGCAGGGGCATGCCAACTTTCTCTCTTTTCGGACTGGGATCGTGTCTTTTCTTACTATACTGAGTTCTGTGACGGGATTATCTCCCTATTTCGTTGCTAGCTTGCCTCTGATAGGAGTCTTGACAGTAATTGTCGGCTACCTTCTAGGGCGAGCATTTGGTTCACGTTTCATCGGTCTTGCTTTTGCGCTCTGTTTCGGTTTTAGTTGGTATACCACGTTGACAGCTACAAACACAGGCTATCAATCGTATGGCGCTCTGCTGCAGATGTATATATTCTTTATTCTGGTTCGATCTTGCATAGGTGGGAAAAATTGGTCTAGAACAGATATCTTAATGGTATGTGTCCTTTTTCTGGCAATATATGAGAGCTATTACAGCGTTGAATTTACAACTCTCGCTCTTTTCATTGCTGCTCTCTTTCTTTACTTGGTTCACAGAATTCTTAAGTTTAGGGTTGCGTCGCTGAGAATGATGCTCTTTCTTGCACTTTTTTCGAGTATCATATTTTTTGCTTTAGACACGGTAGAGTACAGTTACTTGAACACACAGTCAATTTCGCTTTTCATGTCTTCATTTTCAAACTATGTATCTTATGTGTTGTCGATACTTTACGCAGAGAGCCAGACCGCTCAGCAGTACAGACCCTACACAAGTCCGTTTAGCAAGTACATAGATTTAGCATCCAATGTAGTGATGTGGGGTGTCATTGGTCTATCACTGTTATTGTATCTGAAGATGCTGGTAAGGTCCAGAAAGAGGCAAATGCTCACTCAGAAAAATGTGACAGTTCACATCATTCTCTTTTCATTTCTTTTTGTGTTTTTTGCACGTCTGTCTATCTATGGATTGTTGGGAAAGATAGCGATTGGCTGGATCTATATTTCTTTGCTGCCCATCATTCTAGGGCTGATCTGGATCGCCCCAAAATCGAAATTTCGGCTTCGATATGTGCTTCCAACAATTCTTGTTGTCTTGACAGTTTTTAGGTTTGGAATCATCTGGACTGATCAGACTTTGTCCTTCATTGGTGCCAATTATCCCCCAAAAGTGGAGCCCGGTGCCATCTGGATTGCGGCGAATCTTCGCTCAAGTAGCGTTGTGTCGACTAATCAAGTTTCTGCCAAGATTTTCTCAACCGTCGCGGAGTACGGAAAGGCAAACTCGATATCTGTCAATCAATTTGGGTCAGATGTGAAATACCTGACCGATGATTATTCACAATTTCAACGGATACTTAGGTCGCGCGGATACGAATTCATGTTTCTTCTGAAGCTTTTTGAAAAGGAGCCTCTTTTCGGTGGTTTCTGGGGACCCTATATTCCGCCTCTTGGAAGCAGAGTCGAGAATTTTAGTGACCACCCGGGCTTTTCAAGAGTCTACGATGATGGATTGGCATTAATCTACAAATGCGGTTGAAGCACAGTTCAGATGCAACGCTCCAACTTTTTTATTTGACTTGGATCACACGAAGTAATCTCGAATGGAAAAAAGAGCTCGCCCTGCAAGTTCACTAAGAACCTGCAGCAAAACAGAACGCGCGTTTTAAACCGATTAGGTTTCGCAACTAAAACTTGGAGCGATGGTTATATTTATAAGATAATTTATACCTTTTCCCTTCGGTTGGGGTCACAGTTGGGGGGAGACTGCGCAAATTTGATTAAGGCTGTGCCACGTTGGGAACACACTATCAATTTGAACGGTATTTATACACCAGGACGTATGCCTTTAAAGACTGAAATCTGGGTTAGCCAATGCATCCCACCGTCTTTGGAAGGCATGAAAGTGTTGGATGTAGGTGCATGGGATGGTTACTATAGTTTCCTTTGTGAGCAACGCGGTGCTCATGTCACGGCAATAGATATTAGCCATGAGCACCGTCGAGGGTTTGAAGTTGCCAGATCTATCCTTAACTCAAGAGTGCAATATGAAACTATGAGTGTCTACGACATTGACCAACTGCCACAAAATTTTGACTACGTACTTTGTTTCGGCGTTCTTTATCATTTAGAGAATCCGATACTGGCATTGCGCAAAATACGTGAAAAATGCACAGGTATGATGCTTTTGGAAACAGCATCCATACTGTCGCCAAGAAGTACAGTTGACTTTGTGTGGCCTAAACATCCGGACCAAACAACATACTGGCGTTTCAGCAACAAAGCCTTAATCAGAATGTGCAAGCTTGCTGGTTTTCGAGATGTTGAAACCAAAGCATTTAAATGGTATGTGCCTTTAAGACGAGGCAGAACCTTAATTGAGGCTTCCTGCTAACTAGAATGTAGAGCGGTTAAATGTATCGAAAAAGGCATTGAAACATCGAAGACTCGTGCTTCTGATACCGGAGATAGTTCTAGTTGTGTCGGTTATCTAATATTCCAACCCGAGATCTTCCCCACAAAATGCTTCAGCTCTGCTCGCCGCTGGATGCACCGGGGTTTGTTTGGAGCGTGTGTTAGAGCTACAACGGGCAAGTCACCTAGCTCGACTAGGCGTGCTATCCCTAGGAGGCACAAAATCATTCCCACTATATATCAGAAATGAGGTCGCTTTTTTAGATCAGGTCAAGTTACCTGAGACGATGGTGTGTTCACCCACTATTTTCATTGCGGATAAGTCATTCCATCTGAAGTCATTCCCTATAATCTCGTTATAGTCACTGCTACCTGATTCAACTAAACCCCATAACTGGGTCTTTGTTTGCTGATTATCGAAGACTTTGTTTCCCGTGAAGGTGCAGTAGTACGAGCTTATTATGTCGATACCGTCCCTCTCATCCGTGACTGAATGGTCCTTGCCGTTGTTCTTCAAAGTGTTTTGGGAAATCATCGAATCATCTGAACTGCTCAGCCTAATCCCAGATCGTTGATTTTCGGAAATTACATTTCTAAAGACTGTCGTATTCGTGCTCATTGAGACTGCTAGGCCAACGTCATATGCTCTAAGAATTGTGTTGTTGTAAAGCTCGGAATTTGTCGAGTTATAGATGTGTATTCCATACTTCCCCAGTTTGAAGGTCTGTGCGCCCAGATTTATCACGTTAAACCCAACTTTCGTCCATTTGTTGTTGTATAACATGATACCTAAACCTATGTTTCTTATAGTGTTTCCAAACACAGTTAAGTTGCGATTGTTGACCGCGTAGATGCTGGGCGGCTCTCTGTCAAATTGAGATTCTTCAACCAAATTGTCTAATACTGTCACATTCTGGGAATCCTCAATCCGCACGCCGCTACTGAATGGATCGATTATTTCGTTGTCCTTAACAAGGATGTCTGAGACTTTACCAAGGTTCAGTCCCCATTCCACATTTATTATTATGTTTTTCTCTACTCGGATATCTTTTGAATTGCCAAAAATGTTTACGCCTCCCATGCTTTGGTTTCCTGTTCTCTTTATGTAGTTGCCGACCACAGCGATGTCAGATGATTGTTCGATAGTCATTCCGCTTCCAAGATTGTTAACTGAGTTTGTAGCAGTGTCTAATATCGTGTTATTTTCGATTAAGCCACCAATCACTCTCTTGATCGCCATAGCATCTATCTGCGCGTATTGAAAGAAATTGTTCTTGATTTGCAGGTTTCTTGTCGTTCCATTAGGGTTGAAAAACATTAAATCCACGATTTTCTGTAACGGGCCCTGATCTCTTGTAAACCAGTTTGAGTGTATAGTTATCCCATCATTGAACCCTCTAACACTTATGGCCTCATAATGGTCGTTCGAAAGATGATGAAAGTGTAATTTCCTGATGGCAACATTACTAACATTCTCCATTCTTAAAGTCAGCCCGGAATTCCTTGTAAGCCTTGTGTTGTACCCCTCACCAATCAGCAAGATCTTCGACCTATTCGTTATGGTGAGAAGTTTATCCAACATGTAGATGCCACTTTTAACATAAACCGTTCCTCCACTCTGAGGCAGGGCATTTATCGCTGTTTGAATGTCGGTAAGGTCACCCGAGCCGTCTGAAGCAACTATGAAATTTGCGACAACATGCTCGCAGGTTGAGAGGCCCCCGAGTGCAATTGCTCGAATGTAGATTCGACCGTTAAGTGAAGGCTTCCACTGAATCGAGAAACTACCCGCGTTGTCCGTTACGGCTGTTGAGATATATGTCCATTTTTGTGAATTATAGGAGTAATATAGGAATATACTCGTTTTGGCCAAAGACTGGTTTGAGAAGTCTTTCAAAACACCCGTCAAAGTGATGTTCTGCCCGACTTTAGAGGGATTTGGAAATGAATTCAGCGTCAGTTTTGGACTAATCAATATCCGCCCTTGGGCGGGAATAACTGTTCCGATCTGCACATTGGCGGCATTAGTTGAAAAGCCGCAGATTAAGATGACAAATGCAAAAATGAGAAGTATAGTCCAGCTTATTCTCATCTAGATCACAAAAACTGGGTCACTGGCATTATTAAGGGTTCTTGTGTAGAAGCAGAACAGAAAGACAGTTAGAGAAAGTGTAGTTATTAGAGGCTTATTTGAATACTTTGGTTTCACGGTCTTAGGTACTCGGCAAGAAGTGTAAGCTCTAGTATTAGTTGGCCGAAAATCTGAAGTGTTGGAGTGAATGTTGAACTGAACGTGGCAACGCGCAACATTGCCGTACCACAAAGTTAAGTAATCTGGAATGATTGATCGTAATGGTCGGATTTGTGAAGCATAGGAGCGATGTTGATGAGAAAAAGGAATAGTCAATCTACTCCGGGAGCGCGGAGGGCTCTTTGCCTCGTGCTGATCGCGCTTACTATGTTAGGAGCTCTTGGATTTGCAACTGTAGTTCAAGATGTATCGGCTGCGCCGACTTCTGGCAACTATCTGAAATTGAAATGGTGGAAATACCTTGGGTCAAATGCCAAAACCTACAGTGCTCCGCTTGCCTCTAATCTTATCGGAGACAATTCTACGTTAGAGATTGTCGTGGTCGGTGGAAGTAGTGATGGTGGCACGGATGGGACCGTCACAGTCTTAGACGGCCGCACTGGGACCATTAGATGGCAAAAACAGTATATTTCTGGCGCTGGAATAGGGATGCACACGTTGTTTGAACTTGCAGATTTGGACAATGATGGCTCGGCGGAGATAATTATAGGTGCAAAGTATTCAACTTTGGTTGTGCACGGGAATGACGGAAGCGAATATTGGAGAAATAAAGACGCTCCAGCCGCACAAACTTATCCTGCAGTTGCAGATATTGACGGAGACGGATACCCTGAAATTTTTGTTGCACGTGGATTAGGAGTTCAAAATGGCTATGATTGGATAACCGAGTTAAGCCATGATGGAAACGTATTGCACCAAGCTTATAACTGGCGCACTTGCTTTGGAGGTCTAACGATCGGTGACTCAAATCACGACGGGGTATTTGAACTGTACATAGGAGACAGAAGCAATAGGTACACTGGTCACAATGAGACCTATAAAGGGGGAGGCATGGGGATACGAGCCTTGGATCCCTATACGTTGACACCCTTATGGAATGATCCGACAATCCTCTGCAGTAGTCAAGCTCCGATACTTGCTGACGTCGATAAGGATGGAATTCTGGATGTAGTTGTGGCTGATCAAGGTAATGACGGGATTGCTGTTCTTAACAGCGCAGATGGAAGCGTTGTGACTACAGGTGGTATTTATCGAAAGGGTGGAACGAATATGCCGGCTCACTCACAGCCCACGGTTTGCGATGTCGATGAAGACGGAAATCTTGAACTGATCGACAACGAATGGGAAGAATCGTTCCCAATAATCTGGGATCTTTACGATTGGAAATATGACGGAACTATTCCGGTTAACATGACTGAGCCTCCTAAGGTTGGCGATATCGTAGACCTTGGCGGAAACTACACTAAGATGGAAATAATCGCGCCGACGTGGGGAAGGATGTACATCTACTCGTTCAACAAAATCACCAAAACGTATGATCAAGTTGACTATGTCTCAGGCTTGAGTCAACCTCGTCCTTTCACATTGGTTCAAGATGTAGATGGCGACGGTTTAAATGAACTGATAGTCACAAGTAGTTCTGGGTACATCTATGCATATGACACACCTGCCCCTTCTACCGTTCCCGGAATAAGATCAACGAACCAGTTCTACAGCGAAAACAGGCGCGGAGCGGCAGAATATGTAGCGCCACTCACACCCACTCGACCTGTTGTCAAAGACGAAAACCCATTAGATGCATCTCTGAATCTGCCGCTCAATCCAACACTTTCAATCAGAGCTACTGACTTTCAAAGCGACCCCATGACAATCAAGTTCAGTACAAACGCCTCGGGAACTTGGGAAGTCATTGGCAGCTACACTAATCAAGGAAACGGCGTGTATACTCAAAGTACCTCGAATATGGACCAACACGGGTTTAGATATTTTTGGGCCGTGAATGTTACGGACGGTAAGGAAGAGACATGGAAGATCTACAGCTTCACGACGCGCACTGACAGCCCGGTCCAAGGACAACCACTCCTAAAAATGATTGATGGCGACATCGTTGTCCATAATCAAACAACTAACGACGTTGACGGCAATCCAGTCACAAACGTCTACAACTGGTATTTAAACGATACTTCTTTCACCAACCTCTTATTGCCATTCGATACCCGAACGACAAATAATCCATTAGTCGCTGACATAATATTTAGCGATGGATTTGAAAGCAATTTTAGCAATTGGGACGGAAATGGTGCAACCGATTGGAACCTTGATGCGAGTCAGAAGCACTCAGGAATATATTCGGCACACGCAGGTTCAACTAGCAACTACTTAACTTCTGACAGCATAGATACTCATAGCGCAGAGGGCGTAACAGTGTCATTCTGGTTCAGGGAAAGCGGCATTGCTTATGGTGATAACGTATATCTCAAATTTTGGAATGGCTCGAGCTATGTGAATATCTTTAATCTGGGAAACACGCAGCCAGAAGGGACTTGGCACTTGTACACAGTGCAGACTTATGATCCAAGGTATATGATCAGCAACTTCCGGCTCAGATTTGACGCTGTAGGAATAAGAGCAGGTGGGAATCTCTGGATAGATGATTTCTCAATAACGACTCTAACCAGAACGAAGGATTACTCTGCTTATGAAAACTTTGCCACGATCCATGGTGCAACATGGACGCAAGACGGTGTCGTAGGGGGAGCATACGCATTTGACGGAATGAACGACTTCATGAGGATTCCAGACGATGCCAGTCTCGATGGGGATGGAACTTGGTCCGAAATAACAGTAGAATTCTGGATCAAACCTGAAGCTTCCATGAAAGGAACTTCAATAATCGCAAAAAAAGTTCCTTACAATGATGGTGATACAGGTAGCTACATGATAGGCTTTCGAGGTGACAAACCTAATGCGCTCTACTGGGCCATAAACAGCACTTCCGCAGGATGGACACAACTAAAATCCTCAACAACACTTGCAAAGGGCCAATGGTACCATATAGTTGCCACTTACCAAGCGGGTCAAGGAATGAAAATATACGTCAACGGCGTTCTCTCAGCAAACGTGAGCTTGTCAGGCAACATTGCTCCCAGTCCCGGCGAATCAATATATCACGCTCCGCTCTTCATCGGATATGACGGGCAAAGCCGGTTCTACCCAGGCACTGGTCAAACACCATGGCTTAAAGGAAGCTTGGATGAACTCAGAATATACCCAAGAGCCCTCACACCGGAACAAATCCTTCAACGCTACGCAGAATCCAAGGATGGTTTGAGCAACAGTTCGACAATAGTCAAGGAAGAGACAGCAATTGGAGACATATGGAGAGCTGAGGTAACTCCAAATGATTCTTTTAGAGACGGCATAAGCCAATTCTCTAACCCATCTGTTCCCCCTACTCAGTACGATTTGACCATTCAGACTGAAGGTAATGGCACAACCAGTCCCGTTCCAGGCATTTGGAAATACGATGAGGCTACACAAGTATCTGTCTACGCTTACCCCGATCCTAATTGGATGCTGAACAATTGGTTGCTTGATGGCATTAATGTCGGTTCAGCTAATCCCTACAATGTAGTTATGGATGCCAACTATACCCTGACGGCCGTCTTTGCCAAGATGCCTTCAGAACTCTTCTCGGATGGCTTCGAATCTGGCGACTTTAGTGCTTGGAATGGAATTAGCACTTCCTCTGGTGAGCAAGCAATTGTTGTTAGCGCTTTCGGTCACTTAGGTGCGTATAGCGCAAATTTCGCGTCTAATGGTAACGCATTACGTGAAGGTGCTTACTGTTACAAGACCATTCAGTCCGCTACAGAACTTTATGCACGCGGATTTGTATGGGTGAATTCCTCAGGAATCGTGGATAACGACGACCGTTTCTACTTTATTATATTCACAGCGGGTACGAATAATGTGGCATATGCAGGCTGGAGAAAGACTGGAGGCCAGGTCAGATGGAACCTACTCATAAGAGATGGAACAGGATGGGTCAGTGCATATTCTATGAAAAGCCCCCTGTTGAACAAGTGGACCAGCGTAGAACTTCATTGGGTCAGAGATGCCACAAACGGTTCTGCCGAGCTTTATGTAGATGGCGTATTAGTGATCTCGGTCTCAGGAAGGAACACCGCGGCCTTTGGCGGAGTTGATCAAGTCCGCTTTGGACTGGCCGAACTGTACAGTTGCAGTGGCACAATCATCTATGGAGACGACTTCACAATAGCGCGCGCTAGACAAGGGTAAGTTAGACCCCGAACTGTCAAATTTCTTTGTCGATACAATTCAACATGAATACAGTAAGCTCAAGCTATTGTTTGTCTGTTGTACACGTAAACGAGAAGGCTTAATAGACCTGCGCGTCCTCAATATTGATGTTAGACAAGGGCTCTACCAATGTTAGGCGATAAAGGCCTGAAAACACTAGCAAGACCTGAAAAGTTAAGTTCCAGTCTTTTAAGCTCCATAATGCTTTTAACTGTTCTCTTACTTAGTTTGATAGCTGGAGCTTTTTCGATCCTCGAAGCATCGAAAACTATTCCATCAAACGGCATGGTCAATTACGGGTCTGTTTCCTTGCCTTTCGAAGACGGTTTTGAAACCGCGAATTTCGATTCCTGGACTTCAACTACAATCAGTTCAGGTGAGACGATAAGTGTTACCGATGTCACGTCTCACCACGGAAGCTATTGTGCGGAGTCAACTACTGATGGTAGCACAAGCTACGAAACAGCATACTCATATGTATCCCTATCATCGTCGTTAGAGCTCTATGCTCGCGGGTATATCAAGATTTCCGAGTTAGGATTCACGAGTGATGGAGACCGTATATCGTTTATTGTTTTCAAGGCAGGCGGCAACGGAGTTGCTTATGCTAGCGTGAAAGAAATCTCTGGCAGAGATGAATGGGCCTTGATTATCAGGGATGGAACAGGCTGGGCCAGCGCATCCTCGACTGGGAGTCCGTCACTCAATCAGTGGTACAGCGTTGAACTTCATTTGTTCAGTGATACAACCAACGGCTTTGGTGAACTCTATATTGATGGACTACGAGTTGTTTACCTTTCCGCTCTTGATACAAGCGCCTTCGGTGGTGTCGATGAAGTTCGCTTTGGAATTGCAGAGGGGTACAACTCCGGTATGGCTACTGTTTATGGTGACTGCTTTGAAATCTCAACGACTTACATTGGACCTGAAACTAATAACGGCGCGTGGGCGGTTATCGGACCTAAAGAGGAGATTCCTGCGATGCAGAATATCTTTTGGCTCTTTGGAAACCAAAGCATCTCCTACGTTCACCTGTACCAGTATGAGGTTCTCAATTATGACGCAATCAAAGACTTTGCAGGTCTCGTAGTCTGGACAAGGAACGGGTACACGTATAACTTCACTGCGGTTAAGCTGTTTGCCGAAACGAAGCCCGTTATATCAGATATCTTCGATTTCGCCTATTACCTATATCCCTCATTAAGAGCTAGCATGCAGAATGTGTCTGGAAATCTTGTTACATACGTCAAGGACTGGGGCAACTTCCGTAATGGCGACATCGCAGAAATGCACAATGGGACAAGTTATCTTACAACACTGGCAACATCGGGTCTAGCTAGCTTTTCGAATGTTACTGTTATAGCCCGTTCCAGTTCAACTAGAGTCGCGTTGTTTCAGATGGTCGGTAAAACGGCAGACTCGGGATTTTACGTGATGGATCTTCGAGCAACGCGTTCCAATAGTTTTGAACCAGGAAACTGGCACTTGTTCCCCGCAATTTCGAAGGTTTCAATGCTTAGCGCCGGACGCTACGCTCGTTGGATGACTGATGGCTTGTCTTGGCGCTCAATAGACTGGATATACAGCTGGATGACCAACTTCACCGCTGCAAATAATGACGTCGTCTACATGCGCAGAATAGGCACCACAGTTCTAGGAAGGGCCATAAACGCTCTGTTTATCGGTAAGGGTAATCGATACTTTATTGCAGATGGTGCTATTCATGGTGATGAGAAGTCGAGTGCATTCGGCATAATTCGATTTGCGGAACTCTTGGTTGAATGGTATCGGGTTTCACCCAGCTGGCAACGCAAACTGACCCAATACAAAGTAATCTTGATTCCTGTTTTGAATCCGGATGGTTATGTCGCTAACACACGCGAAAATGCAAATGGCAGAAACCTGAACCGTCAGTTTCCGCCTGGCGGAGTGACGACAGAACCAGAAGCATGGACATTGCGGTCCTTAATGGGAAACTACACACCAACAGAATATGTAAATTTACATGCCGATGGGCCGTCTTATCCACTGTACGTATTCTACCCAGGCTTGTCTGTTGATCCCTACAGATTATACATACGATCAGCGATTAACGAAGGTAACTTCAGTTTTAAGAGTCTGAATCACTGGGGCACGGTCTATACTGACGTGTCGGTAGGCAAATACAATTACATCGGCCCAAGTGGATCCACTGCCATGGCCAGCGAATATGCGTATTACACATATAAAGCAGCTTCAGTACTGACGGAGCATCCTTCCCAGAATCGCCCCTCGGCTAACATGCATGCCCAAGAATTTTACATAACTGTTATGCTCTCACTTCTTCTTCACTATGATAGAACGGGAGGATTCATGCTTCAATCGAATACGTTTGTCACTGAAACACAGTACAGTTCTCCATCTCTGCGAATAACAGTTGATGCAACCTACGTAGCAGGTGACCGCACCAGCAGCACACAAATCCGAGATTTAAATGGTCGAGGCAAACCAAAGTTAGTTTACATCGATGGGGTACAAAAAGCAGAAGGCAATAACTGGACTTGGAGTAGTGCAAGCAACACCACAACTGTAACTGGTGCCGAAAACACGATAGTCCTTCAATGGTAAAGCAGACGAAGTTAAATCTCTGCATGAACCAGACTGATCCGATATTAACATCTGAGACATTTGGAAAATACTCTTCGCACTATCTTACAAGCTGGGTTAAAGTAAGTACCACGAGTTATTATTTGTCTTTTCACGAATATTGTGGTGATTTGAGTCATCAAAACTTTCGCCCTTGCTTAAGCCATATGTGCGAGGCTTTAGGGAGCCCAAGTTTGAATCAGCCTGGGCATCAACCAAATATGATCCATTTTTTGCATATACCTATACCCAAAAAGAAATCTAGTTGACCAAGTATAAACCACTTGTTGACCCTAAGGGAAAACAATGAAGAGCAACTCAGCAATTATCACTGGCGGAGCGGGCTTCATCGGCAGTCACTTGACCGAACGACTCTTAGGAGAAGGTCAGAAAGTCATCGTGTTAGACAACTTTTCCAGTGGAAGGCGAGAAAATCTTCAACACCTTAACAAAGATCTTTCCCTGACCATAATCAGAGAGGATTTGAAAAAATCGGCGCAGCTTGAACAGATAATCTCACAGGGCGAAATTGTATACCATTTTGCAGCAAACCCTGAAGTGAGAGTCGGCGAAACTGACCCTAAAGTTCACTTCGAAGAGAACATTGTAGCGACCTTTAACCTTCTCGAAGCAATCCGGCATGCCCAAGCACAAAAAGTGATCGTCTTCGCCTCAACTTCCACAGTCTACGGAGACGCCTCTAAGATCCCAACACCGGAAAACTACGGACCGCTAATACCAATATCAACCTACGGCGCATCAAAACTCGCCTGCGAAGCTCTGATCATGAGCTACGCTTACACTTTCAATCACAGAGCACTCATCCTTCGCCTTGCCAATATTATCGGGCCAAAATCAAACCATGGCGTAATAGTAGATTTTATCAAAAAAATAATGGCAAATCCAAACCAACTTGAAATTCTCGGCGACGGAGCCCAAGAAAAATCCTACATGCATATAAGTGACTGCATCGAAGCAATAATGCACTTGACAAACAGATTTCTCGAAAGCTCAAAGAAGGTTGACATTTACAACATTGGATCCCAAGACAAAATTACAGTAAAAGAAATCGCAAGGATAACTGCAAAAGAAATGGGTAGAGCAAATATTAGGTTTGATTACACCGGCGGAGTCGATGGCGGAAGAGGATGGAAAGGCGACGTAAAAACCATGCAACTATCCATAAACAAGCTTCTAAAAACCGGTTGGAAACCCAAATACACTAGCAAACAAGCTGTAAGAATTACAACAAAAGCCCTTCTCAAAGAACACCAAAAGCGATAAGACGCGCTACATGTTCACATCAACTCAGTTTCCTAAGCCTAAAACCTTACCAAGGACCAGCCTTAAAGCCTCTCTAGAAATCTAAACGGGCTTCTCCGTATTTTTCCCATCACTAACGCACTGCACAAGACCTGATAAATGCCCTTATCTTTCTAGAGATCCAACGGAGTCAACGAAGGAAGAGAATGGAAAGGGGACGTAAAAACCATGCAACTAGTCAGTCTCCGCTTGCGTGCGAGTCATCCTTTTCAGTCATCGTTTTCATGGCGGTTGCAACAAACATTTGATTCAGCGCTCGAAGCCTAGACTCTGGCGTCATGCAGCCTATTAGCATGTCGTTGTACGAGCTGAGCAGTTTAACCTTTTTCACGGCGACATCTAAAACATGCTGGTGCTCTATCAACTTCAGTTCCAAAAGTGTTTTCTCGTCTTCAAGCCTCTGAACCTTGCCACTGTCCTCAATAAGCGTGTGAATACTGTCGACGAAGCCTGTCAGCTTCTTGTGTGCATGTTCATAATTGCTCATATCCTCATCAGTCCACTCCACGTACTGAACCATCTTATGATAAACATACTTGCCTAAGTCATGGAGAAGATTATGAAACCAAGCAGCATCCTCAATCTCTTTCTGGCGAATCGGCTTTCTGCTATCCTCCCGCTCGGTGAAAGTTTGCTTCGCCAGCTTCTCGTCTTCAGCCTCAACCTTCCTGTCCATGCGCCTGCCTGACTTGTGAAAAAGTTTCGACCTGACAGAGACGCAATACTTTTCTTCAGCTAATATCGTCTCGATTTCATCGTCACTCTTTCCCATTTCTCTTAGCTCAGCAACATGTGCAAGTGCTTTTTTATATTGTTCTTCAAACTTTTGCTTGGTAACTGGCAATCTAAAACGCACCCACCTAACATATTATCCTGCAAATATTTAATAAAACCTTTTACTAACAAAAGTTTGCTAACTTACCTTCAAGTTTCACGATCGTTTACTATCGCAAGAATCGATTGTAAATGTAAGTAAAATCATTGTAACTAAAGTAAATCTTGCGCAAGACTATATAGGTGGCGAACAAACGAGAATGTCTCCATCAAAATTGGCTACTGACTGCACGAGAAACTAGAGCGTCAATCGATCGATCCACATCCACGGTATACGGAGAAGCCTCACAAATTCCTACACCAGAAAACTACGCACGATTAACCCGATATCAACCTATGGCGCGAGCAAACTCGCCTGCGAAGCCTTAATCACAAGCTACGCCCACACTTTCAACCACAGAGCACTCATTCTCCGTCTAGCCAACATCATTGGACCAAAATCAAACCATGGAGTCATAGTAGATTTCATCAAAAAAATCAGCATGAATCCAGAACGGCTTGAGATTCTTGGCGATGGCACTCAGGGAAAATCGCGCGCGGGGGAGTTAAATAAATGGTTAAAAATGGTGTTTATTCCCGTTTTTGAGTTTAGACGCTGTTTTTGGCTTTTCTGTATGTGAACATGTTTCCCTTCTCGTGAACTGGCGCCCATGTTTCAGAACAGCCGTGTACTCCTTAGGAACCTGAAAAAGAAGGGTCTAACCTCAAATTACATGTCTGTGAAGACAAACGATGGCCAGTAACCATACGTTCTATTCCTCGCGAACACCTTTTCCGTTCACAAGAGTCTCTTGTTCCCCTCTGAAAAGGATAAATATTATCAGATAATCCTCGTGAACCAATCAAAAAAGAAGGTTGAAACAAGCTTGAAAAGGCAGAAGGAGAATTTAGACCATTTTAAACCAATTATTTAATTCGCCCGCGCGCTTGGCCGCCACTGCAGAGGGATCCTGAAACCTTAAGGCTCTTATTTTCAGCGCACGCTATTGGCAAGCGGGATATGTGCCTTAGGAAAAAAAGATGAGGGGAAGTTGGAATGTGTATGTCCATGAAGAGTTCTGCAAGACGTGAACGGTTGCGTCTGAAACCACAGTGCTATTGTTGACGGTTATGGTCAAGTTTCTGATTTTGTTGTAGGCTATGATTGGGTTAGCGAATGTTACTGTGTTTGTGCCTGAAAGCATGTACTGGGAAATGCCCAGTTGCCAGGTTATCCAAACGTTGTTGTTGCTGCTGTTGCTTGGGCAAACATAGGCTGTCTTACCGTTTACTATTACGCGAAACTCTTTTGCCGTGTCCATATCATAGTCTTGCAGTGTGACTGTTGCCTTGTACGGTTTTAACGGCAACGTGCAGAGCGTGTATTTGTAGCCGGTGACAAAGTTGTTCGAAACTACCGTGATGTTTTCTCCACGATTTACTGTTACGGTCAGGTAAGTGTCACATGGCACTTTGCCGTCTCCAAGATGAGCCGTTTTCACAATCAACGTATCCTGAAAATTCGTAGTCCATTCAATGCCCCCTTCATGCCCGCAGAATACGATGTTGAAGTCTGGGTAGAATGTCCATGTGCTGTTAGGTATTCCAACCATTTTGCCGTCGCCACAAGGCCATGTAATATTCGGGGGAAAATGCTCGAACAGAAAATGATAGGTTGTTTGTGCATACTCTTGGCTGTTCACTGTCCAATTTAGAAAGTCCATTGTTGCCTGGTCGTAAGAGACACCGTTGGTCCACTCGTCACCTTCGGCAACGCAGCCTATGCCTACTGCAAGAACATCATCATATCGCCTGATCCAATTCATAGAACCCACCATGTATGAGTAGACCGTATTGTTGCGGTCGTGGTTGCCTTTCACTGCTAACACGGGTTTGTTGGAGGTCTGCGAGATATTGTTGTAAAGATCGTACTGTGCCGCGATTTGATTGCCATTTGATGAGCCGTCAACTAGGTCGCCTATGTTTACCAGAAACTTCGCGTTTACTTGGTTTGTGTTTTGGATCAGCATTTGGTATCTGGCACCAGCTGTCATATTGTCGGAGCCGATTCCGCGACCAACGTGAGTGTCTGAGAAGACAATGAAGTCAGGTCCCGCGTTGTTTACTGTTTCAACTTGGAGTGTTGCTATTCCGACGGTTGCCAGTAGGATTGTAAGGGTCAAAACGAGTAGTTTGGTTTTCATATCCTTCACCTTTTATCCGATAAAATATAAGCGCGCGCGCTTCAAATAAAACTTACTCGCGCGCGCTAAAAGGAAAGTCCTGCGCTCCTAAGATAAGGATAAGACAACTTTCTGCGGAACTGAGAAAAAACGGCAAAAACTCTTGTAAGCAATATATCCAAACCGAAAGAACTCTTATTAGCTGTGGCGACTGATTCTTTTATAAACATCAGGAAGGTTCGAAAGATGGAGATTAGCAGGGATTCTAAAAGGAATCTTGCAATAAGCTTCGCAATCCTAATGGCGCTCTCGTCAATTCTGGTTAATCATGTGGCTGCCACTAACGCCGGATTGAACCTGCCCTCAACGCCCGTCATGATTGAAGTCAGTAACGGCACGGAAAGCTACTTTAACACGAAATTGAGCGATGTTCCTTCAGGCTATGATGTAGCGAACGGAACGTACCTTGGTTGGTGCGTCGACATAAGAACAGAAATGACGCGAAGCCCTGCAACTCACGCAGTATTTTTGTACTCGAGCAGTAACCCTCCAGGGCAATTGGCAAGTGAGAAATGGGACATGGCCAACTATATCTTGAACCACAAGCAAGGAACCGCCCAAGACATCCAACAAGCAATATGGTACTTCATTCATATGAACAGCAACTACACTCCCACAAGCACTGTGGCTTGGATCATTATCAACGATACTCTTATGAACGGCAACGGCTTCGTCCCCGGAAACGGCCAAATCATAGCTGTCATCTGTTATCCAATAATCTTATTTCCAAGTCAACCCGATGTCCAAATCAGCATCATCGAAGTCACAAACACAGTGATTTCAGAGTTTCAGTCAGTCCTTATTTTGCCACTGATCATGTTGACAACACTCTTAGCAGTCATAATCTACAAAAAGAAAGGAGCCAAGTTCAAAGCAAGCCACCATTGTAGCGGGCGTGTATAAACCACCGTTACACATAGGTTTCCACGCGCGCGCGCAAATCACTGAAGTTAGGAAAACCAATGCGAACAATACTGTTGCAACTATAGTCTTTTTCATAATTCCTTCTCCTTGTTTTTCCTTAAACCACGTGCAGAATATCTTTCTGCGCGTGGCTCTAATAATTCGCTTGAGCAACTTTATAACACTTATGATAAAATCTTCTAGACGCGCGCTAGACGTAGCATCCCATTGTTAAATAGGTACCAACGTGGAAATTTCTCTCTGGAAACAACATTTAAAATGTACGTTTACCTAAGCATCAATTAAACATCAACTTATCATGTTAGCAGTAAACAAAACGCAAAATCGGAAGAACTATAATGTGGAAAAATCTGCAAATACGTCCAACCGAAACAACCGTCACACTAAGCTTGAAAATCATCACGTTGGTAGGAGCCACACTGGTCCTGTTCAGCCAAGATCTAACAATTCTCTTCAATGACGCTTGGCAAAGCGAGACGACAAGCTACCTGCTAATTGTACCATTACTACTAGTTTATCTAGTCTATCGAAAAAGAAAAATTCTGAGAGTGGTGATTCCGCTTGAAAACAAAGACCAACCCAAAGAAACCAGACATTTATCAATACTCGCTGGAATACTGCTCTCAATAACTGCAGTACTGCTTTATTGGCACGGCTCCTACACTTTCACGCCGCTAGAATACCACATGCTTGCCCTGCCAATATTTGCAGCTGGCTTAACCCTCATTCTTTTTAATCCGCAAACCTTACGTCAACTAGCCTTTCCCGTAGCTTTTCTCACATTCCTAATGCCGCCTCCAAACGAAATACTATACACTTTCGGCGCAACCCTATCAGTAATAAGCTCTGAAGCCGCCAACAGAATTGTAAACATATTTGGCATACCATCCACAATCACAAGCGAAAGCGGCAACCCAACAATAATAATCACAAGACCAGACGGCACACCAATATCCTTCACAGTAGACATAGCCTGCTCAGGCATCTACAGTCTAATCGGCTTTCTCATATTTGCCGTATTCATAGCCTACATAATCCGAGATAAACCGTGGAAGAAACTCGCTTTAATCCTAATAGGCATACCACTAATCTATTCGCTCAACATTCTCCGCATAACAATCATCCTAATACTAGGCTACCATTACGGCGAAGATTTGGCTCTGCAAGTATTCCACCTGCTAGGCGGTTGGATACTAATATTTCTAGGAACACTCCTGCTACTTTTCATCTCTGAAAAAATTTTCAAAACACAAATATTTGCCAACCCGGCAGAAAAATGCTCGCAATGCAACCCCAATCTACAATCAAATCAAAGCTTCTGCTTTGCATGCGGCAAAATCCTCAAACCAGCAAACATCCCAGTCCAAAAAATCGACATTGTTAAAATCGCTGTAATAGC
>Ga0315280_10002407_pt1 | contig 30337 bp, 23 predicted proteins | sample YL17G06_40_MG_FD_203697 | JGI IMG/M metagenome (GOLD analysis project Ga0315280, IMG submission 203697) | Sediment microbial communities from Yellowstone Lake, YNP, Wyoming, USA - YL17G06_40 | ecosystem: Environmental > Aquatic > Freshwater > Lake > Sediment | place: USA: Wyoming | collected... | reverse complement strand
TCCCTTTTTACTTTTCCATGATGATCGATGAATCCCCATTTCCCGCCTTCGAACAGAGAATGTTCGTCCACTTCTATTTTTTGACATCCAGAGCAAAAGGCGGCATAGCCCTCAGAAAAAGGAGTTGTGAAGTCAAATTGAGCCTGAATGACTACTTTCCCCAGTTCATTTAAAAAACCGATCTTGCCGTTTTCCCTAAATCTGGCTAATCCTTCTTGAAAATAATCGGGGCCGTTATCGTAAATAAAAGGTTGGATATTCAAAATTCGCCCGTTTCGGTCGATATAACGCCAGCCGTCTTTGGTAGCAACAGCTCCAATTTCGCCTGTAAAGTCATAGGCGGCTGCAAATTGCGTCCTAATCATGATCTTTCCTTTATCGTCTTTGTAACCCCACCGCCCATCCTCTTCAAAGGCAATCAATTTTTTAAAGGAATCAACTTCTTTGGCACAGGTCAGTAAAAGCAAAAAAGAGATTGAGATGAAAAACAGCTTTTTCATCTAATACAAAACTGCTTCCTCATCTTTCTCTTTGATCAGTTCATCAATCTCTTTTAAAAAAAACTCTTTACGGATGAGGATGGCCTTGATTTCTAAATTAGTGAGATAGGATTCCACAGCTTTTCTGATGATCTCAAAATTCAAAGCCCTGACTTTTTCCATAAATGGGCGCGGAAGCTTCCCGAAGTCCTGGGGTACTAATCCGTTTTTGCCATAGATGAGTATATCCGTGTAAGGCCGTGAATCTCGGAAAGCGCGGGAATGGTCAATGAGGATCATTTGCCAGTGTTCAGTGTAGCGGAGATTCTGAAGAGTGCGGTCCGAATTGGCGATCAGGCTGTCAAAAACTCGCTGTAGAGACCTCATTTTTTCATAGTGTTCTAATTTATCGACGGGAATAGGAATGTTTTCTTGCGTTCGACGTTTCTCGTTCATGGGGATTGGCACCCAGAGCTGGAGAGAGCCTGAGCTCAACTTGTATCGTCTTTCGACGGTGGGAGGAACCATATTAACTCCTAAAAGCTTATCCATCCCGTAAGCAGCGATCTCACACTCCCATTTATCATTATATTCGGCACCAAGGCCACTGGGCCTTTTCCAGATGGCGTAGGCTTCTAAATCTCCCTTTTTCAGCAAAAGCTTTTTTGGTTTTGTCACTCCTTCTCCGACTTTCTCGCTCTTAATGATTTTTCCTGTCTTAAGGAAATCTTCCCACTTGGATCGCTCTGCTGCCATTTCTGGAGTTAGCTGGGCACAGGACGCCAGGTCAGAGGCCAGGATGAAAGTAGCGAAAAAAACAATGCAGCTTTTTTTCATGTGAAAACTATAGACTCGCAAAAGCAGGATGTCAAATAAGGAAGCATCCCAAATTCTGTGACGATTGAATAGGGGCTTAGAAAAGAGCTTTGCTCCCCGCTCCGATCGGCGGCCTGAGAGACTCGTCTTCCTCAGCTCCTCCGACCCAAGGCTCCAGGCAAATTTATCTTATTTTGGGGACAAAAAATAAGTTTTTCCCGGAAGCATCTTTTTTCTGTGATGATTTAGCTGTCATCAAAGTTGGGTGGCACGGCGGAGGGGCTCTCCGCCCGCCCGGAGCCTCGCGGCGCTTGAATCATCTCCTCTGCGGTATCTTGCAGGAGCGGAGGTGAGGACGGACGGGGAGGAGCCGGGACAGGACCCTATTCCTGATCATGGCTATCACAGAAAAAAGATGCTTCCATTTATCCCCAAAATCACTTGCGGCAACCCATCCTTGGAGCCTTGGCCCTAAGGAGGCCTGGCGGCTACCCTCGTCAGCCGGACTCTCAGGCTGATCTCCGCAATGGTCGCTGCCGCCTTTTTCTAAGCCCCTTCATCACGGAGATTGAGATGCTTGCGAAAAAGAGAGTGACAAGAAAGTATCCATGTGCGTCGCTGAGAGAAGTTCTTTGGGGAGGACTAATTCAAGGCCAGAGCTACTGGGCGACAGCAGTTAAATCCTTATGCCTGATGGCACCGATGAGTTTTCCTGACTTGTCAACCAGAGGCAATGAGCGGAAATCGTATTTGGCGAATTCGCGAGCGGCATCGGCTATAGTATCCTCCGGCGTAAGTGCCACTACTTGCTCCGTCATGATGCTGCCCAGAGTTTCCTCAGTCCCCGCCCTGATCAACTCTCTGATGTCGATGACCCCTTTCAGCGTCCCTTCAGGCGCGACGACATAGACATACATGATGATATCATAGCGCTGCATCCGGTCACGGAACTTTGTTAAAGCATCATTAACGGTCGCCGTTTCGGGCAAGGCCAGGTAGCGGTTGGTGGCGATAGAGCTCAGGCTGACCTCATGATGGCTGAGCAATTCGTTCACTTTGGCACTCGTCTCGCGAGACAGAGATCCTTTCAAGGCTTCGGCTTCAAACCGCGGGAGTATTTCCAGAATGTCGGCGATCTGGGCCGCGGTCATGGTGTTCAGGAGCTCCACGATCCTCTCGCGGCGCAGAGATTCGACCAACTCGCGCTGGACTCTGGGTTCGGTTTCCTCCAGAGTTTCGGCCGCAATTTCGGTATCCAGGGCATTAAAAATCGACATCCGTTCCTCACCACTCAGCTCTTCGAGGATGTCAGCCAGGTCGGCAGGGTGGATGTCCTGGATCTTCTCCCAGGAAATATTCAGTTTGACATCGCCCTTGAATCGGCCGATATCTGAAGGAAGCGCCTGGACATAACGCCAGGGTAGCAGCCTCTGTTCCTTGACATGACTGTGGAGCAGCCGGGCAAGCCAGCCGAGGCGCAGCCGGCGGAGCATCCCGGCCTTGCTGACATCCACATGGACGACAAACATTCGTCCTTCCGCGTGCAGGAGATGGATGTCATAGACAACTTCCACTTCATACTCATCGGTGTCAATAATGCGCTTGTCAAGAATCATGTCCTTGATGAGTATCCGCTCCGGCCCTCCTTTGAACTCCTTGACGGCAGCATCCTGGGAAATGTCAACAATGGTCTTCCGGGCATCAATGGCCTTAACGAGGCTGAAAGGAATGGCCAGCGGAGGGCGTCCGAACGTGCGGTGAATGATCAGGTTGATAACTTCGGGATAAAGCCCGCCCAATTGGATTTCAAGATCTCTCAACCTCCCGATCACACTCCCGGATTGCTGAATGACCTTGTCGCCGACGAGTTGACTGATGAAAAAGAATTCAGGCGGCGTCTGGGATTTCTCTTTTGCAGTCATGGCCTCTTCACTCTTTCCTTATAGTATAATCCTCTATCGCCGAAATTTCACTTGTTCACCATCGTAATAAACTTGATGATCAGGATCCCCACCAGCAAAATCAAGTAAAGTCTCAGCATCAGCAGGGCGAAAGCGACCCCCTTGGTCATCTTGACGCGAGGCGTGGCATATTTGCGGTTGATTTCGCGGATCTTGGAAAATCGGCGCTTGAAATATTCTTTCATTTCAATTCTTTTTCTCCTCCTCTATCAACAGCTATTTGAAAAGATTGGGAAACAAGGCACTCACTGCATATAGTGTAGACAGGAGCACGATGCAAACAACGATTGTCACGCTGATGATATTCTGAGCCCTGTTGTTTTTGAATTTTCCCATGAGCTCTCCGTCATTGAGAAGCAAGATCAGAAATACAAGTGCGGCGGGCAGAAGGGTCACGGCAATCACCTGAACAAAAAGCGTAATCAACACCAGAGGAGCTCCCGGGATCAGAACTACAGTGCCGGCCGTGATTAAAGCAATGAAATAACTGCCGTAGAACCAAGGGGCTTCCTTGATTTTGTTGTTCAGGGAATGAGCCCATCCAAAAATCTCGCCGAAAGCCCAGGAACTCGCTAAAGAGATGCAGATAGCGCCTAAAAACCCGGCGTCAAAAAGGCCGATGGCCAAGAATGTGCCCAGGTATTTGTTGATTCCCATCAGCGCTTGAGAGGCTTGAGCTGCGCTATCGATCTGAACGCCTCTGAGCACCGTCGCAGTCACGATGATGACGAAGGCGGCCACAAGCACGGTGCAAATGGAGCCAATAAAGGTATCCACTTTGCCGAAGGGGATGTCTTTTTCGTCCATGCCCTTATCGACGACGGCGCTCTGCTGGAAGAAGATCATCCATGGTGCGATGGTCGTGCCGATGTTCGCCATCAGGAAGAAGAAGATCTGATTGTTGAACCCGCCCGGGAAATGGGGAATCAAACCCACCCGGAGGACTTCAGAAACCGACGGATGGACGATAAAGGCTGCGGGAATATAGATGAGGTTGATGCCGCAAAATAATAAGGCGATTTTCTCCCACGTCCAGTAACGGCCCTGCAAGACCATCATGGCCATGATAATCGAAACGACGATTACGGTCGCAAGGGGAGGGATGTGAAAAATGCTCAGCGCCGCTGTCATGCCGATGAATTCTGTGACTAGGGTCAGCCAATCGGTGAGGACGAGGTCGGTCAAGGAGAACCAGCCCCAGAACCGGCCGAAGGTTTCGAAGATAGCCTCAGCATGGCCTCGCTTGGTCACGGCGCCGAGGCGCACCGTCATTTCCTGGACGTAATAGGCTGCTGGCCCCAGAATGACAAGAAACCAGAGAAGGCCATATCCGAATCGGGCGCCGGTGGCCGCATAAGTGGTAATTCCTCCCGCGTCATTGTCGGCCACCATGACGATGATCCCTGGCCCCGAAACGGCCAGGAAAACGGCCAGCCATTTAGCAACACGGCGGTAATGAAAATACAGCCTGGGAATAAAACCAATGCTCGGGCGGCGGGTGCTTGAGATTGCGGCTGGCGCCTTCATGGCTTCCTCTCGTTTAGATTGTGATCAGAACGTAACGTTTCAAAAAACAGATGATAAGTTTTGTAATATATTCCTGCCCCTTTTCTTTGTCAACCATTCGAAAAATTGTGTGCTGGGGACGTTCCCTATCTTGTGTTTTTCTTTTTTCTTGTTAAAATATATCTCGCCTGCGATGGGGAAATTCCCCGTTATTAGGAGGGGCGGCTCCCCTTAGTGAATGAAAGGAGTGTGAGATGGCCGATTTTTTAAAACATATTCTGTGGGCGACGGATTTTTCGGAGGAAGCGCAGGAAGCCCTGCTTTATGCGAATTTTTTCGCCAAGGCTTTCAAGTCCCGTCTTCTAGCGCTCCATGTGGCTTCTGATTTTTCGCCGGCTCTGTATGACACATCGGCGGTCATCAGCGGCGAATTGAGTAAAACTATCGATTTAGTAAAAAATAAGGCCAAAGAGAAGCTGGAGACCGTAAGCAAGGCCAAAGGAGTGACTTTTGACAAAGTCATCATCAAGGAAGGTTCGGCCTCGAAAAAGATTATTGAAGTCTCTAAAGAAGAGAAGGCCGATTTGATTGTCATCGGCCGACGGGGCCTTTCGGCGATGGAAAAACTCTTCATTGGCAGTGTCGCCAACCATGTCTTGAGAAGTTCTTCGGTGCCCGTACTCATCACTAAGAAAAAGAGGGGAAAACCTCGTGTCGGAAAAATTCTGGTGCCGACTGATTTTTCTAAACAGGAAGAGATGGAGCAGGACTTTGCCTGGAAATTAGCCAAAGGGTTCAAGGCTTCGATGACGCTTCTTTATGTCCTGGAACTCTTCGGACATGACCTCCGAATTGTGGATGAGCTCTTCAAAGATGTGATGGCCAGGCTTAAGAAAAAGAGGCAAAAACTTGGAGAAGAAATCGAAATCTCGGAGGAAGTCTTTAGGGCGGTGAATGCGCCATCGGGAATTGTTGAATACGCCAAGACTTATAAGTTTGACCTCATCGTGATGTCAACCTATGTTCACAAGTTAGAGCGGTTTTTGCTGGGGAGTACCACTGAAAAAGTGATCTCTCACACAAACCTTCCTGTGTTCGCCATTCCACCGGCATGCCATGCTGATTAAAGGTGGACTATCAACTTCCTGGGAAATTCAGAGAATCAGAGAGATAAACAGAGGCTGAAGGATAGGCCAAAACCCGAAGCTTCAAGCAACCTACCTAATTTAGGTCCATCTTGGCCCAGACGCAGATCATTCAGATCTCTTCCTTTACCCTCTCCACTTACATAAAGAAATCTTAGGATGCGGTAGACGATCCCGCCGCTGATAAACAACTTAGGGGCCAGATGCATGATCAAACCTGCGCCAAGATTAATTCCGAGTCCGGTATAGGTTGCGTTGTAAACTGAGCGATGCATCTGGGCGCTCTTTTTGACGTTGATCCAGGGAATACCGATGCCCAGGAGAAAGTAGGGCTGGAAGTGTCCATTCTTAAAGAGTAACGCCCTTCCGTTGATCTCGGCTGAATGAAAAATCGCGGTGCTTTCAAGATCCTCTAAGTAGGCTTTATGGGAGGAGCGCAGGATTACGAAATCCCAGAGGCTTGATTCGCGCTTGTACCCAAAACCCAGGCCAAACCCGAAGCCATTCTCCATTTTCGGGACAAAAAAGGCTTTTTCGAAATGCCACAGGACCAGCCCTCGGTTTAAATCCCCGTTATAGGATAGGCTGTGGCCGGAAAGGCTAAGAAAGAATTTCGCGCGAGCGGATTGGTCACACTGGCTTGACGGAGGAGATGTTAGGAGGAGCATTAGCACAACAGCAAGCAGGGATCTTCTCTGCGCTTTGATTATCTTGCTCTGCATTAAGCTTTTTTAGTCCACAGAAATTAAATTTAAATAGGAATGGGCATGAATGGTCAGTCTTAACACTTGCAAGAATATAGAATTTGTTAAACGGAGATGTCAATAGAAAAAAGCAAAAAAGAATTGATGAAGAAGTAAAAATGATGATAAAATAATAAATATAATTTTAGAAGTGCGAGATGGCAAGGAATTTAATTTTTAGAGTAGGATGTATTTTATTGTCAGCTTTCGGCAGTCTCTTGTTTTCTCAGGGAGTCGATTCCCCTCCTATTTACCCCTTTTATGAAGTGCCAAATCCCCTTTCTGGTAATAATCCCGTCTATCATCTCATCCCTCGAGCTGTTCCTCTTCCCGGCAAATCCTTCCATGACCTTTGCTTTAAGACGACCATTACCCGAACCACGAAAACATTGGGTTTAAGACATGAATACTCTCGTTTTGATCCCTTTAATGTGAATCAATCCATGATTGTCTTGCTCGACCTGCCTACGGGTGATTGGAAAATTTATAAAACCAAGGGTAAATATTACGATCAGTCTGGCAATTTCGTGAGGACGCTTAATAACCAGGCAGAGCCCCGGTGGGATCCAAAGGATCCCAGCTTGATTTGGGGGCTTCGCGATTTCAGTATTATCAGGATAAATGTAAAAACAGGCCGAGTAACTGTGATCAAAAATTTCTCAAAGGATCAGACTATTGGACCTATCATAAAAGCAGAGCCCGATCTTTATCGCATTACCACAAAGGATGAAGGAGAATCATCCCTGGACAAACGATTTTGGGCCCTTTGCCTTCAGGGCTCTAAGGATGACTATCGGCTAAGATATATATTCACCTGGGACCTCAAACTCAATAAAATCTTGGGTCTTCACAAGCTTTCTTCTGCCGAAGCTCAACTTATTGATTGGGTCGGGATGTCACCTCTGGGCAAGTGGGTCTTAATCGGCGGAGATGCCGGAGAAAACCAAACCTGGGCCGGCCTCAATATGGTGGACAAGAAATTCTCCAGTTTCCATAGACTTGCCAGCGCCACAGCTCATTCTGATGTCGGGTTAGATACCCAAGGGAACGAAATAATCGTGATGCAGAATTCGCGGACAGATTATATCGATTTCATTCCCATCAGTCTGAACGCAAGGCCGGTCGATGATGTGGGCGATTATAAGAATAACAGTGTCAAGCCTATTGTCCGACTGTATTATAATTCTAACTCTCCGATCGGTTTGAATAGCGGTGTTCACATTTCAGGCAATCATGGCGGTTATTGCGTCATCTCAACAAACACAGAGCCAGGCGTACCTGAACAGAATTGGCTTGACCGGACAATTACGCTGGTAAGGCTCGATAGAAAGAAGTTTCGTGTCTTTTATCTCGCCAAGGTTTATAACACAACCGGGTCTTACTGGGAGGAAACTCAAGCAACTATCACCAGCGACGGCTCAAAAGTTGTCTGGGCGTCAAATTGGGGCCAGAATGTTGGTAAGGATAAAGTCTTTCTTATGCGATTGGATATGCCGCCCAACTGGGAAAAGCAATTCAATTTTCAGAAATCTGATCAAATCTTTAGGGCAAAAAGCTATAATTGAAAAATCTCCCTTCCCCACGAATCATTTCACTATGATTGAAAAGACAGCGCAGCAGAAAGATTGCTCTGTCTATCTACAATCTTTTGGTTTTGAATGTGCGTTTAGAGAGATCAGGGTCATTCAAGAATCCTAACGATGTTGTCATCAAGTTTGATTCGTGTTTTGAGCGAAACACCTTGGAGTATATATTTGAATCGGGAGGTGCTTGGCTAGAGGGCTATTGGGTGAAATTTGAGGTACCCTGGGTTAAGGTCATGAAAAAAGAGTTCTTTGAGCTCAAGGCAACCTAGGACTCCTGCACTTATACGATCAGCTCTATTCCTGAAAAGAACCCATGAAATAATACAAATTTGGTGCATTTTCAGGGGTTTAATTTTATAATATTTTTTTCATTGAGAAAAAATTTTATCTTTGAAATTCTTAGAATCGGAGCGGTGAACTATGTTTAAAGGACATCCTAAAGGACTCTTTGTCGCCTTTTTTGCCAACATGGGTGAGCGGTTTGGCTTCTACACCATGATCAGTATCTTTGTTCTCTTTTTGCAGGCTAAATATGGTTTTAATGCGGCTGCTTCAAGTCTGGTCTACGGGATTTTTATATTCTTTGTTTACTTTTTCCCCTTACTTGGGGGTCTCCTGGCTGATAGAGTCCTGGGCTATGGCAGGACCATCAGCCTGGGGCTGGTGGTGATGTTCATCGGTTATATCTTGCTTGCTATTCCGAGCGCCATGGAAACCGGTTTCGGCCTGGTCATCGTTGCCCTGGCAACGATTGCTTTGGGCACCGGATTTTTTAAAGGAAACCTCCAAGCCCTGGTTGGAAATCTCTACGACGACCCCCAGTACAGCGCCAAAAGAGACCGAGCTTTTAACATTTTTTACATGGGAATCAACATCGGTGCAATGTTCGCTCCCACGGCCTCAGAAAAAGTCAGCAATTGGATTCTTTCTACTTACCATTATATTTATGATGCCCGAATCCCCGCGCTGGCCAACGACTTTTTAAAAAACAAACTCGCCGACGCTAGTTTGTATTTATCCATTGCCCAGTCGCAGGACTCGAGTGTCACGCTCGAGAGCCTAAAGCAATTTTCTGAAAATTATATCAATGGCCTGAGCAAATCCTATCATTACGGATTCGGCGTCGCCTGCATCAGTCTGATCATTTCGATGCTGGTCTTCTGGGGATTAAGAAAATACTACAGCCACGCAGACCTCACCGAGAAACAGAAAGCCAAATCGGAAGCGCTCAAAGCCCAGGTCATTAAACTCACGCCCCAGCAGACCAAAGAACGATTGCTTGCCCTGGGATTGGTATTCTTAGTTGTCATCTTCTTCTGGATGTCATTCCATCAGAGCGCGGTCACCATGACCTATTTTGCCAGGGATTACACGGTTCCGAGCGTGGGCAAAATCACCAATCTTTGGTTTGACCTGTTTGGATTACTTCCCCTATTCCTGGCGGTTGTGGGCTTGGTCTTCCTGCTGAGAAAAGGGGCCGGCGCTGCGGCTCGCTTAATAGGCGGTGCCAGTTTTGTGGTGTTTGCCCTGCTGGCCTACCTGAGGTACAGAGGCTATGAAAATGTCAATCCTTTCACGCCCCAGAAATTTCAGCATTTTAATCCATTTTTCATCGTAGCCTTAACCCCTATTGTCGTCAGTCTTTTCGGCTATCTGAATCGAAAAGGGAAGGAACCATCGGCACCGCGGAAAATCGGCATCGGGATGGTGATCACATCTGGCGCTTTTCTCATTCTTGTTTTCGGTTCATTGGGCTTGGCCAGTCCGAAAGAACTTGGAGGCCGAGTGGCGCCGTCCGGCATGCTTGTTTCCACGTACTGGCTGATCAGCACCTACTTCATGCTGACCATTGCCGAATTGTTCCTCAGCCCGATGGGGATCTCTTTTGTCTCGAAAGTGGCGCCACCCAAATACAAAGGGTTGATGCAGGGTGGCTGGTTCGCGGCAACCGCCATCGGGAATTATCTTGTCAGCGTGATTGGCGCTCTGTGGTTGAGGGTTCCGCTGTGGTCTTTGTGGCTGATCCTGGTGGTGTGTTGTTTGCTCTCTGCTACGTTTATGTTCTCGGTCATGAAACGGCTGGAAAGGGCAGCCCAGGTTTAGTTTAGAGGTTCCCGTACATTTTATGTGGGTAAGGATAGAGACGAGATCAGAAAAAGACCTCGCTCTGCCATTCAGGTTTTTAACGATCGGCGAATATGCACTGCGCTCCACCGCGGGAAGCCAAACTCTTTTCAAAGCCCCTATTCAACCATCGCGGAATTTGGGATGCTTACATGGGACTTAAAGGAGTAGAAAAAAAGACAAAAAAGTGCTAAGTTGGGGCTATATTTAGAAAGAATAAAACATCGGATTAAGGTTCGGAAGGAGGTCTTTGCCAATGCCCACAACCGATTTTATAGTCTATCGTTCCCGGTGGCGTATGCTTCTGGTTTTTATGTTCATCATTGCGATGAACCAAGTGTGTTGGATAACGTTTGCTCCAATTACCAGCAAGGCAGCGCAATTTTTTGGTGTTTCGGAATTGAAGATCGGATTGTTATCGATGAGCTTTATGATCATCTATTTATTCGTTGCCATACCGGCCTCATGGGTCATAGATACTTATGGATTCCGGGTGGCCGTTGGGACAGGAGCGGTCCTTACGGGTATTTTTGGCCTTCTCCGTGGCTTGTCCCCGGCGAATTACACTCTGGTCTTAGTGGCTCAAATAGGGATTGCCATCGGCCAACCCTTTGTGCTCAATTCTCTCACCAAAGTGGCTGCCAGGTGGTTCCCCTTAACCGAAAGAGCAACTGCTACTGGGCTTGGAACATTGGCCATGTACCTCGGGATTATTGTCGGCATGTTCTTGACGCCGCTTCTGACCATCAAATATGGCCTGAGACAGATGCTGTTATTCTATGGGATAGTCTCCGTGTTTTCGGCAATTACTTTTTTAGCATTCGCCAGAGAACATCCTCCCACTCCTCCGTGCCCGGCCGGCCATGAGGAGCGATCCTTAATGCTCGATGGTTTGAAGAATGTCTTTCGACAGAAGGATTTTATCCTGCTCTTGTTCATCTTTTTCATTGGACTCGGCATCTTCAACGCTGTTTCCACTTGGATCGAGATGATCATCAGACCCAGAGGCTTTTCCATCAGCCAAGCTGGCGTGTTGGGCGGCCTGATGGTGACGGGAGGAATAGTTGGTGCGGTCGTACTGCCGCTCTTCTCTGATCGGTCTCACCGGCGAAAACCTTTTATCATCCTCGGCCTGATTGGCACAGCTCTGGGACTCCTGGGCATGACTTCTGCCGCCCATTATGGGCTTTTGCTCTTTTCAGGCTTTCTCTTCGGATTTTGTCTGCTGGGCGTCGGACCCATCGGTTTCCAGTTTGGAGCGGAAATGACCTATCCTGCTCCTGAGGGTACTTCAAACGGCCTTCTTCTTCTTTCTGGACAGGTTTCGGGGATCATCGGCATCTTTGCCATGGATATGACTAAGTCGGCGGCAACAGGCTCGATGACAGCAGCCATGTTTGTCTTGATCGGCTTTGTCTTAGTCTGTTGCCTGGTGAGCTTGAAGCTGCGTGAATCATTGCTTCTAAAGGAAACTCAGCAGGGGTAGGGGAGATCCTAATTTCTGGGGACACATTCTTTAATTCCAGTTAAGTGATGTGTTCCTTTTGCCCAATTCTTTTGAATTTGAATTTCGGCAATGGGTTGTGTGTCACTGATTTATTCAAGATTGTAATTTTGAAACGAGAGAGAGCTTGACGTATCCAGTGCAGCCAGCGCTTTCGATAGTACTTTTTACGGAGGAGGAATTCACGGTTGTGACATCTTTGAGTGATGCGCCAAATAAATCCAGGAAGAAAATAGCGTTTGGCTCTGGCCTTGGCAGGTTCTCATTTAGTAGACGAATATTGGCCTTGATTCTCTCACTTAAGGCAGCTTTTCATTCTGAAATTGAATCTATGTAGCTGAAATAAAACAGGCTACAACGGGCCGACCCCGATATGATTTATTCTTTGTAAGTTAATAATCATAAAGGAAATTAATTGCCGAAAAAAGAGGTGTATAATATTATTTTAAAGGCGAGCTCAAAATGGCTATTATGAATAATTTGAAGAGAGCGATCCTGTTTTTGGTTTTTGTCATTTTTGTTTTTTCGGGAAGCGGGACTTCCTTGAAACAGGATTATCCCATCCGGCCTGTGGATTTTACCAAGGTTCAGATTCAGGATGATTTCTGGGCGGTCCGGATAGAGATCAACCGTACCGTTACTATTCCCTATGCTTTTAAAATGAATGAAGAAACAGGACGCGTCGATAACTTCAGGAAAGCGGCGGGACTGATGAAAGGACTACACACAGGCAAACGCTACAACGATTCTGATGTGTTTAAGGTCATGGAGGGAGCGGCCTATTCCTTGCTCCTCCACCCAGACCCTGACCTCAAAAAAAAGCTTGATGACCTGATCCAGATCATCGGCAAGGCTCAGGAGCCCGATGGCTATCTCTACACGGTCCGGACCATCGATCCCAAAAACCCAGCACCGGGCGCGGGCAAAGAGAGATGGTCCAATCTGCGCGTGAGCCATGAGCTCTACAATGTCGGACATATGTATGAGGCGGCGGTGGCTTATTATTTGGCGAGCGGCGAACGGACATTCTTGAATATTGCTATTAAAAACGCGGACTTTCTGGTCAATACCTTCGGCCCAGGAAAAAAGCGCGGGTTTCCTGGCCATCAGGAAATCGAAATCGGCCTGGCCAAACTTTATCGTGTGACCGGCAATCAAAAATATTTGGATTTGGCGAAATTCTTTCTTGACGAGCGCGGCCATTATCACCAGGGCGAGACATACCCTCAAGATTCTCCTTTTGTCATCTACAATTCAGAGGAATATTTACAGAACCATAAACCGGTGCTCGAACAGACTGAGGCTGTGGGACATGCCGTTCGGGCATCTTATATGTATGCCGGGATGGCCGACGTGGCAGCGCTCGGAGGCTATCCCGAATATGCGGAAGCGATCGACCGCCTCTGGGAAAATGTTGTCGGGAAAAAGCTTTATATCACGGGCGGAATTGGCTCGCGCGGCGAATATGAGGCATTTGCGAATAATTACGAACTGCCCAATGCTGATGCTTACGCCGAGACATGTGCGGCGATCGGCAATGCCCTCTGGAACCACAGGCTTTTTCTCCTTCACGGCGATGCCAAGTACATCGATGTCCTGGAAAGAATCCTCTATAATGGGCTCATCTCCGGCGTCTCATTAAACGGAGACCTCTTTTTCTATCAGAACCCACTCGAATCAGCGGGCAACTACGGCCGGAGTCCCTGGTTTGAAGTAGCCTGCTGCCCCGGCAATATTGTCCGTTTTATTCCTTCTTTTCCGGGCTATGTCTATGCTGTCGGGGAGGATGTGCTCTATGTCAATTTGTTTGTCAAAAACGAGGCAAAAATAGATATGAATGGAAATACCATCAAACTCACTCAGGATACCAAGTACCCCTGGGATGGAGCCGTGAAGATCCTGGTGAACCCGGCCAAGGCGAGAAAATTTACGATGGCACTCCGGATTCCGGGCTGGGCTCAAAATCAGCCGGTTCCGAGCGACCTGTATCGCTTCCTGGATAAGAATGAACAGCCTGTGCGGATCAAGGTGAATGGAAAGCAGATGGCATTGAATATTGATAAAGGATATGTCCGGATTAAAAAGAGATGGAGAAGATGGGATGTGATTGAGATTTATTTTCCCATGCCCATAAGGCGGGTTGTGGCCAACGAGCAGGTGAAGGCTGATGCAGGCAGGGCCGCTTTACAACGTGGACCGATTGTCTTTTGCGCTGAAGGAGTGGATAACGGCGGGCATGTACTGAACCTTGTGCTTCCGGATGATGCGAAGCTTCAGTCCTGGTATCGCAGCGATTTACTCAAAGGAGTGGTCGTGATCACAGGTCAGGCGTTGGCCGTGGTCAAAACTCCGGAGGGGAAAACAGAGGCCAAAAAGCAGGATTTCCTTGCGATACCTTACTACGATTGGGCTCACCGTGGAGCGGGCGAAATGGCCGTCTGGCTCCCAAGGATGGAATTGAGATAACCCCTGGCCATACCATCTCTTCAATTTCTTTTAGCTTTGCTTCCACTGTCAATTGGGAGCATTTCAATTTCCGTGATAAAGGGGCTTTGAAAAGGGCTGCAGCGACCATCACGCGGAGATCAGCCTGAGAGCCCGTCAGTTTTCTTACTTGAAAACTTCTAACTCTTCGGCTAAGCTGAAACCTCGACATGAGGAAGGCTGTCATGGAAACCGTTGAGCCGCGACGTTTTCTCAACGAGAGTGAGAAACCGACAGGGAAGCATTACATTATCTTGGGCATGGCCTGGGCAGGTTGGCTCTTTGATTTCTATGACCTGATGATGTTTTCGTTCTTGCTCATTCCGATCAAGAAGACGCTCGGCCTCAGCGATGCTTCGCTCTCCCTTCTCCTGGGTTCAACCTTAGCAGCCACTGCCCTGGGCGGCATTTTTTTTGGCTACCTGGCGGACCGCTTTGGAAGGAAGACTGTCCTCTCCTGGACCATACTGATCTATTCCTTGGGCACTTTTGCCTGCGGCTTTGCTCGAGGTGCCCTGTGGTTACTCTTCTTTCGCATTATCACCGGTCTCGGAGTCGGCGGCGAATGGGCGACCGGCCAAACCCTGGTGGGCGAGACCTTCCCGGCACGGATGCGCGCCCGGTTCGCTGCCGTGATGCAGACAGGCGCACCGCTCGGCATCGCCCTAGCTTCGATCGTGGGTGGGTTTATTGAACCGGCTTTTGTTCGGGCCTTTGGCGAGGAATGGGGTTGGAGAGGCTGCTTTTTTCTCTCCGTGATTCCTGCCCTGCTCGTTGTGATCATCCGCAGATCAATGCCTGAATCCGATGTTTGGATGGAACACCGTCGCCGAAAGGGAGCCGCTGAGGGCGGTCACCTTTCCCACCTGCTCCGCACCCCGCACTTGCGCCGTCTCTTCACCCTGGGTCTGGTCCTTGCGCTGACAGACATGTCGGCCTATTGGTTTACTTATACCTGGCTTCCCAAGTACCTTTATAACAACCTCGGGTTCTCCATGGCGAAGTCAGGGCTGTGGATGCTTGTCACACAGGCTGGAGGCTTCCTCGGCTACCTGTCATTCGGGCTGGTGGCGGACTGGAAGGGTCGAAGAGTTGCCTACACGGCATTTTCGGTGGTGTGGGGTGTGAGCCTCCTGGCCGTCACCTGGTTTTGGACGAGCATTGCCATATGGCCCCGGTTAACCCTTGTCTTCATGTTCCTGGTGGGTTTCGGCACAGGGAACTTCTCCGGCTACGGCCCGATATTCTCCGAAATCTTCCCCACCAAAGTGCGCAACACAGCGATGGGCACCGCCTTCAATCTGGCCCGCGGCGTGCAATTCTTCACCCCGCTGATCATAACCCGGGTGGCGGTCCGCTACGGCTTGGGCGGCGGCATCTCACTGGCGGCATTCTTTGCAGTATTTACGGGCCTGTGGGTGTGGACGCTTCCGGAAACCCGTGGCACTCGCATCATCGCCGAGCCTTGATGCTTTAAAAAATAGTCAAGATGATGTTCTTTTCGGGTAAAAAAATCATTGTTACAGGAGGCACCGGCCATTTGGGAAGCGCTCTGGTTCACCACCTGGTTCAGAATCTTAAGCTGGATGCATCAAACATCCGCGTTTTTTATTTAACCAATACCCAGACTCATTCCTTGCGCGATATTCACGGTCTTGATTTTTTTCCCGGGAATATTCTTCGGTTTGAAGATGTCAAGCGGGCCGCTGAAGGAGTCGAATATATTTTTCATGTGGCTGGATCCACATCTTTTGATCCGCGCCAAAAACGGCTTCAATGGTTTATCAATGTAGAAGGTACGCGCAATGTGCTGGAAGTCTTCAGGCAATCTCCGTCTGTCCAGAAAATGTGTTACACGAGCACAGTAAATACATTAGGTGTGCCGAACCCGGTAGGGAGCATTGGAAATTTCGAAAGTTCGGACCCATACAAAAACGAGCCCCGCTTACACTCTTTTCGATCTGCGAAGGAAGCTTTAACCTTTGTGGATCAAGTCCATCGCCGGCAGCTTTCCGATTGGGAAAAGAGAATCGGGATTGGCTATTTTGATTCCAAACTGGCTGCCCAGGAATTAGTCCAACAATATGTACGCGAATTTGGGCTGAATGTTGTTTCGGTGCTTCCCGGGACTTTATTCGGCCCTTATGATTTTTTGATCGGCAATGGGATTTATTTACTCAGTATCTATCGCCGAAAAATGCCCGGAGTATTGAAAGGGGGGATTTCCGCTGCTCATGTGATGGATGTGGTGGAAGGGCATATCCTGGCTTTGGAAGCAGGACAAAAAGGTGCCCGCTATATCATTACTGGCGTCAAGGAAGATAATTTATATCTTAAGGATATGGCAAAGATCATCGCAGAAGTTCTTCGGCAGCAATTTCCAGATAAAAAAATTCTAACCCCGTCGATTGTATTTCCGCACTGGATGGCCAATACTGTCGCCTTCTTTTCAGAGCTTTATGCAAAAATGTTTCAGCAACCATGTTTATTGAGCCGTGCAGCCGTGAAAGCTGGTTCAATGCCTTTATTTTATACCCATGAGAAAGCTGCTCGAGATTTAGGATATCGACCGAAAAGCACATTCAGGCAAGCCGTCGAAGAAATGGCGGAGTATTATCGAGCTGAGAATTTATTTAAGTCAAAAGGGCGGTATCTTGATCAAGCGAACTAAAACGATCGAAAGAGCCAGGTAGCTCAACGATTCACGACCAATTGTCCCTGCCCAAAGGTGATGCATCGGAACCGGAGGCAGCAGTATTTCCATGAGGATGGGCATGTAGTCGATTACATCATCCCTTCAATTTCCTTGAGCTTCAGAGTCAGGCGTTTGGGGGAGATGGGGAAGGTCGTCTTGAGCTCTGGAGCGAACATCGAGACCTTGAACTCCTCAATCATCCAGCGAAATTCCTCGATAGCATTTCTTTTTTCAAATGATGTCTTGGGTGATATGTTTTTCTGTAAACGATCTAGGGCATCGGTAAAAATTATAACCTGAGCGGCTTTCTTCCTGTCCTTTTCAGGGTCATTTTTCCCTCGCTCGGCGCGCAATTCCAAGGCATTCAGGTAACGTGGAAGATGGGCGAGCCTCTCCATAGGATAAATCTCCAGGAAATTCTTCGGCACGAGCTGCTGGAGTTCATCCCGAATCTGCATGCAGATGTCCTTGACTGCTTTGTTGGATAGGTTGGCCGTCTCGAGGATTTGAAGAGCCTTTTTTGTTTTTTGATAGGCGTCAAGAATCTGGAGGGTCATTTGCTGCAGAGTATGTCCTTTTTCGAACAAGGCTCTGATGACAGTTTCTGCATAGGCTTCAAAGTCTGTTTTGCTGCGCAGGTTTTTTTGGAAAATTTCCTTCTTCAGATTCTCCATCATCGCTTTCAAGACAGCGCTCTTGCCGCCAAAATATAGAGCTGCCGGCTCATATTCTTCTGCCAAAATAAGGTATCTCTTCAAAAATTCCAGGTCCTTCGCGAACTTAGGGAGAAGAAGGGCCTCAACGCCCTTTTGATGTGAAGACAGCGCTTCCTCTTTAGTTTTGAAGAGACGGAGGTTCACACCTTTTTCTGTTGGTTCAAGCCCGGGGTATGCGGTCCTAAAAGGTTGGATGGAAATGCTCTCAGGCAGCGACTCGAAATTCCAGGATGTCAGTCCTATCTTTTCCCACTTTTCTTGCGCGTTTTTCCATTCTGCCGAATCCTCCGGCTTTTGAATAGCCTTATCGGCCTGTCGCAAAACATCGAGGTCTCTTCCAGCCGCGATTTCCTTGCCCTCATGGTTGGTCAATGCTACGCGCATTTTGAGATGTTTAGGAATTTCTGCTTTTGCCCATTCGGAAGCCGGGATATCCACGCAGAGTCTTTCCTTGACAAACTTGGCCAGAGTTTCGAAAAGTGAATCGCCCCTCTGTTCAATCTCCCGGACAATAATCTCTACCTTGTCAGAAACAGGCATCAGCAGCTTCCGGTATCGTTTGGGAAGACCTTTGATTAACGCTGTTATCTTTTCTCTGAACTGGCCCGGTACACTCCATTCCAGCGGCTCAGCCGTGACGGTTGCGATCAGGTCAGATGGGATTTTCAACGTGACTCCGTCATCGTTCTCGCCCGGGGCAAATTTGTAAGAGGCCTTGAAACGCCTGTTGCCCAGAGTCAGTTCATCGGGATAAAGAGCAAGCTCTTTTTCATCGGGGAAGGAGAGGATAAGGTCTTTTTCACTCATCTTCAGGAAATCATCGCTCCCCATCGTGCGGATTCTCTTCTCCAAACCGCGGAGGTCATAGACTCCAGAAAGGCGGCGGGAGTAGAAATCGACTATTACTTCTTCGCTGACCAGGATGTCCCGGCGCCTCAATTTCTCTTCCATCTCGGATATTTTTTTGACGAGACCCAGGTTGTGTTTGAGGAAATCCGGCATCTGTTTGATGTGGCCTTCCATCAGAGCGGAGCGGACAAATATCTCATGGGCTTCTTCCTGGTTGATTGGGCCATAAGATATATCTCGTCCGGAAACAATCTCGAGGCCGAAAAGCGTAACCTTCTCTTTGGCCCAGACCTCCCCTCGGTCTTTATCCCAATGCGGCTCAGAATAGAAATAGCGGCATTGCTCTCCGCCCAACTCTTCGAGCCACCCCGGGTCGATTTTTGCGGCCGTTCTCGCAAATAGCCTGGATGTTCGGACCATCTCTGCAGCCACGATCCAGGGGCAGGATTTGTTGAAGAGGGCAGAGCCGGGGAAGATCATGACTTCGCGGTCTTTAGCTGCAAGATAAATGTTTTTTTCTTTATGCACAGCGATATTAGAAAGGAACCCGCTCAATATGGATCTGTGAATGCCTGCGTAGAGCGCTGCGGACATCTCTGTTTTTTCTTTGCGCCCCAGAGGAATTTTCTGCTCTTCCAGAATGGAGATAATTTGATCATGGACGAAGACCCACTCCCGCATGCGGGGGAATGAAAGGAAGTGTTCTCTGCAGAATTTTCTTTGCTCGTTTCGAGATTTCGGATTTTGCCCAACGCTGTGGTACTGGTCCCAGATGTTGAGAAGCGTAAGAAAGTCAGAATCTGGATGTTTAAAGCGCGCCTGCTTTTCATCGGCCAAACTGGCTTTTTCCAGGGGACGCTCCCTGGGATCGCGAATGCTCAAACCCGAAGCGATGATAGCCACTTCCCGGAGGCAGCTTTCCTTTTGGGCTTCAAGGAGCATCCGCGATATCTTCGGGTCTAGGGGCAATCGCGCCATCTGGCGGCCTAGGGGTGTGAGTTCGAAGTCGCGGCCCATTCCGATTATGGCGCTCAATTCGAGAAGAGTTTCGTTGCCGTCTTTAATATTTTTGGGATGAGGCCTATCCACAAAAGGAAATTCCGAAGGATGGCCCAGGTTGAGATAAATCATACGCAGGATCACCTCGGCCAGGTTGGAACGCAGAATTTCGGGAGGCGTGAATTGAGGCCGGCCTTCATAATCCTCTTGAGAGAAGAGCCTAATGCCTAGCCCTTCCTCGACCCGGCCGCAGCGGCCCATCCTCTGATCTGCACTGCTTTGAGAAATGGGGCTTATGGGCAGACTGTTGATCCGGGTGCCGGGCTGATACTGGGAGATTCGCGCCAGTCCTGTATCAACTACATATTTAATGCCGGGAATGGTAAGGGATGTCTCGGCAACATTGGTGGCTACGACGATTTTCGGGCCTGAGACAGAATAGACTCGTCCTTGCTGTGCGGCTGGAAGTCGGGCATACAAGGGCAGAATCGCTGTCCCTGGATATCTTTTGCCTTCAAGGCGTTCGCAGGTTTCGAGGATGTCCTGTTCGGTGGGCATGAAAATCAGGATATCGCCAGGTCGCCTTTTGGTTTGGAGTTGGTGCACCGTATGGACGGCCAGATCGATGTAATCGACGTCTTCTGGAGCGGCCGGGAAGGAATCGGCACTCAGGTATTCTACTCCCACCGGATACAGGCGGCCGCCGACTTGAACCACGGGTGCATCATCAAAAGCCTTGGAAAATTTTTCAGTGTCAAGCGTGGCTGAGGTAATAATGATTTTAAGTTCGGGACGGATAGAAAGTAGCTTCTTCGAAATCCCCAACAGAAAATCGATGTTGAGGCTTCGTTCGTGGGCTTCGTCAATGATGAGCGTGTCATATTCATAAAGCTTTGGGTCAGACTGGGTTTCCGCAAGAAGCATGCCGTCGGTCATAATCTTGATATAGGCTTCTTGCGGCGTTTTATCCTGGAAGCGGATCTTGTATCCGACAGAAAGGCCGATACTTTCCCCCAATTCCTCTGCAATGCGGTGGGCGATGGTGATTGCGGCGATGCGTCTCGGCTGGGTGCAGCCGATCTTGCCGGCAATGCCTCGCCCGGCTTCAAGGCACATTTTAGGAATCTGGGTGCTTTTCCCGCAGCCGGTCTCTCCGGAGATGATAACGACAGGACTGTTTTGGATGGCTCGGATAATCTCGTGGAGTTTGACCGTGATGGGGAGCTCTTTGGGAAAGCGGGCTGCAGGTCTGCGGCGCAGGCGTGCATTTCTTTCCCGGACAGAATCCTCGAGCCTTTTTACGAGGGACGTCAGTTGGTCGAGAAGTATGGGATCAGCGGTGCGGCGGCTTCTCTGGAGAAGCATTTGGAGCTTTCGGCTTATTCCGGGTTGATCCCGGAGCATGGCCTGAGGCAGGAGCGTGCGAATTTTTTGAATTTGGTTTGCCAGAGACTTCTGATTCATCTTGGATATTTCCATCGACCTCTTCTATGGATATTTTATCAGTTTTGAACGTTGGAGGAACTAATACAAACGCAATAATTCACGGATCATTGCGAGGAGTCTCGCTCTTTTGAGACGGCGAAGCAATCTGACGGAGTCATCGCGAGCCCCCAAAGGAGGCGCGGCGATCTCATGGGAGGCCGATGAGATTGCTTCGAAATCTACGATTTCTCGCAACGACTTCGTCGGATCGCCACGCTACGCTCGCGATGACAATGTGAACATATCTTGTCTGTTTGTATTAAACTACAAGGAGTCGTTATAATCAATTTAGGCTGAGAATCATTAAATTGTGCTTTGCCATTTCAGATAGATATAGCAGACGATGCCCAGCAACAATCTTGTAATGTAGCAAATCAGATTCAAAACCGCTGATCGAAAGAGAGCAGGCAATAAAAAAGTCAATAAAGTAAGAGCTAAGATAATAATCCGGCCTTTTATATCGGCTTCATAGATGGCAAGGGCAATCAGAATTATAGCGATGCCGGTGCCTATCAAATCATAGGGTATTCCCATTTTTTCTCCGTTAACGTCGTCGGATCTCGCATGCCCGATCACAGGCCCAGCAACGGCGCTCCTCACCTCCTGATGGCATCTCCCTTTGATCTGTCTAGGCTCAGACAGCCTCGGCGCCAAGAGGTTCCCTCGAAGGACGATTCGGGAAGGCTAAACCTTCAATGGTCGCTCCGACCGTTTCCTGATCTCTTTGCTACAGCCAAAGCAAAATGGAAGAGATCCTCTTTCCTTAATTTTTATGCAGCGGCGGTTTTTTGTCAATTTCTGCTCTGCAGTTAGCGGCTGATTGAAGCCGAAGGCGACTCCCCATTTTGCAATCTCTTAGGGTAACTGCGCACTTGCCTCAAGGAAGCCAATTCTGCGATGAAGGGACTTTGAAAAGGGCTGCAGCGACCATCACGCGGAGATCAGCCTGAGAGCCCGTCTTGCGAGGGCAGCCGAGAAAGACGGGCTCTCAGGCCGCCGATCGTAGCGGGGAGCAAAGCCCTTTCAAAAGTCCCTATTCAATCATCAGGGGAAAAAGATACTTCCTTGGCTAAAGATAGCTTGCGTGTCAGAAATAATCTTCATATAATTTTCTGATAAGGAGTCACTATGGCAATTCCCAGTGAGAGTTCTTATGGATATAAAGGCAAGTGGGGCTTGATTGACCTCACCAACCGCAAGGTCAGTACAGTTCCTTCCGATTCCTCTGTCAATCATGATTATGTGGGCGGCCGGGGCGTTCAGGCCTGGCTTCTTTATGATCATCTGAGAAAAATCGGAATCCTCAAAAACCCGCTCAGTCCGGATAATAGAATCATCATCGGCACAGGAGCTCCGAACGACACTTATATTCCCACGGCAGGGCGTGGGTCCTGCTCCTTTATCAGTCCAATGACCCGGTCTCCGGAACCCGTCTCTTGGGTTTCGAACCATCAGCCACTTTTCGGGTTGATTACCCATTCAAGCGCCGGTGGACTTTTTTACAACATGCTTAAAAGAGCGGGAGTCGATCATTTAATCATTGACGGCAGAGCCGACGCTCCAGTTCGAATTCTGGTTGAAGAAGGGGAGGTCCAGGTCATCAATGCGGAAGAGGAGTTGTTCGAGGTCGTTCGTGGAACAAAGATCGTGCGCACGGCTTCAGCGATCACCGATTATCTCTCAGAGAAATATCCCGGTTCAGCAACGGTATGCCTTGGTCCCGCCGGGTGGAACCAGGTGGCTTTTGCCTGCCTAACCGGCGATTATCATCGGAATTTCGGGAGAGGGGGAGCAGGAGCTGTATTTGGATCGAAAAACCTGGTCGCCATCACCGCCTATGGCCGGGAGCCTGTGTCTTATTATAATTCGGAACAATTTGAGAAGCTCAGCCGGAAGATCGATTCTCTGGTCAAAAGCCATGTGGGAGATCCTAAGTGGACGGCTTCGTTCCGGCCGCTAACCGGCACGACCTGGTGGCTGGATCGAGCGTTTAGCGGGAAATACTTGGGAAAACAAGGGGGCTATCTTTCCTGGCACAATTTTGATGAAGGCTCTTTTGAAGCTTCAGACTATGCGAAAGTTGGGACGGATGCTTTTCTCGAGATTGCCGGAAAGCATAAGGTCTGTAATCGCTGCCGTCATGTCATGTGCACGAGGTCGGCCAGCGTTGATCATCCGCTTTATGCCGGCACCGGTGTGAGGCCCGAGTTCGAGACTATTGCCCTGTGGATCAATTGTTGCATCCTCGACCGGGATGCCATTTTCCATATGAATTATTTGTGCAATGAGTTGGGGATAGACACCATGACGTTAGGCAGCGTGGTGGCCGGCGCCATGGAGCTCAAGGAGAAAGGATACCTCCGAAAATTTAAAAACGCTCCAACCTTCGGGAGCGCTTCTGACATGATCCGAACCTTAAAGTCTATTGCGTATCGCTCCGATCCGCTGGGGAGACTTCTTGCGAATTATTCTGACTCCGTCATCTCCGAAGTCGGCGCTGGTTTTCCTGGCAGCGATCTCCAGGAAATTGCCCGCTGTGTGACGACAGCGTTCGGCGGTCTGGGCTATGCCGGTATCGAGCCTAAGGTTTTTCCGGGTATGTTCACCGCTTATGGCACGTCTAACAGGGGAAGGGGAGATCATACTTATGCCTGGACCATTCAGGCTGAAGAAGGGGGGCTCGAAGGGGCCGAAAATCTGGCTGCTTATGTGGCAGCGGGCCAGGTCGGGAAAGCTCTCGTCGATTCTCTTGGCCTCTGTGATTTTTTTACTGAGGATGTTACATCAGACTTGTTCCTGTCCCTCTATCATACTCTCACCGGATTTGAATATTCGGGAGAATCATTTAAAAATTGCGGCCGGAGAATTTATACTCTGGAGCGCCACATCAATAATATCCAGGGTCGAAGCCGGCCTTATGATGCCTATCTGCCGCTGAAACTGACCGTGCCCTTGACCCGGGGAGCCCACAAGGGGAGATGGATCGATCCGGCTTTTTATAATTCCCTCCTGGATGCGTACTATGAAAAGCAGGGATGGACAAAACAGGGAGTTGTCGGGTCTTCTTTACTAAAAGAATTGGGAATATCGATGTAGATACTGTTTGTCCACCTTTAAGTGCCGACGATTATTTTCTTCTTCAGTTACTGTCTTTGAAAGGGGACTTTAATCTAATTTTTTCATACTCAAAAGCAGCTTGAAAGAAGGATTTAGCTGCATTCTCGAACTCTTTATTTGTCAGAAATGCCCTCCCCTGGTTCTCATCTTTTTGGGCAGTATCAGACAAACCAGAATCTCGAGTTGTTTGACTTTTTGCGGCTTTACTTTTTAATTCAGCGACAAGTTCCTGCAGAATTTTAACGCAATCCTCATCCTTGTTGCACTGGACGCTCAGACGAAAAACTCTTTCCAGGATATTGTATATGGGCTTTGCTTCTGAAAAATCATTCTTAGCATAAGCCTTCTCGGCATCCTGTTCTCCTGCGTTCGCGAGCTTATAAAGCAGATTTTTTTCATTGAGACCAGTGTTCTGAATCTGGAGTTTGGCAGCATTCATCCTTGTCCTAGATAAGTACGCCGATTGTTTTTCGGAATCAGATGCCATAAGCTTTTGTGCTTCGATCGATCCTTCCCGAGGGCCTTCAGCAGCTTCTTCAGGTTTTGCCTTTTCAGGCAATTTTTGTTCTCCTTTGAACGTGGCTTCAATTTTATCCTTTTTCCCTGGCTGCGTTTTTGTTGTGCCGAGCGCTCCTTTGGCTTTTTCTGGCATCGCCTTTTTCGCCTCGGGCGATACTGCTGATAGCGGCAGTTTTTCTGCTTTCAAAGGTTGTTCGACTGCAGGAGCGCTTCGCTCGCGAGGAATGAAGCGCCGAATCAAAACTCCAGCAAGAATGACCGTAAGCACGATGAGAATCGGCAGGAAGAGTTTTTTCATTTGAAAAGTGACGGTAATTTCCCTGGTCGAGATAGGTTCTTTTTTGGGAATCACTTTTTCCGGGATGGACCATGTTTGTTCAACCCGGGTCAAATCAGCAATGAGGTCTTCAGCACTCTGGTAGCGCTTATTCCGGTCTTTCTCCATGCACTTGGATATGAGGCCGGCCAATTCCACAGAGATCTGAGGATTCAGCTCCCGGACATTTTTAGCTGTTTCTGTTTTGTGCCTCATAGCTAAACTCAAAGGTGTTTCGCCTTCAAAAGGCACTTTTCCTGAAATCATTTCATAAAGAATCACACCCAGTGAATAGATATCAGAACGTTTGTCGACTTCTTTAAGTTCGGCTTGCTCTGGAGACATATACTCGGGCGTTCCGATCATGACACCCGAACCCGTCACTCCTTCGGTGTCCAGAAACCGGGCAATCCCAAAATCCATGATCTTGGCATTGCCCTCGCGGTCGATCATGACATTCTGCGGCTTCAAATCTCTGTGGACAATCCCCAACCGGTGGGCTTCGGCCAACCCCTCGCACATTTGCTTGGCGATACTTATGCCTTTGCCTGGAGTCAATCGCCCGGATCGTCTAATGAAGCTTTTCAAATCTTCGCCGGCGACATACTCCATGGTGATGAAATAAAAGAATCCCTCTTCCCCGAGGTCATACATCCGGCAGACATTTCGATGGGCAATCTTGCGGGCAAATCTCAGCTCATTCCGGAAGCGTTCGATAGCCCGGGTATTGACTCCAATTTCTGGACGGATGAGCTTTAAGGCCACAACTTCTTTTATCTTATGGTCGAAGACTTTAAAAACTTTGCCCATACCTCCCTGGCCAAGCTCTTCGATAACCTCATACCTAGCCGCAAAAAGATCTCCTCTCGAGAGATCGTAAGCCGGGGTTTGGTATGTTCTCGTCAATGGGGTATTGCCTTCTTGCTCTTTCTGGAGAGGAGTCGCACACCTGTGGCAGAATCGGCTATTGGATAAATTTTCGGCCTGACAACTTGGACATTTCATCTTTCCACCGGTGAGGTTACAATTATCATGATCTCCAATTGTTGTCAATGGATTCTGGGCTCTATGACGAAAAGTGTGGTTATTGTTTTAGGCCAAGATAATGATCGACCAGTTGGTGGCCAGGCTGGTCCCTGTATGTTCTTGACCAAACCCACCCGCCCCCCTAGGTCTTCGAACACACAGGGACCAGCCTGGCCTCATCTATTATAGGAATTTTGTGCTCTTTTTTGTGTTTCCCCACTTTTCGTCACAGAGCCTGGATTCTATCTGAAGGGGAAGCGGATGGGGTTCCTTTCTTTTCTCGTTCGGCGTGTTCGGTGAGATGCATCGTCCAATCAGCCAGTGTTTTCAACAGATATCTTTGTTTTCTGAGTAGGCTGGACCGGCCTTTCATTGATGAGCGGGCCTTTTGTGGAAAATTGCTTTAGGCTGAGAATTTTTACAAAGTTGAAAAATCCAATGATAGAGCTCTGGCACCAGTAGATCAACATTGTGGTTGGCAGGCTCCAGTCCTCTCGCACAGCAAAATAGACGGCGAGGAGATTGGAGAGAATGAGCGTCCAGCCAGAGAGGTCCGATTTTAAAGATTTATAAAGGTTGCCTCTTCTCATGACCTCTTAATTTTCTTTGGGTAATTCTGAATAGATTTCGATTAAATTTCCGCCGGCGTCTTGGGGTGGGAGTTTTTTTGTGGGAAGTGGTAGCACAGTATCTTTGCCGTGATTTTCCTGTTCTCCTATCATTAGAATTTATAAGTCTCGACGGGGAACGATGTCAAGGCAGGGTGAAAAGCGCTGCAGTGCCATCAGCAAGTCCCTGTCGGCGCTCGAAGGGCTCAAAATCGAGCAGACATCTTTCCATTCACTCAATGCTCTCAATGGATCCCCGGTAGATGACGCTCCGCCGTCTCAACCCCTGGAGGATGAATTCCACGCATTTCGGCTTCTGACCGACATATTCTGGAGCCGAGATTCCCTTCCGGGTGTAGAGGCCCTGGACGATCATGCGGGCAGCCATGGTGGCCGTATAGCCAGTGGTCCTGGCCATAGAGTGAATGCCGCTTACCTTGTCGTAGGAGTCTAATAGGTTGTAGATGATCCTGATGTTTTGGCCTTTCTTCTTTCCCTCGACGATGATTTTCATGACTGTGATGTCGGCTTCGCCTTTGGCCAGCTTCCATTTGGGGAACAATATTTTCGCGGTGAAATCGATTGGCCGGATCTTGACTCCCTGAATCTCGACCTCCTGGCTGTCAAAGAATCCGGTTTCCCGCAGCACGGCCATTTTTTCGATATGCCCGGGATAGCGCAGCGTTTTTTCCTTCATGTTTGGGACTTTGAGCGTTCTGGCCAGGGTGCGCAGCCCGTCGGTGTTGAAGGCTTCCAGCGTTCCGATGCCCGGGAAGTTCAGGTATTCAGGATCGGAGAGGGCAGGGCGGACGACCATCCGGCCGTTTTCGACATAGCGGGCGGGGCGGAGGTATTCTTCAATCACGTCATATGGGGAAAAAACGGCTTTGTACTCGTAAGGCCACTCCCTGACCTGGGGCAGCCCGCCGACATAGATAGAGATACTCTGGCCCTTGTCCAGATGCCGCAGGGCATCGGCGGCCAGGATGCTGCTCATCCCGGGCGCAACTCCGCAGTCAACAATGGCAATGACGCCCTTCCTGCGGGCCAGCCCATCCAGGGCGAAGGGGTCCTCGGGGAAAAAGGCGATGTCCACCACATTTTTTTTGACTTCCAGAACGGTCTGGAGCGTCCGATAGCCCATGAAACCGGGAACCGCGCTGATGACCAGGTCGGAGTCTTTGATGATGTTCCTGACAGCTTTCGCTTCTGACAGGTCCTCCCGGATAACCGTGATCTGCGGGATTCTTTTCAGCCGCGCCAGGGCAGCGTCGTCGATGTCGGCAACCGTGACTTTGAATTTTTTTTCTTTGGCCAGGTCCAGCGCCATCGGGGCGCCGACCAAACCCGAACCCAAAACAGTAATCTTCATTTGTTGTCTCCTTTTGTTGAATTGATGAGATGCTGGAAAGGTTGCGGTGGGGAAGGATTAAAGCCCGCTGAAGTGATTGACGTAGCGAATCATTCGTATTTTCACGGCTCTTTCATTCTAGATGCAGAAGCTCTGCCTGTCAACAATAATTGAACTTAAGGTTAAGGGGACAGTTCACAGAAGTGTCCCCTTTTCGGTATTCGATGCAGTTGTCTTGCATTTGAAAACATGAAGGGATAGTATTAAGAATAGATAGAGGAAAGGAGGCAACATGCTTCAATTCCAAGAAATTGCCAAGATGATCGATCATTCGTTGTTGCATCCAACCTTGAACGATACACAGTTAAAGGCAGGATGTGAGCTTGCTAAAAAATATAGAGTTGCGGCGGTCTGCATCAAGCCCTATGCCGTGAGGCTCGCGGCCAAGATACTGAAGGGTTCTGATGTCCGGGTCGGCGCGGTCGTCGGTTTTCCCCATGGGGATTCGGCAACTGAGGTGAAAGTCTTTGAGACCGAACAGGTCTGCAGGGACGGTGCAGTGGAAGTGGATATGGTGGTCAACATCGGCAAAGTATTGAGTGAAGATTGGGAATATGTCGAAAAGGAAATCAAGGCGGTTTGGGAGACGTGCCATAAACACGATGCGATTCTGAAAGTGATTTATGAAAATGATTTTCTGCCTGCAGATAAATATAAAATCAAACTCTGTGAGATTTGCACCCAACTCAAAGTTGAGTTTGTCAAAACTTCAACTGGATACGGCTTTGTCCAGGGAGCTGACGGCAAATATTCCTATAAGGGCGCTACAGATCACGATTTAAAGCTGATGCGAAAATATTCGGCTCCCGAAGTTAAGGTGAAGGCGGCCGGAGGGGTGCGCACTCTGGATGATCTACTTCGTGTCCGTTCCCTGGGTGCCACGAGAATCGGCGCGTCTGCCACGCAAGCCATCCTGGAAGAAGCAAAGGAGCGGTTCAGCGGTGGCCCGTCACTTTCCACCCCTCCAGCATCCGCGTGAGGCTGTCGGCGTTCCAGCCCATCCTCATGATATCGGCATGTGGCAGACGCTTGGAAAGCATGGCTTTGTTTTTCCTCGCTGAACGTGGATTTGATCAGCCCCGAATCCAGCTCCGCCTGCGCTCTCCGCTCCAGCTGCCTATAACTCAGGTGATTGTGGACAGCCGGAAGTGGAAACGATTTTCCGGAGACGTGATTGACCTGGGACGGCCGAACAAGTCGGTTAAAGTGGAGATAAAATATCAGAGCAAGGAATAAACCTCTTTTCCCTCCAAGAGCGTGAGCAACACCTTAACTTTATGAATCTCACTCAGCGGAATCTCAAAAAGATTTCGGTCTAATACGATGAGGTCTGCCGATTTCCCGATTTCAATCGATCCCGTGATTTTTTCTTGATGGCTAAGATAGGCGCCGTTCCTTGTATAGGCCGCAAGCATAGCGGGCAAGTCGACAAGCTCTTCCGGAATCCATGATTCACCGTTCGTGTCTTCCAATCCGCGTCTCGTTACCGCCACTTGAATGGCGTCCAGCGGATTCATCGAGGAGACTGACCAATCGCTTCCACCCACAATTGTGGCGCCGCTTTTGACCACGCTTCCGATTGGATAAAGCCAGCGTGAGCGTTCTGGGCCGAGCAATGGCTCAGTGAGCCTTGTAATGTATAAGTCAGGATACGCCCACAGGGCTTGGAAATTGGCCACAACTCCCAATTGTTTGAAGTGCGGAATGTCAGCCGGGTTAATGAGCTCTAAGTGCGCAATGTGATGGCGCAAATCCTTCCTACCGTTTGTTTGCAGGGCAGCTTCGAGTGCATCGAGCGACATGCGGATGGCGCGGTCGCCGATGGCGTGGATGTGGATTTGAAATCCGGCAGTATCCAATGCTGTTGCCAGGCGCTTGAATTGATCGGCCGTGAGAAGGGGGAGACCGTATTCACCAGGCCGATCCAGGTACGGCTCGAGCAGCGCCGCCGTATGCGACTCGATGACGCCATCGGCGAAAATTTTGGCGGTCGTTGCGCGCAAGTGTTTGCCTTGATACTTAACGCGCTTTTCAACCAAATCCTTGATTTGATCCGTGCCCTTTTGGGGGTCAACATACATCGAGGCTGTAACTCGGACCGTCAGCTTGTTTCGCCTATCAAGCTCTGCATAGGCCTCCAGAATCTTGTCATCGGCGCTGGCCTCCTGGATCGCGGTGATGCCAAAGCGATTCGCCATCGTAAGACCAGCCCGCAGACCTTTCAAATATTCTTCTGCGGTCAGCGGGG